>Ga0307507_10009101_pt1 | contig 13368 bp, 7 predicted proteins | sample 7_EM_MG_FD_207223 | JGI IMG/M metagenome (GOLD analysis project Ga0307507, IMG submission 207223) | Populus trichocarpa ectomycorrhiza microbial communities from riparian zone in the Pacific Northwest, United States - 7_EM | ecosystem: Host-associated > Plants > Roots > Unclassified | place...
TTGGGGGCGGGAGGGGGGGCGGGTTGAGGAGGCCGAGTGCGCCGAGTGGCGGGAGGGAGGGCGCGGCTGCGGGGTGGTGTGGGAGAGGGAGCGGATCCGGATCCGGGGGTGGGTTTGGCGCTGGGGGGAGGTCGAGGGAGCGCTGGCTTTTGCTTTGCCTTTGCTTTTGTCGTTGGCGTGGGCGTCGGCGGTGGTGGTGGTGGTGGTGGTGGAGAGGGCGCTGGAGCTGGGCCCGGCGTGACGGTTCTCCTTCCCGCCGTGCTCGGGCTCGAGGTCGCTGAATTGGCTCGCGCGCTTGCTTTCTTTCTTGCTTTCTCTTCTGCTCTTTCGGGCCGGGCTGAGGCGGAGGGGTGGGAGGAAGAATTGCCCTGAGATGTCGTCGTCGTCTTTCTTCCCGAAGCCGGTGAGCGAGGACTCGCTCGAGTAGATGCTCTCGCTCATTTCTACATCTTCGAAAATCCTGCTGCCCCGGGGACTACTAAAGCTTCCTTTCAGGCTGCGTCCGCGGAGGCTTTCCCTTGTAGTCGACTTACTAGTCACCGGGCGTGGGAATCCATCGGCTAGACCGCGGCGTTGGTAGCCAGGGCGATCCCATCGTTTTTGAACACGCAGAGGTTCTATAGATGACGAGGCAGAGTGGTTAGTTCCGATCGACCTATGCGGCCCATGTTTACGCAGACCGCCGAGGAATCCTTGGTTGGTAGAGCCAAAAACGACAGAGTTAGAGACGCAATGTGAACGAAGACTACCGGGAAATCTATTCTTCACGTCTCCATCAAAGACACCATCAGGTGGCCTGGCTGTTGTAGGTAATGCCGAAACGGCGCGCTGACTGGATGTCGAGGGGCTAGGGCCAGTACCAAGTACAGGTGGCTTGTAGCTGGAGGAAGCGCGGGAAGAGCCTGCAGCAAAGAATGGAGAGCGATTGGTTGCGCGATTTCGAATGTAACTTTGACGGCGCTCATTGAGTGTACGTCGGTCCGGAAGACTATCACAAACAGACGATACTAAGCGTATACTGCGACGCTTCTCGGCAGAAGTCATATAATGCATAGTGTGGCGTGCAATCGGAGGCTGTGGGAAAGCGCAGGTTGTGGTTGAAAGCATGCTGGTTGATTGTGTGCTGTATGAGCTAAGACTAGCACAGTCTCTGGGATGTCGGAGGGCTGAAAAGCTGCCTATGCTGCGTGACGAGGAGTACGTGTTCCGACCATGACCAAGGCCAGTAAGACGACGGTTAACAGGAAGTCCGACGCTTCGGTATGAGTCCCGATACGTCGTTAGTGTTCGGCGATGGCGCTTAGTAGGAGAATTGGAAGTTTCTGATATGCGTCGGGATAGTCTTGCCATCTCGGTTGGTATCTTCATCGACTCGTGAGGATTGTGCGAGGAGCCCATCTCTTCTTTATACCCCCATGATGAGCGATCAAATGCCGTAAGAACCTTTGCTTCTCCATCGCTAAGGAAACTAGCAATTGACTCCCTGTTCCTATTTCGTTTTGGTGATTTAAGAGGCAGTTCCAATACTAGCTGGGGAGGTTGATCAGGCGTGCGTTCCCGTGTTTCTTCAACCTGACCCTTTTCGAGATCACGCCCGAGGTTCTGCTCAACATCTTCCCACTCGTCTGTTTGCATGATAGGTCGAGAGATCTCAGGTCTCGTAGGGCTCTTCGGTTTTGTTCTCCATCTCCTTGGCCAATTACACAGGAACATTGCGAGCACAAGGACAACTAGAATAGCACAAATAGATGCCGCCACCGCACCAATTATGATAATCTTTTTCCTCGAATTAGGCTTCTCTGACTTGGCAGTGGTGTCTGCTCCTGTGGCATCTGTTGGGGACACAGTGCCAGATGTTCTTGAGCTGGGAATTGATGCGGTAGTGGTTCCGAAGACAGGATTCTGAGCTTCCAATGCTATCACGTGTATATTGAACGTTTGGGAGTCGTTCAACGCCTTTTCTTGCGTTGATCTAGCCATTAAGGTGACCTGGATATCTAGTGGCGCAGTGCCGGCTGGAATCTTCCCAGAAATATTCAACGTCGTTGGGTCGAAGTGAAGCCATTTGCCTGCATTTCCGAAATCCATGGAGATTTCTTCATCCCCCTGGGCAAAGATTGATCGGCCAAGAGTATAGTTAAAATTTTGACCTGCAGTAGCGTTCAATTGCCCAACTTCCCCACTAAACAACGGTGAGATGAACGCTAAATGGATCGTCGTGTTTGCAACGCCTCCATATTTATCCTTAGCCTCGATACTAATATCTTGAGATATCAGCCCGGACGGAGGTGTCCCTGTCACGGCAAAATTATCTGGATCGAATGAGAGCCAAGATGGAAGCTCCGCAGTGGCGCTTTGAAGATCGGCATCCACAATAGGTCCCCCGTCCAAAGTGAGCTGACTGCGAAGGCTTGTAAAATTCACCGTAGCACCTTTTGGGGTGTTTATGGTCTGCTTCCAGGGGCTAAAAATAAAGGTATGCTTGCTAACCACAAGAGTAAAAGTTATCCATGCGCCAGCAAAGCCCAATATATCAGAAGCAATGAGCAGAATCTCAAAAGACTGCGGCGATGCGCCGACCTGTGGAGTAGAACCAGAAAATTGCAGAGACTCCGAATTAAACGTCACCCACGATGGCAGTGGTGTGTGATCCAAGAGGGTTGCATAGTACGATAAATTCTTCCCGTTGCCCGTGAAAGTATCGGTAGAGAATTTAAAACCAAACCCAGTGGATGGTAGCAATGCAAGACTAGAAGGACCTGAGAGCTTTCCGGCAGTTAACAACTGTTCCGAGACGTTCCCGCTCGCGATAGGTCCTCCCGGCTCTACGACAACCAATGTGGCTTGCATATTGGCAACTGCTCCAGCAGCACCCGCAGCTATGATAGTGAAAGTTGGCGAGCCCACATCACTTGCGTCTGGGGTACCCCAGAGCGCCCTAGTTGCACCATCTAGAGACAACCAAGAGGGATTCCCCGTGAGTGAGTATTGAAGGGTTGCGAAGTTCGGTTCAAAGGTCGTCGAAGCAAACTGGAAATTGAAAGGCTCTCCAGCATGAGCGACCGGCGGGACTTGCGCGTTGAATGGGAATGAGACCTGAGGAGCTGCCGATACTGTCACGGCAAGGACCAAGACAGCGGTGCCCCACATCGTTCCCTATAGCCTGTACTCATGTCAGTAAAGTGTTTTACCGTAGTGGTTAGGGAATATACTGACCAATTAGCAGAGATCTTAGGCTGTATGTAGTGTGGTAGTGAGAAACCGTTCTCTGTAACAGTGTTAAATGGAGCTTCGAACCACTTTAGAACAGGCCGTCGAGGAAGAGATGCCATCGTCGTCCAAGAACAGGATTAATGGAATCTCGCGGTGCGCGCTGAATCGCGTCGAGCGCGCATAGGACCAACAGGACCTTACTTAGACAGTATACCCTTGTGGCAAGTAGGAATGGAGTCGGAAAAGAATGAAGAGTCCCTCGAGTAGAAAGTCGCTCCCAGCCAGGGATGCATAATCAATATAATCGCTCAAAATGAGTGATTATGGTCCTTCCTAACCCTAAATACACGATTGTATACCTGGCTACATGAGTTTGCCTAAGAGTTATACGATTGGCAGAAGTAGTAAATGGTAGCCTTTTGTGCCTATAATCGTTTCTAACAGGGTCCAAGCGTAATAGTTATGTGCATCCCTGCTCCCGGCAAGGGGTGATGGATCTATTCCCAGCCACCTTAAAACAACACTTAGAACTAGTTTGGAAAAAAGATGGTATGATGAGGGGTGAGACGGCCTCTTCACTCAAGCCGTAGAACCATCTTCAACCCTGTTCGGCCTGGTCCATAGTAGTCCGGGCAGCGGTCAACCTGTTTAAAATCGCATGAAGCATACAACGTCCTCGCTGCGGTTCGGTCTTCATCCACCCATAGCTGTACGGAATCGCATCCTTCCCTTTCCAAACGCGATCGGAGAAGAGTGATCATCTCTTTGGCAATACCTTGTTGCCTGTAAGGTTGGGCGACGCAAATTTTGTGAAGTAAAGTCAACCTCTTCATCCGAAGGTAAACGAGATAAGCGGCCACTTCGATAGATTCGTCAACATCTTTGAGTGCTAGAATGGCGTTGGTATTACGCTTCCTTAGCTCGGCATCGAAATCTAAAGCTTCACTAGACGGAAAGTTTTTCTTCTCGATGCGCTGGATTTCAGCGAGGTACTTTTGCTGGTCCTTGAGTGGATTTGATGTTAGATCTGCGATACGAGGCCCTTCTATTTGGGAGATTGGTGCTGTCCTAGACATTTTTCGACGCAACAACTCCCCTGAATGCATGTGGGTTAGGAGGATAAAGGGAGGTTGGTGGATGGTGAGGTGGGCTTGGCTTCGATTTCCGGTTGGTGCCGCGCAAATTCGGCATTACCCCAGGGCAACGCTACAACCTCCATCCAAAATGGACAGCGAAGAAGAAAGTAGCAGTTTGTTTGGCATCAGTGAAGATCTTGTCCAATCGCCTGTGCACAAAGCTGCAGGAGTATCTTCAGTAGACTTTGACGGTCTTCTTTCTCCTCCTCTGAGGCTTCAGGAAGACTTGTCGGAAGGATGCGGCGGCCAACTTTGGCCTGCAGGCATGGTGCTTTCAAAATATATGCTCTGGAAGCACAAAGATGATATTCAGAATAGTTCAATGTTCGTACGCTCTACAACCATGCTTAGCCCGACGAACATCTTCTGATAACCTGAACAGTGTTGAGCTTGGAGCAGGCGGCGGTCTCGTTGGGTCAGTGCACCCGCATGAATACCTGCAAAAAGAAACCCAGATGCTGACGCCATATGAGATATCCAGTCTAGCTGTCGCCATTGGCTGCGGAATCGGCAAGACGCTACTAATTACAGACCAAAAGCCGATGTTCGCCTTAATGGAGCAAAATATTATCCTCAATAACCTGCAAAGCAAGGCCAAAGCCGCAATCTATGACTGGGGAGAGCCAGTCCCTGCCCAGGTTCCACCCCATCCAGACATCATTCTAGCTGCAGACTGTGTCTACTTTGAGCCCGCTTTCCTTCTGCTTCAAAAGACGCTAGCTGATCTGATTGGAGAGAAGACTGTCTGCTACTTCTGCTTTAAGAAGCGAAGGAGGGCGGATTTGCATTTTATGAAAGCTGCACGGAAGACTTTCGAGGTGAAGGAAGTGGATGACGCTCCCGACAAGGGGGTTTATGAGCGTGAGAATATTTTCCTGTGAGTATCAGAAGCAGTTCCGAGCTCTAAATTATCCTTGCTAATTTAGCCGTAGATACAAGATCACGAAGAAATGCTAGCATAAAAATAAAATGATAGACATGATTTTCTTCCTATGGTTTACAAAGCTAATTCTGCATTACTATGAGCCTGTTGCTGTGGCCTCGGTTTTCCATGTTTATGTTTCGAAATGGTGCGTTGTCGCATTCCAGGTGCGGGTCTGCAATAGAAGCACAGAAAGAAATCCGAAGAACCATTTCAGAACACAAAAACAACATGGGACCCCTGGGTTTGAGTTAGACATGACACCGTTGAAGGTGAATTGAAATGGTGTCTCCGCAGTTGCTGCAGCGCGTGCTTCAGTACTTTTCTGAAAGTGTGATTGTGCCACATGAAATAGATATATTTCCTAAATCCATGTTACGAAGGTCATACTCCTTTACTTACAGCGGAAATGTAGAGGTGCAAAGCGTTTACAAGGTAGCCATATGCACATTCAAACGACCGCTAAGATATTCAAACACTCTATAATCGCGATTCCCTACGTGATCTCCCCCCAATAAAATGCTGCCCAAGACATCCGACCACGGTGTCAAGCATAAGCCAACATAAGATGGACCACTGTAAGAGGAATAATGCGACAAGCAGAAGAGCGAATAAATATGCCTGGTAAAGGGTGGTAGAGGCTCATAACTGCCTGTTGCGATAACAAATGCAGAAGCGAAAGAGCACGGTTAGGCCGGGTAAGCGTTAAGCATGGGGTGGTGTGACCATTTTCTGGTGAGCGTTGCCCTTCCGCGAGTTTTGCTGCCAAAAATATACCGTGAGAAGTTTAGTGCCCTGTTTGAAGAGATTAATGCCCAAAAAGGCACGTGGTAAGACCAGTCAGGCTGGGTGTAGACACATTGATTTCCCGGAAACAACCAAAACCAAACATGTTGTCCACGTGTCCCAGAAATTGGGAATCGGGCTTTTGGAACTATAGTTGAGATAGCTGCGACAAAACTGCGTCCACCATGAGGCTGTCCTAAGGAAGTGTCATGTTTTTCCGAGTTGTCCACCTAATCATAGAGCGGGAATATCCGGTAATCGCACGACTTCAAAAGGCGCATTGTCCAATTCCACGTCCGCATTCTCTTGTAGATTCGTCTCGATCACAAACCGTCTCGGCCGCGAAACCACCTTCACCGGCTCCCACAGCTCGGTCTCCACATCCGCCTCCAACATGGAAACCAGATCCACAGTAGAATTGGTGCGCAAATCCACTAGCTTTACATTGAGGTCTCGAAGTCCTCTCATACTAGCGATAAGGCGCCAGGCCCTTTCCCACACTAGCTTATCGTTGCAGCCGGCCCAGTTGCTAGAGGTTGGGTCAAACTGGAGGAATACAAACGAGATGTCGATATTTAAACTTTGAATTTGGTTGAACCTGTGTGGTAGGATGGAGGTAGAGAAGGATATTATGTGATCAAAAGAAGAGAAGGAGAAGGTGTTGAGCATGTAGAGAGCAGGAAGTGATTCCGTGTAACTGCAGTAGTCAGTTTAATGATATTAGAAAATGAGATGATTGTAGAACGTTAGAGAGGCAGGGTTTTAGGAGATGACGGAACCTACATTCGACGGCAAGTCAGTGGTAATGCCAGGAGTCCTTCTTCCGCCGGCTTAAAAGGTTTCTGGCCAATGTTCGCAGGCAAACCGTAGTCGTAAAACATCGACTTAGAAGAGCGGTCCCAACCGAAAACGCGCCAACAGTCGTGTTTAGCATGAGAAGGATCTTTACAGCGAAGGTGCTCCAGCCTCCTACTGTCTGGGTTGGAGCGAATGTGAAGATGCCCGCCTTTCAAGGCGGTCTCCCAGATGAGAAGACGTAATTCAAGAGGGAGTTTGTTAAATAGCGGGGCTTGTAGCTGATCGCGGGTAACTTGGTCTGGATCGACACCGGGACGGTAGGTACAAGTCAAAGTCCGCTTTCGCCGCGAGGGAAGTGGCTTGACTGAAGGGTTTGAGGGGCCATCAGGAAAGTATGAGTCAGTTTGAGGGATTGCCGGGGATAAAGGAGATATTAATCCTTTACTAAGACGTCGGCCAAAGTCCATGGTTGGCAAGAAACTACGAATAGTCAGACGAATAAACTCTCGTGTTGACTTGCGCATGATAATCTTGATGGCAAACGAGACTGTTTTACGAAAATAGAGCATCGGAGCAATAAGGAAAGATGATGGCATAGAATCGCAATACACATGACGATAGAAAAACATACAGCGCTCCATGATTTAGTGCCAGGTGTTGCCGAGGCAGCGTACTCTTCTGCTGAAGAAGAATGTGAAGATAGGTGGCCAGTTATGCATGTTCATTCACAGATATGAAATTGGGGTTCAGTAGGGATCGTCCACTAGGAACTGTGCAACGACTATCTCAGATGCTGGCATGGTTCACGCTGAAGACCGTGCTATAGTAAAAGGCCGAAAGTCTCCACTTACTCTGGTTTATGGATGAATAGTTATGGATTTTGGGACCTAAGACGATGAAGCTTGGTGAGGAAGAGAGGTGGTTTCTTGTTTGCGGGGCTTACGGGGAATTAAGGAGACTGGTGTGCAAGGGTGGCAAATCAAGAAGGATTACGGTGCCTTGGGGCTATTGAATCCTTTGACGCGGACGTCTCAAGGCGCCGACAGACTGGTTTCCCGAGGCCACCACGCCACGAACCTGCAATATGAATCTGCTCCCGATCTCTAAAAGAATCCGGTTGCTCCGAAGAACAATTATTGCCACGCATCGAACGACATCTGTCCTTCTCCCACAGATCATGCCTACCCATCCACAAGGATTCGGTGCAACCAGGAGACCTCGCACCGATCATGGTAAGCAGCCTTGTAGGCTGTCGGTTGTGGCATCCTCACCACGATCACACCTCGGAGGAAGAAATTGCCTGTTGAAGCGCAAACCGAAATAGCGGGATGACAAAATTTCACAGAGACTTGAGAATATTATGAGGCAGAACCTGGTGTCTTAACATGCCCGTCTCGAAATGGTAATAATATGACCTTGCGTTGTATTTAACGTGCCTTGAGAACCATTCACAAGGGCTGCAGGTCTCGCTCGCCCAAAGGACATTGATTGAAGTCAATAGCCGTGATACTTCAGAGGATTGTGCTTGAGAAAAAAGTAAATAAAAATTTACAAGGCACGAGTGGATTACATGGAAACGAGCAAACTACTTCAACTCGAAAAACTTACACCCCCCCCTAACACCCCCCTATCCAATCTCTCAATTAATCGTACACCATCATCATGTGGCTGAGATCAAAAATCGAAACTTAATTTCGTCGGGCTAGCCCTATACCTCCCTCCAACGCTAAATTCGTTGGCACACGCGGGTTGAATGGGCTAGACCGTTTCGACCAGGAGTATTCCACCTCAACCCCGGATCTTGCCGCATCCCATCATTTTTCAGGCCAAGTGCCGCAGCCCTTGGGCTTTGGTCGAGCCATGGCCTGCATTGTTTGCAAGCCTTTTCCTACTCAACACAATATCCTATCCTGTTACTCTCCCAATCTTCTCTATCTCAAAGTATTCTCTGCTAGTGTCTTCTATCTAACTTTTTTAGATGCAAGAGCAGCATAGGTGGTTACTAGGCTGCTAAAGACAGTCGAACTCTTCCGATACCTAGATAACTGTTCGACAGTAGTGGCATACAGCCTGTTGCTCCAAAACACTAAGTGTTCAAATAGCCAAGCCCAATTTCGTCCGATGTCGGGCTATCGTGGTTTGGGCGGAATCCGGTAGCTCAAGGTTCACGGTTCATATATATTTTGTTACAGTCTCTGAAAACCGATTATGACAAGCTAGTGTATCCGGGCAATATTGAAATAGATGGGGCGACCGTACCATGGTGAAAGCGTCCCAAGGCATACGTTACTCTATGGAAAAGGGTCTGATGATTTCAAGAACTTCTGTTACAATTTGAAAAACGTGGCGATAGGAAGCGCAAATCAACAACGAAAAGAGTTGGAGTCGTGAAATTTTGGTAAACACAGTCGCGTTTGGGGTTTGCGGAAGAATGACGGGAATCAGGCAAAGGGGAAAAGTGGCTTTGCGAGCCAAGCCACATGCTCACCACAGCTTTGGCTCACACTGCATGCACCACTTGACTGCTTGTAAGGCTGGGCCTCTTCGGGGATTGCATGTAAGCTAGCAATGGAAGCAAGAGAGCCATCCTTCTTTCACTGAGGCATTCAAAGTTTTGAAGTCTGGGACAGATTCTTTCACAGAGCCTCACCTCCCTTCTTCCACTTTGACTGCAGAAGAGCATAGTGATCACTTTAAGGATACTATCACGGACATGGAGACTGGATATAGGAGAATTATTAACGAGAGTTATATGCCGCCGTAGTCTGGAGAGTCTCGGTGGCCATTTCCGATTACAGAAACGAGCAGTGCTAAGGCAATATGGCTCAGCGTAAGGCTGTCTGCCTCGCTACCTCAGCCTCCTCCTTCGACCATACTTCATTAAGACGCGACATCAATAATAACTTAGGTCTGGCCAAACCCCTTCCATGCTGTGCAACAGCTATATAGCCTCTGGAAAACAACCGTCGTCCCTCAACTTTGCCAAGTCAAACTCCTGAACACCTGCTCCCTAGGAGCAATCCAGTCAGTCCATTCAAAGACCATCCGAAAGATCCCATAGGGCGCCCTAAGCGTTTCACCGCTATCTTACACTACCATGCGTGCCAACAAAGCAGCACTGTTTTGGCCAGTCTGAGGCTATGATGCTGGCATCTCCCTTGTAGAAATGCACTATCGTTCATTCGTCCGATCAGCAAGGTGTCCAGACAACCTACATGTAAACTACTCTATGATTCACTTTACAGGACACTCTCTCGTTCAAGTCAGTCTACTACTAACGGCTACAACGATCGGTACATACATACCAACATCTGGCCTTAACATCCAGGTGTTCCAACCTCACTTAACTTTCTGCAAGTGGTCGTCGCCTTTTACCACGAAGTCACGTCACTAGAATTATGGTAGAGATACAGGCACCTGCAGGTTATTTGCCCATTTGCATGGATCGCAAACTTCTTTCCTCCGTCCGACCTTACGAAATGGGTCAAAGTAATCAATACCAATACTAATAGTGCTTCAGCCCAACAGAGTTCACCTCAGAGCTCGCAAAATAACGCGAACACATCGCGCAACTCAGAACTAGACCAACACCAACCACCAGAGACTTCGAAACTCGAGGCCGCCTCCCCACAACCCAGAGATGGTATATATCGCCATCCATCAGACAACATAGCCAAGGGATCATGAATGGAGGTATTTCATGGCTTGGAACAAGGTTAAGGAAAGAGGATGTTGCTCTCGTATCCCAAATGTCTAGCGCAATTTGGATTTTTGGGCTACACAGATATAAGGAGTGCTAATTTCCTTTGGGGTAATCTGGTTTGTTTTAGAGTACTCTGACGTGCTTCGGGGTACTTTAATTTATGACACACAAATATAGAAGCTATCACGATTAATTTTGCCGTCAAGACTAATTGCGAGCAAAAGACATCATAGGTGGGCATTAAGACATTCATAAGCTTCCTTCACAGCTTGAAGCTACTCCCACCAGTTCTCGCCCTATCCTTTACCTCTTTACCCTCAACGTCTCTGAGCTCGCCCTTCTTCCCAATAACTTTGACGCCGCCTCTCTTCAAACTACCGAGCATATCCTTCTTCTCCTTCCGCTTCTTGCTCTCACCATTGACCTTGCCACCATCGTTGAGGCCGGCTTTCTTGATTCTCTCCTTCTCCCTCCGCCTCCTCCTTAGCTTCTGTTCTCGGGTTATCTCCTCCCTTGCCACAGGTAACCCGGCCTTCGTCACGATCTCTGTAGTCACTTTCTCTCCGCCAGGCCTATAAACCTCCTGCGGCGCTAGCATGCTCGCGCCTGCAGCCTCGCCGCCGGCAGTAGGCCTCGCATCCTCCATCTCGATTGCCGGTGCATCAACTCTGACCTCCAGACTCGGCGCCGCAGGCTTTGGCTTGTAATGCCAGGAACTCAATGCATCGAGTTTGCCCGACACGCTCTTCCACATCGCCTCGATCTCCGCATGCTCCTTTTTCAGCTTTTCATCCTTTATATCGACGAAGTTCGGGTCTGTTTTACGTAGGTGTTCTTCTTCATATACCTCGGCAAGGCCTTTGCTGGATTTATTATCGTCAAGTTCAACTCTGCCTCTTCTCGCGGCTGGGCCAGTAACCAGGTCGTCCGGCCGACGCCGCTTAACTTCATCGAATTCTCCAGCAATAATACGTCGCTTGATCAGCGCTTCGATATCTTCGGTGACTTCAGCAGTGATAACCGGGACAGGTTTACCTGTACGTTCGAAGTCGAGATCTTCCTCGAGCAGAGAGTTGAGTGGACGGTCAGCCGCCCGGGCTTCACCCGAAAGCGTCCAGTTGCGCTTAGCAACATTTGCAGCCTCAAGCTGTCGAATCTCCTCGGCAAGCTTGGCTTGGCGACGTTCATGAGTTGAGCGACGGGATTTGGGGTCTGCCGGATCTAGGTCACTAAGATCTCCATCTGATTCGGCTTCATCAGAATCTTCAAAAAGATCACGGTGAACAGCGGAGATAGTGCGTTGGATGTCTTCTTCATCTTGAGCACCCAGAGTGTTTTGCGGATCTGAGGTTGAAGGGAAATTGTGCGGGTTCGGCCGTCCTCGTTTCTTTTTGTTTTTGCTGGCTTTTCGGGCGGGTGGAGCGAAGAAATCCGCGTACATGATGTTGTTTGTGTTGGTCATGCCTCCTAGATCGTCTAGCTCGCCGTTCTCGAGAGGCTCGTCATCTTCGCTTTCACCTCCAGGTGCATTAAGGTCGGCGTTCCCAAAAGTGGGACCAGTTACCTCGTCATCATCTTCTGATGCTTCGTCTGTTAGGTCATCGGCTTCTGGACCTGCCCCAGCAGCTAAGGGGTCAGCATCCCAATCGACCTCCTCATCGTCACTAGCCGCAGCTTCTCCTCTTGCGTCTTGCTGTTCTAGGAATTCGGATTGCCTATTAAAGTCATCGATAGAGAAGAAACCATCGTTAAGGCCATTTGGGTCGGCAATGAACTCTTGCGCAGGTTCATCATCTTGTGACATCTCATCATCAAATTCTTCGTCCTCCATCTCAATGTCTTCATCCTCCTCAAAAACCTCGTCCTCACTGCCACCCTCTTCGGCATCTTCACCTGAAATGTCATCGCCATCATATTCCCAATTTTCACCTTCTTCTCCTATGCTTTCCTCGTCGGACCCATTCATCTCAAACCCGTCTTCATCGAACCGAACGGTCTTGATTCCGTTCTCCTTGCCATGAGTTCCATTAACACGTACTACCTCCTCTTCATCTTCCTCATCCTCTCTATATACTTCTGGGAGCGCCTTCTCTACTTCCTTGCTCACGGCATCCAACACCCTCCTTGCCTGCTCCCAAACCTGATCAACTCCAAACCCCTCCAAATGCACCTTCTTCAACTGCAATACCCTCGCATCTTCATACCCTCGTTCGCCCCTCTTTCTCTTCCTCCTTGCCTCTTTCTGCCGTTGTATCTGCGCTTCGCTAACCCCAGACGCTAGAGGATCGAGATATCGTTTTGCGAGAGCCAATGCAGCAGTGTGCAGGTTTCGAGGAGGCTGTAGGAATGCGTGCGGTTCATTTGAAAGACTCGATATTAAAGCCGGCGTGGAGGAGTTTTGCAGGTCCATTGGCGGCGGCTGCGCAGATTGCGCGGAGAGCGTGTGCGAGGATATAGAGGTGGTTGGCGAAAAGGAGAGCGTGGCCATATTATTCCACAGCAAATAGGAATTGGGCTGCAACTGGACTCGTCCAGAGAGCGGAATTACGTGTACACGCTCTGCAATGCACAGCGGTATAACTTTTTGAGTGGCATAGAAAAATTAGGTCTAGAGAGTGACGGGCTTCGGAATAATTATCGACCGACCCTCTCGAGGCGGTGGGCTTACCTGGCACGTTACCTCAGCAAGTTCAGACCATAGAATCAATTAGCGGACTTACGTATATCCGCAAGCGGATATCGCTAACCTTTTTTGTCAAAAAGTTGATTCTATGGTCTGAGAGACTTTCACAAGGTTTCTTAGGCGATCC
>Ga0307507_10009102_pt1 | contig 13366 bp, 3 predicted proteins | sample 7_EM_MG_FD_207223 | JGI IMG/M metagenome (GOLD analysis project Ga0307507, IMG submission 207223) | Populus trichocarpa ectomycorrhiza microbial communities from riparian zone in the Pacific Northwest, United States - 7_EM | ecosystem: Host-associated > Plants > Roots > Unclassified | place...
CGGCACTAGCGTGGCGAGGAGTCTTAAGCTCCTCGCCCTTCCTCATTCCAAATATATCAAGCTTTTAACCAACATCACTGTAACCTACTCGAGTAGCCGTTATTGGTGAGTCACCCTGTGTGACCAACATAAATAGGTTTCCTAAGTACCCCCAGTACTCTACATATCCAAGACCTCCCAAATATCCGCAGCGCCCAAATATCCGCAGCAGCCGAATATCCGCAGCAGCCACAACAACCACAATAACCGCAGCAGCTTTAGCAATCTTAGTAGCTAAAGCCCCCAGAATCGACACAAATATAGTTAAGCTATAGGTTACCGAGCGGGCAGAGAGAGAAGAAGATGTAAAGGTAGGGACAGAGAGTAAAGATGTAAGGATAGCCGCTAAGGCGCTAGTGGTAAACGAGCTAATAGCGATTTTCCATCCCAGGGATGGAAAATCCTAATTAGTTAATTTAACGAAAGTAGTGGAATTCGATAGGTGGAAAGTAGTGGAATTTAGCAGGTGGCGCACTTAAGCACCGTCACAAAACTAAATGCCCCTAGTATCTAAACAAGGTTTCGCAACGTAGTTGCACATGATTACGTAAGCTAAGCGAGCTCAGGAATTCCACTAAATTCCACCTGTAGGATAGGAGAATTAATCAAGCATTAATCAAAATCAGTTACCACCCTATACTATTGCAATAGCATTACGTATTACCGGAAGTAATACCGACAGTACTATTTTATAGCCTTTAGTTTTTTTATAGTTTGCTAGTAAAGGGGGCTATAGCCTAGAGAGTTGTCGGCCTCTAGCTAGATCTTATAATTATAGGTTTAGTAGGGGGGTAGTATATCCGAAGCTGCTTTTAAGAACGCGTCTCTATAGTTTAAAAGGTAAGTAAGGAGAAGGCGCTTAACTAGTTCTTCGTCCATTTCCTCCACTGGCCCTTCTTCCTTCTTATTAATAATCTGGTTAATTTTATACAGGCTAGTTATAAAGACTTTATTATCCTTCTAGTATATATTAAAGTAAAAACCTATAGCACTAATTGCCGCAATGTCTACTATGGAGTGTTGTTAGTAGTAGGGGTGTCTGTAGCCTTGGGGGCTTTTAGTATATTAGCATTGTCCTTACTCCTTTTAGTTCTTGCTACATCTTTTAAAGGTTATCCTTTATATCTTATTGGTATGTCCTTTTCTATATTAGCTGGATCTCCGCGACTTAGAAGTTATCTATATTACTATCCATTCTACTTCTATAAGTAAAGTCTTCCTTAGCTATAGTATTTTGGGAAAGTATTATTATTAATACGGAATTCCTACCAGCCCTATAGCGGGCTTCTTCTTAGGTAAAGGCTAGGTTATAGTTTCTAATATCCTGTTAATAAACAGGGTTAGCCTTTACGGCTAGTGTCTTATAGTTAGTCTAAATTTCTTTAATAAAGGAGGGCAATTTTGGTCTATTCTCTGGCCAGATAAACTGTCTTTATTATATATTTAACTAAATGTTAAAGTAGGACATCTTTATACTCTCTGTTCCTACCTTTATATCTTTTTCTCTCTTTACCCACTCAGTAACCTATAGCTTAATTATATTTATATTAATTAGGTTCTTTAACGCCTAGTAAGGCTTTAATTTAGTTATAGCGTCAGCAGGGTTACTATTTCCGTTAATCTACTTAATCTCCACTATCTCCCTTCTCTTATATAATTGTTGTAAACACATTATGTTAACTATAAGTTATTTCTCTTATATTGTCCCGAGCTTAACTAAGTAATTATATAGGGATTTTAAATTAGTACAAAGGATAACCAGTAGTTGTTTAAGTTGTAGGATCTTCTTAATAGTTGCTTTAATTATAGCTCTGGTATTAAATCTGTGGGCCATTTTATATAATTTAGATGCTAAGATACTTTATATAACCCGCTTGCATTTAATAGATAACTAATAGAGGATATTAGCCCTGTTGTCCTTATCTGTACGTGTAATAATAAAGCTGATCTAGGAGGAGAGATCGTGGTTATTAGCAAAAGATAAGTTGGTAAAGATTATTAATCTTAGGGAGTCCTTGCTGGTATTAAGTTATATAAAGCGGAGCCCTTAGGAGGGGTTATCGATTTGCTATTACAGCCGCTTATTAAGCTGCTTCGCATATTCTTCCTTTAGGTTAGCGACTTATGCTATAAAGGAGAGGTTAAAGGCAGCTTCTAGTTAATAGACTGTGGCAATATAGGCTCCTTTTGCTCTCTAAGTAATATACTAGTCCTTTAGTGTAACTGCCTTGCAGACTTCCCCTCTAGAGCTAGTTAGGTCTATAGCCTTTATAGTAACCAACTTTAAGTTCTAGCATTAACGTTTTTGGGTAAGGACTATTAAATCCTTATCTTGCTTAATATAGCCTTTATTAAACTTAATTAGGGTAGTCTAGGCAAGCTTCTCTCTCTCTTTTACTAGGAACTTTACCTCCTAAAGCCTAACTCCTTTGGTGTCTATAAAGGTTTTATTAGCAAGGAACAGTATATTATTAGTTTATAATTCTATAATTCTAAAGCCGTTACTGTTTGTATATAGCAAGTAAGGGTTGTATATTAACTAGTTTATCCATAGCTTGTTAAGGTGGTAATAGTAGTATATATTAAACTAATAGTTACTAGCTTCTAGGATACTATATAGTGGTTTAATAACTTTTAGAATTAATCTATCCTTTAGTCCGAGTTCTAATAGTAGGCATATAAAAAAGTCTCTGTTTAGGTAGGTACTGGACTATATATAAGCTTATAAGATATCACGCAGGTATAAAGAAGCTGGTCTTCTTTTATTTCCCTATAGGGTTGCCATAAGTGCTAGGATAATTCTCTGGCTAATACGTTAAATAGTTAGTAACTGTGTTAGAACTAGATCTTTACTGTGGTCGTTATAGGCTTATATAACTAGTCTAGACTTCTTAAAGGCCTTATCTATTCCAGCGTTCTTAATCTTGTTAATAAACTAGGAGTTAAAAATTCTGACTCCTTTTAGGATGTCTGCTATATTAATAAATTCGAAGATACCTTTCTTAAGTAAACCGTTTATCTCCTTACGTTATAACTCTATAAATAACAGTAAGGTATACTTAAAGGCTATAGTATTAGGTTTTGTTAGGCTGTTGTTAATAAATATTAATATATCTGCAATATTTTGCTAAGACTTTATTAGCGGTTATTATATCCGTTTTAATCTTTAGGGGGGATACTAGCTACCAGTTCCTTAGTTAGTTCCTTAGTTGGTTCCTTAATTAGTTCCTTAGTTAGTTCTTCCTCTAGTTCCTTATTAGGTTCTTCTAGTTTAGGTTATAGGTATAGCTTTACTGCTATAGTTCTAAAATTGGTAGGTCCGCTAGGGAGCTATATTTTATATATCTCTCCGTTAATTCTAAGCAACTTAAATAGGCTAGTCCATTTACCGCTCTGTCTAGTATTGCCTTCGCGCTATATAAGTACTTTTAAGTTAAGGGGGAGGTTGTAGATTGTAGTGACAGATAGGCCGTTTCATTGGTTTAGTATATTATTAACTTACTTCTTTACCCTAATCCTTGCAATCTCCTCTATTGCTTTCTTTATAGCTGCCGCTCGCTATGTAATAGAGGATGCTAGTAGGTTAAGTTTGCTTATTTAAGGGTAGGCACCAAAGATAAGAAGTATTAGGACTAAGCCATCTAGGCCAGCTATATTATTAGCGGCCTTTACCGCCATTTATAAAGCCAGTTCTTTAGTTATTCCTAAGTCCTGCAGCTCCTCTATAATTATTTAGTATACTTAGCGTAGTATTAAATAAGCTCTTTCTACTATTCTAATAGACTAATAAGCTTTTATTAGGACGCTCTTGGTTAATATAGCTATTGCTATAGCGTACTGTTAAAACTCCTTACTTATAAAGTTCTTCCTAGCATTATGGGTAATATAGTTAGGTAGTCTAATATAGGTGTTAATCTAGCAGAATTATAGGGTATCCTAGGTATGTTTTACAGAGATATTATATAGCTATCTTGCGGCTTAAAATCTAGTAGCTTTATTACTTATATAGAGGATAGGGCTTTTATTAATATATATAATATTAACAAAAATAGAATAGTTGAAATTAGAATCTTGGTCTTTTTATAATATAAACTTAAACTATCTAGGGGATTTGCTGTGTTTCTGGCAGTGGGAGCAGTACTTAGTAAGATAGTTAATAACCTACTTATTAATATTGTTGTAGCCAGAGCGTTCTAATACCTTATATAACTTGTCTGCCAATAGATGTTTAAAGCGGCGGTAGAGTCGGTAGAGTCTAGTGGTGGTTAGGTAGTAAGGGTTTTAGTTAAATAAGTGGGTTATAAATAACTATAGTGACTCTTCCTATAGTAAGAAGGGGTGGCTGAATTAGCAAACCACTAGTACCGATTTTATTGGGGTGACTAGGATATTCTTAAGGTTATTGTAATAGACCTTTAGTATATCTATATCTGCGAGATATAGTAGGAAGGATATATTGGCCTTTATAATATAAAACTTAATATTACTAACTGGTGTATTAACTATAACGGAGCTAATAGAAGGGGTAGAGCTGATGCTAAACTAGACATTAATAGCGCCAGCCTTTAAGGTATTAATAGCGGTATTATAGGTCTTCCTGTATGTAAGGTATTGTTTATAACCTACTGTTAATTTCTTTGAGGTTCCTATGTCAATTATTACTCTATAGAACTTGTTAGGGGTATATTAGCTAGTAGTAACGTAGGCAAATGGGTCTAAGTTGTTGTAGTAAGCAGTTAGGTTAGTGCCGGTAATTATATAGGTAAAGGATTGGTCTGCTAAGTCAGTTATAGTATTAATAGCTTTTTTGTGCTGTATCGTTCCAAAAGAGGTAAGGAATAATTTAGTTTATTCCCAAGTTAGAGATAGTAGTAGTAACTTAATATTAATTATAAGAGCTTCCATTGCGTCATTAATAGATTCTAAATTAAGTTTATTATTATAATCTATTCCCTTATACTTAGTAATATATTACTTAGCATGTCTGTTAAAGCGGTGGTTAAATCTGTCCTTAAACTTCTTCTTTAATTTATTACATTCTTCTCTTAAGTGTTTAGATAACTAGTAACCTTCCTTATAGCAGATAAAGCAGCGCTTTATTAATAATGTATATTAGCTAAATAAGGATGATTGTGTTCTATAAGGTAATTAGGGGTATTATCTATAGTAGCGGCGGTTAGTAAAAAAGGCTTAGGGGTTCTTACTATTTAACTTTTTGAATATTGTAATAGAGGATTATAAGTTATTAATTAGGCCAGTTAAGCTATTAAAAGGTTTAAAGCAGGCATATTGACACGCTGGTAACTCCTAGTAGGCGTTAATAAGCTTGTTATAAAGAAACTTATCTGTATATAAATCTGGGTTAAGACTATGCTAGAGGTGTCTTAGTTCTTTAATAAGCAACTATAGGCAATCTAGGGTTAATTTACCGGTGTTTTCGCCTTTGCTTATTATAGACCGTAAGGTTATTAAGTTCCACTACCCTAGTATACCGCGTCTATACTTAAGTCCCTTAAAGTAGTAACATGTTGTGTTACAGATTTGGTTAAATAAAAGGGTTATATTAACGTTCTTAAGGTTAGTATAATAATGGTTAAGTGCTAAGCCGCGTAGCATTATAGGGTAGGCTTTAACCTTGGCTTCTTAGGGCATATTAGCTCTGCTATAGAGGTTATAGAAAATGGTAAGTTTAAAGTTAAAGTTGTTATCTTCTCTACTATACTTATTGTCTTCTGTGTATATCTTTATAAGGTTTATTAACTCTTTACCAAAACCCTAGCTTAATAAGGCGGGTTACATTAATGAGATGGGTTGTACTAATAAGGTAGGTTGTGTAGGCAAGATAGGTTATAGGGTTGGTAAGGTTAGGGTTAGGGTTTTAATAGTAGTTTGTAAGATTAGGTTTTCGGTAGTACTAGTACTGGCGAAGTTATTCTTAAGGAGGTAGTTAATTTGTCCTAAATTGAACTTCCCCCCAGCTGCCATATACTCTTTAATCTTAGGCTTAGTCCACTTTATAGGTTCTTCTTCTTATAGGGTGTTAAATAGCGATTTAGGGACTATGGCGTTCCTATGCTTTCTTACCTATACGCCATTAGTCCGTAGGAGTATTTGGAGCTTTCTAATATATATCTGGTTACAGTTCTTGAAGATCTATACTATAAAGTTCTAGAAATCTTCCTTATAGGCTTACTATAGCTTATTGTCCTTAAAGTTATAAACATTATATTCTAAGGTCTTAAACTGCATAAAGTCATTAATGTCTATAATATTAATATCGTCAGAGTCTATATTAATTCCTCTGCCCTACTTCTTCTATCCTTCTCTAACTTATACTCTAATATCTACTATGTCAATTCTTATCTTATAACTCTTATTAAGTTCGATTTTAAGGTTTAGAGGATAAATACGCATAATAGACACGAACTAAGGGTTCCTTATCTTATTAAGTTCTAATTTTGGGTTTTAAAACGCGTAATAAATATAAACTAAGGGCCTATTAAGGGGTTGGTTCTTTAAGTACCTGGGGACTATATATAAAGACTTAAGGGCCTGTTAGGGGGTTGGTTCTTTAGATATATATTAACTGGTACTCTTTAGCAAATGGGTTTGGTAGAGGCCTACAAGCAGGGACTAATTAAGCTCGTCTCTCTTTATAGATAATACGTCTCCTAATCTGTGATTACTAATTAGTGTTTGTATTACTTCTGGTAATACATATTGCTATTACAATAGTATTAGGTAGTAATTGATTTTTAATTAATGCTTATTGGTTCTCCTATTCTATAGGTGGAATTTAGTGGATTTCCTAAGCTTGCTTAGCTTACGTAACCAACCCCTTTTGACTTGCGTTCGCAGGCAAGTTGCCGCAAATTGCCCTAGATTGCCGTCACGTGATATCAATTTGCGGTCACATGACTGCAAAGACGCAGCCTTAATCAGATAGTAGTATTTATAAAGGTAAAGCTATTTACTCTAGTGTTAACAAGGGCATTTATATTAACTCTATATCTATTTTAAGATACTATATATAGAACTGTAAAGTGTTTTCCACCTATTAGCTAACTTAGATTAATCTCTTTAAGATTAATAGGATACCCTAGGGGAAAGTCTTTCCCTAGGGTTCTTCTTTTCCTAACTTATTGGACGTTTCTTTTTCCTCTATCTCCTTAATATTATCTATATCCTTTAGCTCTAGGTAGGATATAGCAAAGTAACTATCCTTTCTATAATCAAAGTATATAACTATAGCAGAATTAATTAGGGTATTGTGATAAGCATTAACTAAAGGCATAGTACATAGTAAGTCGGGCGAGGCTCGCGGGTAGGTAGTTATAACCGCTTTTGGTATAAGGGCGGTTATAGTTTATCTTCCAACACTGGCTTCTATTAGTATGGCGGGTAGGTTCTAGTCGCTATAGGACTATTTTAGTTAATTAAAACAAGTATTAATTTATTTTAGTTCTAAATCCAGTAACAAATATTAGGCTGTAAGTCTTTAGTAGGTTAGTAGGTTGTCTAAGGCTACCGCAATCTTCTCCTATAGTTGGACCGTTAGCTTATTATATAGGTCCAAGCAGTAGTTCTTAAGGGGAATCTAGCCTTCGCCTGCTAGGTATAGGAACTAAGTCTAAAACTTAGCAAAGGTTTGGTTTAATTTTATTATTAGGCGGTTATAGTTATAGTGGGCATCCCGTACTTTATTTAAATTAATATAGATAGTAGCCAGATGCTATATTATCTTATTAATAGATATAAACTAAGCAGGTAACTTGTCCTTAAACTTAGCCTAGAGGTATTACTACGTATCCCTAATAGTTTAACTAAAGAGGTAAAGCATTTTAGCTTCTTTAGAGGGGAAATGGTTATGGTTAATACGGAGCTTCCCTTATACTTGGATCCTCTAATTCTTAAAGGTAGGGTCTATCCTATTAGATAGTGGTTAAGGGTTAGGGGGTTTAATATACTTTAATTGCTTTATTATTGTGTCCGTACTCTCTAGTATATTATATTTGGTTAAGTAAATGGGTTAACTAAGGCTTTGTAAAGGGGAGGCTAGGCTGTTTTATAAGGTAGCAAGGCTTTCCAGGATCTCCTTTATAGTCTCTTATATACTTTAGGCTTAAAGACAATTAACCTTCTAATTAGCTACAAGGGCATAAATCTATTTGTGCATATCTGTAACGTTATTATTGTCTTTAATTTCTAATCCTAACTGGATCTTGGGTTCCTCTTAGGTAGAGGTAGGTCTTTTAGATAAGCTTACTTTAGGTACTATTGTTAGCTTCCTAAGGTTTGTTAGAATTATATAATTTGGTTTTAATTCTAGGGTTCTTTTTAGGGGTGTAGGTTAAGTATAGTCTGGCCTATAGAAGTGGGATATTATCAGGGCCTTCCTAGGCGTGATAGTATAAGTTTTTTAGTATTTAAGTATAACGTGTTAACGCGTCGTTACAGGCAGAGGTCTTCTTTTAGGGTAGGATATTATTAAGGCCTTCCCAGGCGATATAGGGAGAGCTTAGTATAATGTAATAGGCTTATATAAATGCTTCTAAACCAAAGCTTGTAGATTGCTACTATATAAAAATACTAAGCTAAGGAGAAGAAGAAGACTAGTAGAGACTAGCAAGATACAAAGGGGTTGTTAAGACGCTAGTAGTAAGCGAGCTAATAGCAACTTGGCAGAATTTGGCAGAATTTGGCAGATTGCCTAGAAAACGGCAAAGTAGCAGGTGACGCGCTCTAGCACCGTCACATATATTTAACGCGTCGTGTTATAGTTACAGCGCTACGCAATCTAAGTAAAGAATTTATTTCTGTATTTATTAGTAAACTTAAGGAAAATTAAAGGGAATTTACTAGCTATATAACGGCGCTAGGGTGCGTTACCTAGTTAGGGGTTCGCTTAGGACTTGGCATATATATATGGACGTGGCCTTACCACCTTCTCCTACTCCTTAGCTTAATATCTTTATAATATAGCATTCGTTCGCTTTACCTTAGAAGCATTTATTTAAGTCTTTATTAAGATATTTGTTTAATGGTTTGAGCCATTATATTATATTAAGCTCCCTAGTTATACGCAGGCTATAGTATTTTAGGTCTTAGGTACCCCAGGCTTATATTTCTTTTTTATTATTACTTTCTTCTATTAAAATGGATCCAATATAGGCTATTATAGATTTATAGGCCTAAGTTGGACAGCTACAGGCAGAGATTCAGTTTTTACGTTCTTCTATTTCGACTATCCCCTCCTATCTAAAACCTTCTCTTCTTAATCCCGCGAAGTTCAATAGATAATCCTATAAGTTTAATACCTGGCTGCTAGCAATTAAGGCAAAGCTACGAGTTAACAATGCGGCTATTGGCGATTTAATCGCGCAATTCTACTACGTGTACTTAAATCTTAATAGCTAAGTGCAGGCAATAGTTCTCCCTTAGCTTGGATAGGCAGAAAAGTTAAATATATAGGATTATAATACGATTCTAGATTAGTTAGCGCGCGTCTATGATAATCTAAACAAGGTTTAAGAGGTAGAAGATAGGCTGCTGTCCTTATATTAAGGCAACGATTTAGTACCGACCTATATATTAAAATTCGAACGCGTTCTGTACAAGGCATATAGGCAGAATTGGCCAGATATTAATAAGATATTAATATTTAGGAACAGGCTAAGCTCTACCATCCGTAACAGGCTTAATTAACAGCTTAACCCGCCGAAAAAATATTCCGATTTTATTTAAATCATTTAATAACTAGCTGGCCAATTATCTTCCCATTCTACTATATAACCCCCTAATAATAGCAACTACTAACGCGGATCAGAGCCTATAGATATTAGTGCTATTAGAATTAATGCAATTAATATCCCTAGTCTACAATCTACCCTATAATCTACTAGTCTATAATCTACCCTATAATCCACTAACCCCCCCATAGGGCCCCGCGCTTAATTAATATTACTAGCTTATTAAGAACAATATAGATTAGAAGGACGTTGCACGCGATATAGTGTATACAACCACTAAGTTATAAACTATTTGTTATAACTATATAGGAAACAGATTAATATAAAGACTCTCCGCTAGTAGAGATTAGAATTAAAAGCAGGTATAGATAAGGAAATTTATCGATTATAAAGGGGTAGGATTTAATCTGCTTTTTCCTGTATATAAGGTAGACAGCACCTAGAGAATAAGCCTAAGGGCAGGCTTTTTCAAAGGGGGGGGGTAATGTGACGGCGCTAGGGCGTGTCACCTAGTTAGGGGTTCGCTTAGGACTTGGCATGTGTATATAGACGTGGCCTTACCACCTTCTCTTGCTCTTTAGCTTAATATCTTTATAATATAGCATTGTTCGCTTTACCTTAGAAGTATTTATTCAAGTCTTCGTCAAGACATTTATTTAATGGTTTGAGCCGTTATAAGCTATTTTAGCTAAGATAAGACAAATCTGCTCCTTCCTTGTAATTATATATAAGTATTAACTAAAAAGGCCCCACGCCTATATTTTACTTTTAACCTTAAAGTATATTCCGTTATATTAGGTGTTTATAAGTTAAAGACCGCGCTTAATAGTATTATTAGTAGTATATATTGCCTGGCTTTAGATATAGCACTAGCATTAGCAACTAGAGATATACTAGCCTTTTCTATATATAACCCTTAAGATTTAGTAAGAAATAGAGTTTATTCCTTAAAACCGTTAAAAATAGTAAGGTAATAGTTGACTACAGTCGCTTTAGAAAATAATAATTAACTATAGAAATTACTAAATCCTTACCTATTTAAACTACTTTTCTATATTTACGTATAATACCGCCTTAGGGCCCATAATAGGTTAGGTAGTGTTGGTCACACAGGGTAACTCACCAATAACGACTACTTGAGTAGGTTATAGTGATGTTGGTTAATAAAGCTTATTAATTGGAATAAGGAAGGGTAAGGAGCTTAAGACTCCTCGCCACGCTAGTGCCGCGGCGTTATATAACAACCGCTTGCCTTATTCCTGACACTAGCAACTCTTCTTTTGTAGTTGCCATCTATATATAAATACTGCTTGACTAGCGTAACAAATATTAATCCTCCTTGCTTACTATTGCTATTATAATATAAGTCTCGCTATCCTAAAATTTGCCTCTTAGCACATGGTGCTTTCTTGCTTAGAGTCGTAGGTGGATATTGTGTTAGGGCCACCAAGGCGCTAGTTATAAGCGAGCTAATAGCGATTTTCCATGCCGGGTATAGAAAATCCTAATTGGCTGGTTAAAATCAGGGTCTGCAGAATATTATACTCTTGCTCCCTTTTAACCCAACCTTTAACTTATATATATAGAGTATTTATGTTAACAACCGTTTCTAGAGCCTTATTTAGGTTCGCCTTTATTATTACATCTACTAGGTTATCTTAACCGTTAATCCATTAAATCTTAAAAAGTTCTTACTATTTGTAGGATTAATAAAGTGCCATAATATTAATTATAAGGCGCTTCTTCTTTGTAATACCAAGCTTAACTAAACACTTATAGAGGGAATATAAGTTGGTATATATAATTATAGGGATAACGGGGAGTGCGAGTCAATCTATAATTATCTTTAGGGTAGTTCTAATTGTAATTGCTATATTAACTCTACTAACCATTCCATATATCTCTAACGCTAACACGCTTTAAGTAACGCGCTTACTCTTAGTTAAGCTCTAATAAATAAGATTGCCGTAAATCGTAAAGTTATTCTTTCTAGTAGATTTGTTTGTAATAATAATCTTATATCCTAGCTAGAAACTAAAATCTTTATTATTTATAAATAATCCATTAATAAATATAAAGAGCTTGGTGGTAGGAAGATTAATAGGCATATAGAGTAGTCCCCAATTAAGATGGTTTATTTACTAGGAAAGACGCTTATTTAGGGCAAGAATGTCATTCTTAGTTGGTTCCTGGTGTTAGGCGGCAACAGAGAGATTAAATAAAGCCTTAGGTTAACAGATAGAAGTAATATAAGCTCTACAAGCGCGTTACTCCACGTATCCTTATTTTAGAGAGTTAATATTAATAATATTAATCTTCTTGCCTTAACCCTTCTGGCGTAAAGTAATAGAATCCTCATTTAGGGAGAGGATATATCCATTAAAAAGTAATAGTGTTGTTAAATTAAGCTTTTCCTTTAGCTTTGCTATAAGATTTACCTTTACTAGCTTATCTTCTTTAAGAGCTAAGAATTGGTCATCTTCTAAAATAATTATATTATTAGTTTATATACTGACAATTCTAAATAGGGTTCCTATAGTTGTAATAAGGAAGCATGGATTAAATATAGAAGTAGTTATTAAAAGTTTCTCTTTATAGTGCTTACTATAGGTAGCCTACTAATAAGTTCTTGCCTCTATAATTCTATATAACGGCTTAAGCACAACTATAATCGTATCTTTGGGATATTGGTAGCAAATTTGCTCTAGAAGGTATGCCAATATTAAGCGTTAAAGGTGCGTCTCTAATTAGGTGTAGGCCTAAGTAATATCTTATAAATAGACCGCTATTCTATTCTTTATTAAGGAGGGAGCCAACGTAATAATAACTTGTTAACTAGCTTGTTAAATTATAGGAGATTATATAAGAATTACCTCCTTACTATTATTATTGTAACCTTAGATAACAAGCCTTAATTTCTAAAATGGGGCGTTAGTAGCTTTGCCTTTAATCTTATTAACTATTCTTAACTTAAAGATGCAAACTTTATTAAACTTAGTAGGGTTATACTTCTTAAACTTAAAGACTCCTCTTATAATAAGACCATCAATCTCCTATTTATTAGATACTTAGAAAGGAGCTCCTAAAGTTATAATATAACCTTCCTTTTAGAGCTGTTTTACAAGTTTAAAGTCAGCTTCTCCTTGGCTATTATAAAGGCCATTAATAGCTTAACTCTATTCTTAATAGCGGCAATAAATTGCTCTTTAAAATTAACAAGATGTTGGCAATTTTATAATCCCTTTAGGCGACCTCTACCGCGTCGTGGTTGTGGCGTATCTACTATAATTATATTAGAATTATGGTCGCCTTCTAGAGCATATTAATTATGGCTCTCCTCTAGGGCATTTTCTATAGCATCCTATAAAGGCTTAGAGCTATTATCTTTGTAGTAAGGCTTAATAACAGTTAAATAGAATTAAGTGGGTCTATAAGGCATTTAAATAGTATAAGTCTAACTGTCGGAATATATGGACAGAAGTTACGTGGTTACGTGTCGTTGACGTGTCGTCGTCGTGTCTTTGATTAGTTATCCTTATGGTGACTAATCAACCCCCTACTTAGGCACCGCGATCCTT
>Ga0307507_10009103_pt1 | contig 13366 bp, 8 predicted proteins | sample 7_EM_MG_FD_207223 | JGI IMG/M metagenome (GOLD analysis project Ga0307507, IMG submission 207223) | Populus trichocarpa ectomycorrhiza microbial communities from riparian zone in the Pacific Northwest, United States - 7_EM | ecosystem: Host-associated > Plants > Roots > Unclassified | place...
GGTGTCTGACTGGTTGGGATTGTCGTCCTCTCGTTCCAAAAGCATCTTTACTACCCCCTCATGCCCTTTCCTAGCCGCCCACGAGAGTGGTGTCTGGCCCCACCCGGTGTCTGCCTGGTTGGGATTGACGTCCTCTCGTTGCAAAAGCATCTTTACTATTCCCTCATGCCCGTTCTCAGTCGCCCACAAGAGTGGTGTCTGGCCATATTCGGTGTCTGCCTGGTTGGGATTGACGTCCTCTCGTTGCAAAAGCATCTTTAATATTCCCTCATGCCCTTTCTCAGCCGCCCACAAGAGTGGTGTCCGACTTTTAATGTCTCCCTGGTTGGGATTGACGTCCTCTCGTTCCAAAAGCATCTTTACTACCCCCTCATGCCCATTCTCAGCGGCCCGCGAGAGTGGTGTCCGGCCATCTAAGGTGTCTGCCTCGTTGGGATTGACGTCTTCTCGTTCCAAGAGCATCTTTACTACCCCCTCATGCCCATTCTCAGCCGCCCACGAGAGTGGTGTCTGACCCCATCCAGTGTCTCCCTGGTTGGGATTGACGTCCTCTCGTTCTAAAAGCATCTTTACTACCCCCTCATGCCCGATCATAGCCGCCCACGTGAGTGGTGTCTGGCCATCTAAGGTGTCTGCCTGGTTGGGATTGACGTCCTCTCGTTCCAAAAGCATCTTTACAAGCTCCTCGTGTCCTCTCCTAGATGCCCAGATGAGAGCCGTCATTCCTATGCAATCTCTTGCATTAACGTTCCATTCTTTCATATCTAACAGAGCAGGAAATATCCCGGCAATCCCGAGAGATGCTACTCCGTGGAGTCCTGTAAATCCCGTAGGTCCATTTTCCTCCTCAAAGTACGGGACATCATCGCCATCTTCATTATAGTGCAATAGCAGTAGCTGAGCGGATATATGCTCATCAAATTTATCGAGCAGCTTTAGTGCAAGTATTTTGATATTCTCCGTAACCCCCCTTCTTGTATGCCTCCCCCAGTAAATAGAAGCATATTCTAGAAGGGGTGCTGTTACGGGGGCCCTGTAAACGGTTGGCGAAAGACCCCGGACACACCCATAATTAAGGTATGTCAGGCAAACCTCTGCGATTGCTGAGTGGGGACTATGGAATAGGGTCGGATTACTTAAGAGATGCTCTTGTAACGTAAAGTGCACCAGTCGAACAGTTGACGAAGACGCCTCTACAGTGACAAGGCCTAGACAAGATGCTACAAGTATCCGTAACTCGAGAACGTTTTCTGGATTCAAATCTGTGGATTCAATCTCCACTCCCAAGGCATGACAGAGCTCATCGGCCCGTAAGGGTCGTTCCGAATACAACACCCACATCAGGACCTTCCATCCGAGTACTGATTTATTTCCCTTTTGCGCCTTCAGTCGCCCCAGGGTTGCCGTATAGGCATCGCCTAGTCCATTGCCTTGTGCCATCTCGTCAAGTTTCTTTCTTCTCTTATGAATTGTCACCTCGCCTAGAATAGCCTCGATGTTGAGTGAAACAAGGAGGAATCTAAACATAATGTTTGGTAAGTATACATCATCGATAGAATGGAAATGTTAAATGGTCCTACGCACATATCAGATGTCTTGTCCAGGATAACCCTCACAATATCCGCCCGCAAATCATGGTTCATCGCCTCTGGCTCTGTATCCTCGTCTAACCTCATCTCCAGATAAGTCCGGATGTCATTGGTGTTAGGGCTGATGGGTATCACAACCGCTGAGGTGAAATATCTTCGAACATCTTCCCGAACATGCGGCCTTCCAGTGAGGAATATTCTCGTGTTAGGGGACCCCCGAACAATATCTCTCAAAGACTTGAGAAGCATCTGCAGGTACTTAGGTAAACACTCGTCCAAGGCATCAATACAGATGATAACCTGGGGCAGAGAATCAATAGCAATCCTCAACATTTCCATCAGATCCGCAAGTTGTGGCCCTCTACCGCCAAACTCCTTTTTTGCTTTTTGAAACGCTTCGCGTATATATTTCGGGATGCTGTCTCTGCCGGCTAGCTGCCTTAGAATGGCGCCTATTATGTTTGCGATGGTCTGCCCTTGCTGGGAAACGAAGTCGCAGTACAAGCCTGTGACAGCGATATTTTCCTCCTTTGCCTGATCGCACAGGCTGTCGATCACTAAGGAACTAGTATTCCTAGCCGTCAGTGATATTCGCTTCTTTCAAAGAATCAGGCCTCTTACCTCAGGTATGTCTTGCCCACTCCCGGATTTCCGGAGCAAAACAACACAGCCTTATCGGCGCCACCCTCACTACCCCTCCACTCCCGAAACTCGCGAGTTTCCAAAAACCAATCCCCTACACCGTTGAGCCGGTCGGTGCACACACCTTGGTGTCTGTTACTCGGCTCTAGTGGAGAGAGCCAACGTAGGATCTGTGCGTCCTCGTCGGACTTGTAGGTGATGTTGTTAAAGCTGCCTATTATGTTGCTGCAGCCGGTATTGCCGTCGCCGGTGACTGATTGTCTATGTGAAGTTTGGGCCATAATACCGGTGTTCTATCCAAAATTTTGGTTGAATGTAGAAATGGTGCAGTGATCTGTAGATCTGTAGGGGGGGCTAGGGAGTTTGAAATATTTTCTGACCACAGCTGAAGAAAGCGGGGCGATGTGGCTGGTTGTGGCACAATTACCATCCAATCATTTCTCTTCGGTGAGGGTGCATGGCTGATTGGAGATATGTCTCACAAAGACATCTGCCGAGTGGCTGTACCTGCAAAATATCAGGAATAACGAACACGTCCGGGCTGGTCGTGCAGCAGCTTTCAGTGCTTTGAATGGCTCAAGCTTGCTTAGGTTATCCGGCCTCATTCGCAAGCTCTCCGTCAATCGGAGGTCTGGTTCCGCTGCACGACCATCCCGGGAGTGTTCGTTATTCTCGAAATTTCATGGTACTGGTACTACTAGTGTATCTACCGTAGTAATGTCGGTTATCGATGGTTTCTCTTTCCCTGTGCTTTTTACATTTTTGGCAAATACCGGTATGAGAGAAGCAAAATAGCCTGGGGGCAGGATATTACTCGTAGGTGCCTCATGTTCAATCACACTGATTCTCGATCCCCTTTGGTTGATATATTCCAAAGCAGCAGAAGTTTGAGAAACCGACACGGGTAGTACGGTACAGTACTCTTCACGGCCTGCTTTAATACCTGCCTACAATGCCATAGATTACTCCAAAATTATGGGATACACCAGTAAAGTTATGCAACACGCTCAAGCGGGTGCCAAACCAAGTCATTTGGCATGGTAGGGAAATTAAGAAGTGGGCACACTCTTTGGCGGGAATATTAGCGATGCACTAGTCACAGAGTTATTGAGGGACAAGAGAGAATTCTTTGGAGCGTGCGAGGTTAGGAAGAGAGGCGCTTCGGGAAAGCTATCCCAGCAGGGGTAGTGATACTCCAGTACAGTACCGGTACTACCGGTATGTGCACGAACGTTGATGTGCTGGGACTTTCATAGTTGGGGATCGCGATCGCTGTGACAGGCTTGTTTACTGTGACAATAGCCTGATTTGGAAAAAGTGGGGATTTCGCAAATATTACAAAAAAAGGTTAGTTAGAAAACATAATTTTTATCTCTAGCTATGGCTTAGATGGGGCATGAGCTCTAACTTGTGACCGATTGCCGTATCGTAGCAGCAACCTTGTTCCGAAATCCCCGACGGCGGCTGAACGGCAAACTGGCAAACCGGCGGCGGCAAAATAAAACAAAACGCCAAGAGTAAGCAACACAAGAGTTTGATCACCCTCGCACAACCTAGGAGTGGGGAGCTTCTTCTCCTCATTCAACTGCTCACTCACGATCACGACTCACGCAATGATCAACTAACTAAGCCAGCTAATGGTGGAGACGGCAATACCGGTATATATAAAGACAACGAAACCTTCCTCCCATCTCTCCGAGTCTATCGATCGCGGCACAGGTCACTTCCACGTACAGTACAGGTATACCCCCTTTCTCTTCAGCCGACTCCCATGCTAACAAAAGAAAAGACAAACATGAAAGAACTCCTGCTTTTTCCATAGCTTCCGCGCATCCGACCCTTCGCGCATCCGACCCTTTCAGAGTCGGATTCCTTCCGACGCTACCTCCATCCCAGGCGTGTATCCGAAGGCTAACTCCAAATGATAAGGCAGAGGCTCTGCGCGATAAACTGAGCATACCGATCAGCGTCAAAGACTTCCAACGGCTACCTCCCTGCGGCTGCAGCGAATCTTCCCCCAAAACTAGTCTAAAATCATCCACTCCCCATCCCGTTCCCGAACTCGCCGTACACAAATTCTCCAATTTATTCCTCCAATCCCGAGATCTCTCCTCCCTCTAATGCTGCAGTCCCCGCCTCACCAAACATTAGCTCAAACCAATACACCTACACTCTTCTGTACGGTGCATCCTGGCACTTCCGGTGGTACCCCAACGCCCTTACGCCGCGCTAAAAATTCCCCATCACTACCGTCTTCATGTGCATCGCCAGAGGTGCCTTAAACCGGATAAAATTTTACTGGTACAGAGATCGGCCGATGATTTCCGCATAAGAAATTAACAAATCAGCATCTCTCCGCGTGGCAGGGGGTACCAAAGGCCTAACTCCTTGAGGCTTCTAGGAGAAAACGTCAGAGCTTTTCACAACACCATTAACCCCGGCTACGACAATAACCTCTCCAACTACAATTCCAGTGGCAAAAAATGGCGCTACTTCAATCCTACTTTTCCTCTGAGTTCGGGAGAGGCCGTAATTAAAGCAGCTCTCGAGCTTCTGAAACTCACCACCCAGAGCGTTTCAGCAGAGCAAAATTAACCTCCACGTCCTACATTCAATCACCAGAGAGACACCCTAACATCCGCTTCCCTGCCCTGCTACACTGCTACCTCCGTGCAAACCTATTCCACTACCAGCACTGGACACCGCTGACCCATCCCGGGGCCGATGTGGTCCCTCTCCGCTGCGTACGACGGGACTCCGCTATGAGGGCCGGCTGCCGCAACACCACCGCAGCACTCCTACTTATCTTCAGGGTCTCCTATCTGGAACTCTAGCTAGTGCCATACCCTCTCAGCACGTGTTAGCGACGTTTCCTGGGCAAATGCTGTGGTTTGAGCTTTGCTAGAGCAGCTATTTTAAGGCGGGTTGGATGGCTAGATGAGGTGCGGGCTGTTATTGTTGGCTGCGCGAAGGCATGTGCTCGATGTTTTTTAAAGTCACCGGAATTGGAGATAGACAAGTGATCTAATTATGGAATCATTCACATCTTCCTAGCACTGGTGTTTGAGAATAATACATATAGGTTGCGTTCGGGAGACTTTAATAAACGTCGGGTAATACAAGTATTAGAAGGCACGAGGGAGAAGAGGGTACTGAGGTTACAGATAAATTGGGAAGGGGAGATACTTTGAGTGCACAGGTGGGTGAAGTGATTCACCGCTATAGGTGTTCCGCCGATATCACCATTTTTTCTCTCTTAAGTTTTGGGCTGGTTGGGAAGTTAGGTGTGATCTTGAGTCTACGCTATTTCACAAATTCTCTTCTTCCTTTGGCATTTCTTTTTCCCTCTTTTTAGTTATACCTGTGGATATGATACTGTATTTTCTACTAAATACAATATCTTGTACTTAATCACAAACACCCGTGGTTCCCATGACTACCAGCTCATAATTACTTCAAGTGAATGATAATAAGAAGGTGGATATATACTTACTACTGGTATACAGTGAAAAGGCAAATGTAACGATCCAGATCTAATCCCATCTTTTACACCCTCTCCTTCCACCTTACAGCACCACTGCCCGTCTACTGCCAACAAACGCAGCCCACCTAAAATCAAAAAGAGTCAAAAAAACATACCGGCCACCTCCGACTCGGTGTAAAAATACGAGAGCTTCCTTGCCAGATCCCTATATCGCCTCCCCTATCCTTGAAACATTGGAAACAAATTTATTTCCCCAACTATTATACTCTATACCCACAGCACATAAAACATACTTTCCTTGCACAGGGAAAAAAACCCCTGCTCTTAACATTTTGAAAAAAATATCGCAGGGTGATTTCTTCTGTGTGTGTGTGCTTGTGTATTCGTGTGTAGAGTCTATACCGGGCCGGGGGGGTTAACCTAGGTAGTCGTGGAAATTCCCAGAGAAAAGACCGCACATCACCGCACGGGGTGGACGATCACTGGGGTGGAGGATTGCCGGGGTGAGGGTAAATTTTACAGAGGTACTGCTTATAAATGCTTAGATTGTGGGGATGGGTAGGTAGGTAGGTGTTTGTGATAAATTATTAGTAGGAAAGGTATTATCGTAATGGAATACTTATGTTCCCTTCGATTCCTTCCTTCCTCTAGAGGCTTTCCAGAATTTGATAGTTTACCAGGACTACTCCAAACTCCTATATAATATAATACAATACAATCTTTTTCCCACGGAACACCCTACTCCAGACTTCTCCAAATCGGAATGTAAGCCAATCCAGAGTGATGCCAGGAACCACTTTCGTAGTATATTATGCGATGGGAAAGCAAGGTACTCCTATTTCTTTTCCTTTCGCTTTGGTTTTGAAGAGAGCAGGAAGGGGGGGGGATATGCTATCATATCCTGTCAAGTTTGTATAATATAATAATATTGCGGAGGAGCGAGTATAATAGATGGATGGTGGAATGGATGGATGGATGGAGAGATGGGTATTAAGGCGTCATTGGTGATTACTCGTTCCGCTGAGATGCCTACTGGTAGGTTAGTCCAAGTTTTGTTGGAAGTGGATGGTATTGAGTTAGCAGATTGGTAGGTAGGGGGCAGCTAGTAGTTGAGTGTAGGAGTTAAATTGGGGGATGGGATGCTTGGCCGTAGGGCGTGGTTGGGGTATCTTTATGATAGTTATCAGGGGAAATGATTGGTCTTTTTTGTGTTGGCCTGGCAAATATTTGAGCATAAATTCTGTGTATTTCGATGCAGTGTGGTGTACAAGCGGGAAAATATCGCACACTCTGGATTAAGAAAAACAGAATAGAAAATTCAAAATCCTAACTGTCAATTTTAGCCACTTTTGGGGAGGGTTAGTACTTGAGGAGGAGATAGAGTGAGTGAAGAAAGCACTCTTAATTCAAAATATGGGACAGATGCAATAATTCCCTCTGCCTCCAGCCTGTATAGTGGCCGGTAAAAGCAAGTAAACGCAAAATTTAAGTAAAGCAGCTGGATGACTACGCCGGATATTTCTCAATACTTTTCACGCTCTATGATGCATCAAAGATACAAAATTGATAGTTAGGGTGCTTGTTATCGCAGAAAAGATCTTGGGGAGTGGGTGGTTGGTTAGCGCTAGCTGTGGATGGGATGAAGGTGGACCGCCATTGTGGGGACACTGGTTGGGCAAGGTGGGGAGGGAGAAAGTAGATATAGATGTTAAAGCCTCAGGAGGATTTATTCTATTATAATTGAATTATTGTGGCTGATTCAGGAACTTGAAAGGGGACCTCCGGGGAGAAGGTGCTGAGTCGATTCAACCTCCGGGGACCTGTTGTGAGCTTTGCAGGGGCTGGAATTTCCCCCGCTGTAAACCTTGGTGTGATCGGTCGATGATTCCTTCAAGGTAATGATAACAATGAGGTGGAGGTATAGACCAAACAGAGGGAGGATATTATATCGGTGTAGTGGCAGTATCAACAGCCACTATGAAGTCCCTCGCCCCACGAACCAGACTCGAACTCTTCATATATGCCATTAGGCTCAATTACCGGGAATGCTAATCTTGTAGAGTTTGATCGAAATACTGTGCTCGTCCATCATTGTTTCACTCTGGCATCTAAGAAAATATACAACACGTTTACCGGCAGGATTCGGCCCCATCGTCAAGCCTTGAACTGTAGGAATGGGGTTCAAGAAGACTACACTGGAGTCCTGATCACCATCATTTTACTAAAGGGAGTTTTCCTCTTAAGATTGTATGGTAGGGTGGGGGTAGGGAACTGCGCTGTCTCCCAACCGCCTTTCCAAGATCGATATATCTGGGTTTTTGTATCATTGCAATAATGTTATTTCTATGGTGTATTGATGCTAGTTTGATGTGGTGCCGTGTCATACTCTACAAATATTCGCACCATACTGAGCCAACTCATAGCCTTACGCCGGTTCGCCAAGGGGTTTCCGGTCTTGAAACCTTTTGAACCGCGCTGTTGATTCATGCCTAGTTTCCTATCTGTCCTGCATTAGTTCTTGTTTCATCTCGTCTCACCAGTAACATGTGGGGCACTCCTGTTACGACTCCCAGTAGCTTGTATCATGTGGAGGAAAAGTTTTTCTAGTTGCTTTCTTTTCATATCGTTTCTCATAGGATAAAAGCACGATGTATTTCCTTCATGTCTTATACGATTATCAGTCTCTACTCATACACATTGCCGCTCTCTTATCTTGTCTCTATAGTCAATCAAAAGTGCATTCGTTCCTCTTATAACAAATCAAAATCCGGAAAAAAAAAAGGACCTCCGATCTTACATTTACAGGATCCAGCTTGACTAGCCTACACTATACCAACACGTCCCCGCCCTGTTGACGAGGCCACCGACCCTTCGCCGGTATGATATTAGGAAGGGATGTAGTAAATCAGGGTTAGGGTTCTAGTCCAATTATTTGCGGACCCCCCCCCGGATTGTAAAATGTCATATATGGAGTAGCAGAGCCACAGGGAGATTCGGAGTACGGTAGTCGAGAAAGGCAGACGCTGGCAATCGCTTAACCACACTGGGAGGAATTACAGGGAGGAGGTAGACTAGCGGCTGCGGTTTAGAAATTTAGGACGGCTTTTTCAAGATTACCAACTTTTCCTATTCGATTGCATACTATACCATACACCACCGTCCACGAAACGTGAGATAAATACCAACTGAGCAAGCAATAAATATAGGGGGAGAGATAAACAAGACAAAAAGGAGATGAATAGCGAAGAGCCAATTTTCCAAAGACCAGTAAATGTATTAGGAGAACTTAGCTAAAAGTAACGGAAAGAGAACCCAAGAAAAACCCAAAATAGAATAAGGCCCAAAGAGAATACACATGTGCTCTGCGCCAAACGCATATCTAATTCCACTGTCGGTGGCGGTGCATGGGAAGCCGCTGCCATTGCCACAGGAGATCTTACCACCGATGTTTCCCAGATGTAGGCAGGCATAGTGAGTAGGGCCTGAGTTGGCCTGCCGTGCAGTTGGTAACATCCCTGGGGCATGTTCAGGCAGGCTGAACTCTAAGGTTGGAGAGTGGTAGCTTGGCTAGTCTGGAACCGCTTAGAGAGTGAAATTCGTTCTATATCCGAGTATTCGATGTATGCCTTGTAGGCATCTGACTTCCAGTGGCCCAGTGTTTGGATTTCCGTTTCAGAGATCCCCACTGGCGCTGCCCATGTGACGGTGCCCCTGCGGAAGCTGTGGCTGTTCCACATACCGTGGCCCAGTCCAGCTGTCAAGGCGAGTCCTAGTATTTTGTGGACAACGTATTCTCGAGAGAACGCTTCCTGTTCAAGACTACCGATACACAACAGGGGTGGTTGATAGGGCCGGTGAGTATCGCGGGTTAGGGACTCTTCCATGGCACGCACGGGGCAGGCATTGTCAAGACTTGCGGCGATAGTCAGTTTAATTCACTTCCGTAATGAGTCTGTTTTTGATAATGGGAGGCAAGTGTGAAAGCGGCTCGGGTAGCGACATCGTTGTAGTTAGAGAGTGAGAGATGGCGGAGGATGAGTAAGAGGTGGGGCCGAGTCAGCGGTGTTCGTATCTGGCGCTCTGGTTCCAGGTGATCACGATTGATCCCCTGGATCTTTCATTCCAAACGGGGGTCGGCAAATGCCGCACACTCTATTCCGAGGTCAAGTTGGTAAGACTTAATACCTGCCTGGTAGAGTTTCATTGTTTTGACTTTCACTGTTCCAGCTAGAGAACATAACCACTGTATCAACCATGTTGCCTTTGCGGGAAAGCAACCTCCATTTAGGTATTGGTACCCAGCTAGTCTACAGAAGAGGGAAAACTAGGATCTCGGAGTGTCATAGTTCCGTCTTGTTGAAGTGGCGAGCCCGTGCCAAAGGTAGTAGGCAGCTACGCGTGACAATCCCGATTCCTGTATGTTAGAAATCCACGTTGTTGGAGGCTGCATGTTGGGTGTAGTAATTGTGGTGCGAGGTCAGCTATCCTGTTATATTCCGATCGTGAGAGCGCATCGGCTAGGGCATTCTCCTTCGTTGGGACCCATAATGCCTCCACTTCCAAGTCGTATTCGCTAGCGAGCAACAAGCATCTCCTTAAGACTTGCATGGAGGCTTCTCAGATTGTCCAGTTGGCTATACCACAGGCCACTGCTCGGTTGTCGACATGCATTACAAGTGCTTTCCCCTTCCACTTGGAGGCCCAATGCAGTAGAACCTGTTCGACAGCGCACATTTCTTGTGTGTTGATATGCTCTCTTCCCTTGGCTATGGAGAGGGGTATCAGTATTGAGAACGCCGAATCGGGTTCAGGGTGTACCTGGCTTTGGCTAAGCTAGTATCCCCCTAGTCCTAGAGTGCTAGCAGCGTCGGACCAGGCTCTAATTAGTTTACGCCTTCTTGTTGCGATTGATCTTTCCGGTAGGTGCCGTAGTGCCTCAGACCACCAGGCGAGATCTTTATGCGCCTCGCCGGATATCCGCCGTTTATAGTACTTAGCTTCTTGTGGGGGGAAATACAGCTCCATGTTGTAGAGGCGGCGAAGAAATGTCCTTCCTAGAGGAACAACACTGGAGATGAAGTTTAGATATCCGGTAAGCTTCGGGATATCAAGCAGCAAGAGGGATCGGCTGTTGCCTGCCTCGCTGATCACTTTGTGTGCTTTTTGCAGCTTCTTATCGGGGAGTCGAGTTACTATGTTACCGGTATCGAGTACCAACCCGGTGAAGCTCACGGTAGTCCCCTCTTCATTTTTTGATGTTTTTATACTCAATCCCACTTGCTCACAAAGTGTAGTAATGATTTCGCTAGATTTCTTGAGATTAGTGATGGCTCCTGGGTCTAAGACTAACAAAAAATTGTTGAGGGAGTGGATTATCGTAGCACTGATATTCGCCATTTTGAGCTGCTGTTCGAGAATCCAGTGGAAAACCACCGCAAAGAGGTTGAACAGATATGGAGCCGTACACAGTCCGAATGGCGGGAAACGTTTTGTATAAAATGCATCTTCCTATTGGAACCCGAGGAGTGAAGTCTCTATTGGCGATAGGGGTATGTGACGGAAAGCGGACTCGAAGTCGCGCTTAATTAGTATGCTGTTTCTCTCAAACCGTTAAACCGCCTGAATCGCGTCTTCAATCCCGCTATATTGAATAGTGCCATAATACTCTGGGATTCCAGCATTAATCACACTCCTATCTCCTCGTGGGCAAGATAGGTGATGGATTCTCCTCTTGCTTTCATCCGCCTTATCGGTTAGGCTTAGCGGAGATGCTGTGAACTGGCTTGGTAAGCTATTAAGATCAAAGAAGACTTCTAGGCGGGATTTATTAAGCTCTAATAGTATATCGGCTCATACGGTTGGGGCCTCCGCTATAGCAGTCTTTAGGTTGGGGTGAATTGTGATAGTATTGCGGTAACCTTCATAGCCTATTCTTGCACCGAAGGTGCATATGCCTAAGACAGCTGTGATCAGATTGGGGTCTGGGTAATCTTGTGTAAGCCTGCCCCATCCTTCACCTCTTAGTTGCCTGGTAGGCATTGGCAGGCTGTGAGTGCTAAATAGTGGGTAATGCAGTGATGTATTAGGGCGTGCTGATGCTATGCTAGGTTTGGGGGGCAGGTAACTATTCCTTGAGCTGTGCGGTGTCTGCTTTAAATGAGTGATTGGGATATGAGCTGCTTGGGTAGCAGTGAGCTAAGTATTCTGCAAGGGGAAATACGCAGTCTAGGAGGATGGGAAGTGGCTAGGAAATGGCATGAGCAAAGTGGGGGTAGCTGGGACAGCTAACGTCGTTTGGGCCCTTGGTATCCAGTCCCTGTAGGGCATTGCGCTGCACGGTAATTGCTACCACAGGAAGTGCACGCGTGCTGGTAGCGGCAGGGGGTGATTCGGCACTCCCGATACTTCCAATTTCTGCATGAAGGTGCTATAGCTGGTACGGACCCTGTTAGGCACAGAGCTTCCAGGTGGATAAGAGGGTCAAGTTACCCTACCTCAGCGCACAAACCTTTAAAAAAGACCAAGCAACACCCCCCTCCAGCCCCGACATTGGGACAATAGGTCACCACACAGCACCTGGAAAGTTGTGTCCCCTCACCAAAGACCTGAGTAAAGAAGACCCTACTCATAACACCGTAGACGTCGCGGCCGTCCGTCCGACTGGTTTCTGTTCGCAGGATATATGAGAGGAGACCACAGAGCACCTAATGCAAGTGGAAGCACCTCAATCGGACGACATCACACAGAGTTATAACCAGTGTGAGAGTCGGTTTCGGAAAGCGGACACAAACTCACAGGATGTATCTACCTTGATTAGGCTTCCTCGGTCTGGAAAGACGCCCAGTAACCAGTAGGAAAGCACTATGCTCAGAAAGGGAGTCCGGGAACTCCCAAAGGGGTTGTTGGCAAGAGACTGATAACTATAGTCATAACCATTGGTTCGATCGATAGGAAATAGTCGTGCAATGCCGGTTGAGACAAGGGAATGCTTGCTGCAAACCAAGTCAAAACGGAGCCAACAACATGAAGACTGGCCATCTTCTATCCTAGCGAATAATTGTCTGACATGCGAACACATGGAGATTATTCGTAAATCTATTTAGCAATGGATACATGTTCGTATAGCCATCTAGGTGGACGGGCTGGGCTCTACACCCTCCCCATGAGAGAGGCATGCGTGGCAATAAGTTGCGCAAACGAGATTAGAAAGATCAGGGATGTTCAGGGTCAAGTCGGGCTCCCACTTCAAAGAAGTTGAGCTAGGTGCAAGCAAAATACTTACTTATAGGAAGGGAATATGTAGTCCGCGAACACCCAGACGCGGAATATAGATATCAAGGTGTCTTCGTAGCTATTACCGATCATCAAGCAACGGAGAAGAGACCTTAACAATATATACACGTTAAACAATTATTTATCATTTTACATACTTTGTCTTTCTACCTTGACCTCGGTCTCCTTGGACATATTCTCCGAAGTACCCACGAACAGGCTTAGTATATTCGCTTGTCCTTAGAATATAACTGTTGGAGGTTCGTTATTCTCAGCTGCTCACCACATACATATTTTCCCATTCCCGGAGTCACACGAAACGGCACCACTTTCATCCGCTACACTTCATCCCTCACCAGCAGTTTCACTATTGTTAGCT
>Ga0307507_10009104_pt1 | contig 13364 bp, 14 predicted proteins | sample 7_EM_MG_FD_207223 | JGI IMG/M metagenome (GOLD analysis project Ga0307507, IMG submission 207223) | Populus trichocarpa ectomycorrhiza microbial communities from riparian zone in the Pacific Northwest, United States - 7_EM | ecosystem: Host-associated > Plants > Roots > Unclassified | place...
TAGCGTTTGGAGGGAGGGGAGGGAGGGGGGGGGGGACGTACGCGGACGAGTCAGGAGGTCAGAGGACATGGTTTGGTTTGGTTTGGTTTGGTTGGGTGGTGGTGGTGAGTATGATAGTAGTCGTTGAGATTGAGAGCGGGATGTACTGTATTTCAAGACGAGGAATAGTGGGGTGATTGCCTACGGTAGCGGAGAGGTCAAGAAGGCGGGGTTTGTCAACTTTTCCTTGTCGCGGGGCGGAGAGTTTTATTCTCCGCAATACAGGTCTGTTATGGTCGTGCGTATAGTATTATACCGTTACGGTTCCGGACCTATCCTGTTGGTGGTACTGGTATCTCTCCTTCTTGTCTTTTGTTTGTCCTGTTTCGGGTGTTGCCGTCGACAACCTCTTCCCATCAAATGCGGATGCGACAAAAAAAAAAAACGTTCAGGACAGTAATAGGGTATGTACTAGTGCACAAGTACTGTACTACACACACTAGAGTCAAGGATATCATGCCCCTCTTTCTTTTTTCTTATTACCCATTTTAGCCGGTTGTTGGGTGTTGTTATTATAGTTAGTCTATAATTATTGCCCCGGCAACCAGACTTTTCGATCTACAGCCAAGTCTTGCTTCAGGTAAGGCACAAGCAGGGCAGGACAAACAGGCACAACCAGCAACCCCCTTCCTTCCATCAACCGAGAACAGGGGTCATGCGAGAAAAAAAAAAGATTGAGCTCGAATTATATGAGAATAAGATGAGCCTCCATTTTTTTTCTTTCACGGAAATTCTAGGCTCCGGGGGTATACTAACTAGCATGCTCGCGTGTTTGTGGGCTTGAAAAATTTCATGGCTGAGACGATGGGACGGATTAATTAGCCTAACTTAATAGGTTACCGGTATTTACGATTTACGATTAGGATTAATTATGATAAGCTGTGGATGTGTGTGTGTGAAAATTGATTCATACCCGAGTACCGTACAGTATGTGGATTCGTTTATGATAACTGTGTGGTTTCAGAAGTAAGGTTCAGCTAAGGGGGTCTTCATTCATTCATTCTTTCCAAGCGAGTAACGGTAGTATTATAAACTCAAGTGAAGCAAGCAAGCGCTTCCAGTTGTATAGCGTTTGATATCGTAGAGTTTGCGTCAGTCATTTTTGGACTCGGGGGTATCGATACCGATACCAAGTTGCTCACCCGCTCGTGGCAAAAGGGTTAAAGTTACCATAGTTGGTGGTATGATATTTTTATTTTTTTTGGCTCAAACTTTTTCAGCAGCAAAAGGTATGGTACTGTACTCGTACTTGTACTGTACATAACGGTATGTACAGTACTGTGCGTTGCGGTAACTTAGGGTACATACCTTGTGCAAGGCGCTAATCTGCAGTTCGCTGCCAATGGAAAGATCGGATATTGTGATTTTCGAGATGCAATTGAACGGAATGGGATTCTATATCTGATTCCGGAGATGGGTACGGTAAACGGTTTAAAGGGGGGACTTTTTTTTCTTCTTCTTCTTTCCCTCTTTTCTTGCTGATAATGGGTTCTTATGTACCGGTACAGTAGTGTTGCTAAGCTAGCTGCGGGTTGCTAAGAGGGAGAGCATCATACTATTAAAATTTTGATACTTTGTGCTCGTCAAGTATTGAGTTTCCTGTGATATACTTTCGAGTCGCTGCAATGTGCGTGGTAACTAACTTACATGATGTGCCATTGCGACTATTACGACTTAAGATGCATGTAATGCTGAGAAGGTTGATATTGCCCTTCGAATGTCAATCACCTCGCCTCATTCAGTTTCTGCAAGAAGCAAGGTAAGGTTTGCGTTACAGGGTCTGATCTAGAAATTCCTCTTCATAAGGCCTTCCAACATTGCTGCCATATGCTTGCAGGCTTTCTGCCTTCCACTCCCTAAGTTATCAGCTGTTCAAGTGTATGTTTTTATTGTCTCTCAAACAAATCTTTATTGTACAAGTACCATACGGTAACAGTTTGCACTCGTGCAGGCAAAGTGAAGGTACTAGTACCTGCCAGCGAGCAGTTGCTCTTGTTTCCTTTTGCTTGACTAGTGGTGATGAAAAAAGAAAGTTGTTGTCACTCATTCCCGAGCCCCCCCCTAGCCTCATTTCCCGGTGTGGTCGCTTTCTGCGCAACCGTACGCTACCCCAGAGGGATAGACGGAGAGCACCTGAATTGAGTGGATCCCACAAACATCGTCCCTTTTTTCTTTTTTCCTTTCTTCTTCTCATCTTTGCTTCCTTTCTTCCTTTTCCCTCTCGTCGTCCACGGGATACATGCACACGTATTACCGTCTTACTTACACCTCATGTGCTCCACGCTCTGCCTCTGAATTTGCTGCTGTTCACGAGAAACGCAGCACTCTCAACACCAAAACAGTCCACGAGCCCAAGACACCAACAGGAGGTCGAATTCAGGAAGCAAAACCACCCACCCCTTCGTCTACGCAATTTGTACCAGTGATTGTGCCGAGTACAATCCATTCCTCAACTCAAGGATTGGCCCTTATCCACCTGAGGCCCGTGAATTACCTCCTTTTCGTTTACCGTACACTGCCGTTGTTGCTACTGCAACGGGCCACGGTTGGTTGATCGGGTTTCCCGCTGTTGGAGTGGTTGGTAGCGAAAACCATTAGTGATATTGAACTTTTTTTCTTGATTCTTTTTTTCCCCTTCTTCCTGTGCTAGAGAGGAAGCTGGTTTGATGAGAATTGTGTAAATCCTACCATAACCACGGCTTGCATTTGGATAGGGGATTTTTTTCTCTCTTCTACCGTGGAACTTTCTTAAAAACCCCTCCAAAGTAACAGCTTCTGGCACGGACCTTCACCAGATAACCCCCTCCTCATCTAACCTCGTTCACTACGAGAGGCACCGCTCGATCCACCGGATTCTTGCACCGAGTTTTGCACGGTGGTATTGGGAGTCGAATAACTCTAAGGAGGTTGGGTTGATTACGTGCCAGGGTGTGAACAGGGGCCCATCACGACGGGCACCTCGTCTCCTGGCCAGCCAGTGAGGGGGATTGTATAATTATGCACCAAAGCGGTATCAATTGGAATATGAATCCGCAGCAAAGAGGTTTCACGTAAGTTTTTCCCCTCGCCCACTTACACCCAAGCCTTGCATCACTTGGTCTTTTCCTCGTTGCCGTCACCCTATTCCGTACACTTTTTCTACAAGAGGACAAAAAGAACTATGGGTGAACAAACAGCTGATATTCCGTTCCGACTTTCTAGAAACTCTAATAATGTGCCCGCATCGTCATCCGCACCATCCTTGCGGAGAAGCACTTCGTCCACCCTAGAGACGAATCGTCGTTCATCCTTGCAGAGCAAACAGCAGTTCTCCCCTCAGCTCAAATGGCACAATACCTTGCAGCAGGACTTCACCGCCCAGAAAGGCCAGACTGCACACTCGGAAAAGAATCTATCACCCCCTGTCAACGTTCGAAAGCGTCATTCTGGTTCCTTCGACAAGATCGATGCCATTATCCTCTCACGTGTTGATAGAATCCCGGAAACCGACTCTTTATCTCCCGTCGAGCCCTCGCAAAGGCTCAGTTCAAGCCCATTGCCATCACCTTCCAAGCGTCAACGAGCTCTTGGTACGAGCGCCAAGACCCCTACGAAATCGAACCAGCTTAGTGGACAATCTGGGAACGTAAAAAGCTCGGGCTCAGGTATGCAAACGCCCCCACCGAGCAGCACTGCTACGGCTCGAAAGCGGGGGAGACCCCAAAAGAAGAAGTCATTTCAGAACTCTATCACCTCTACTACTCAGGTTTTATCGCCTCCGCATACCAGCCCTACTAAGCCAAGCGACGGAGACGGGCGGAGCTTGCGTGATAAAGGTAACCTGCAGACACCGGTTCCCGACATACGTTTCCCTTCGTCAGTGCCAGATACCTTTGACGAGTATCTTTCGAGAGAGGATGCCTGGAGTGGTGGATTGGATTACATTAATGGGATGGGGGTTGTTAGCACTGAGGGGGAATCGTCGGATGCTTATGATTGGTCTTCCATGCGCGCCAACGTATCTGACGTATCCATTGATGGCTTGGATGTATTTGGCTCACTTGTGCGAGATGGCCAATCATCTCCTTTGTATGATGACCCCTCGGACTCGATCCATTTTTCGTTCCCCGGCTTTGACGATGATCTTTTGGAGAAATCTATTCTTCCCCTGGACGTTGATCCGAACCTTATATTCTCCTCCGCTGCTACAAGTGTGGCATCGTCTATGCGTACTGATGATATTAGAGAAACTGTGACACTGGGGGCGGCGTCGCAGCCGTATCAACATCAGCATCTACAGCACCTTAGGGAGCAAGAATTGGAGCTTCAACGGCGGAGAATGCAGCAAGAGAAGTTGATGAAGGAAAGGAGACGACAAGAGCGAGCGGTAACTGCTTCGGGAGGGCGTGGTGGTAGTGGCAGCCAGAGGTCGTTGTTGAAACATAGCATGAGCGATAGCCTGCTCTCCCGCCCAATTCGAAGGCCAACAGCAAAGGCTGCAGACTTTGATGCAGCTGTTACTAGGAATAGTGTTGCTAGTGCGAGAAAGGCCGGATTGGAGAAACGGAACGCTACACCACCGCCAGTACCACCACCAAGGTCTGTGAGGAAGGAGCATACTGGGGGGGCCCCCCGGGGCCAGGGGCCGATCACGGTTAAAGCGCCAAGGATGAGGACGGAGGTAGCACTTGCGATATCTCCAGGAGGACGAGCAAAGATGGAAACTACTATTGTCTATGAAAGTTCGGATACGGAGGCGGATGAAGTACAGACTTGGGATTCATTCGAGGAGAGCGATTCTTCCTTTGATGATGAAGAGCCGAGGGGCCTTGGGCCGGATGGGAAGGAATATATTGTTTACCGTGAGCGGAATCGCTTGGGGGCTGTCCTTGAGGGCGGGAATGCTGTGCAAAGACGCAGCGGCACAGTTTTCGAGAAGCCTGCCTATACAGGACCACCTCCCAGAACACCGACCCGACGTTCACCTATAAAACCTGTAGGGTTAGCATCTTCAACAGGGAAGAAAGGGTTTAAGGGGTTTGCGGCCAGCACTGCGGCCGCTGCGACGGCTACTTCTGGAAGATTGGATTCCTCTCCGAGGCTGCCCACTCCACTGAGGTCCAGTCCACCTGCCAGCATTGGTCGTTATCTGGGAGAGAGTGTGCGGAGGGCCAGTGGGTCCAGTTTCAGCAGTTCAAGGGTATCTGCGTTGGGAACCCCCACTTTGGGGTCCATGCATGAAGTCAGCGATGAGTCGGAGGCCGAAACCGTGGTGGACGGCACCGACGTTGTCAACTTGGCCGAAGATGAAGATGAGGAGGACGATGGGGATGCTATGGTAGCATTGAAAAAAGTCATGCTGGAGCGTAGGAGAAGTGAAGGTAAGATAGGCCTGAGGGAAAATTACGTTTTTCACACAACTAATCACAGTGTAGTAATAGCTTCTCTTGATCGGACTCCGACCAAAGCTAGGCCAGGTAGTGCGGTGAAGCCGAAATTCTTCTCGTCTGGTAGTAGCACTACAAGCCAGGGCCAGCGTTCGGTTGCCAGACATAGCCAGATTCACCCTGGGCTGTTGTTACGGACATCAACAGTCAAGAAGAAGCTTTTCGTGGATCAGGCTGCTATAGGCAATTCCATCGCTCGTCCTCGTCGTAAAATGGCCGATGGAGGGTTCCCAGAAGCAAGCTCTTCACTACTAGCGGCACCTGGCTCGGGCCGTTTGACGCTAGTCAAACAACACTCTAGGTCCGGTAGCCGGGAAAAGGATATTGTCGCCGAAGAAGATTCGACGCGCTGTGTATGCAAAAAGACGAACGAACAGGGAGGGACTACGATGGTTCAATGGTAAGCTTCTCGTCTTTCCCAGTCTGCGTGGTATCCACGTCTCTAACGATCGAACTAGCGACTCCTGCAACAACTGGCTGCACATGAAGTGCATAGGATACAATCGCAAGACCTTACCGAAAGTATTTGTCTGCGGCTTTTGTGCCGCCCCCACTCCACAAGCTAAGAACAGAGCTGCTAGAAGAGCGGCACCTACTATACTTGCGAACGGGGGGGACTTGTCACCGCAATTGAGGAGCAGCCGGGGTTGTAGAGTCTCGAGGCAGTGATCTGTCTATCTATACTTGCCAATTTTTCCTTTTTTATATCTCTGAGGTAAACTTAGGTTTACTGTGTTTCTCAACACCGGCGTTATGAATTCGTGGAATTTTTTGGGAATCACCTTATCCGGATTTGTTTGAGTGCTTGGCCGGCCGTGGCTCTTTTGAGGGTTGTTGTGGTTGCTATAGAGGCTTATCATACCCCAAGGGTGCGGAAGGAAAATTGGCCGGAATATCACCAGAAACGTTGTAACCGTTGTTACTATGAAGCAGGGGGTGTTTAAGTGATTTTCTTGTGGTTTTTCCTTTTTCTTTTCCTATCCTTTCTCTTTTGGAGATACTGTAATTGGGGGTTTCGGATGCGAGGGGTGCAGTAGTATTTATACTTATTCCAATTTCGAGCTTTGAGTGGTGGTCGAGATACCAATTCCGCTTGTTCCCATGTGGGACCCGTTTTTCAATTTTATTATGTTCTTTTATTTCCATTTTCACCTATTCAATTTCCTTTTCTCGGGTTTTTCTCAACGATACTTACGAAGGTGGTACATACGGAGGTTATTACAAGACAAGATAACGGGCACTGGCACACAGTTTCGGAATCAGAAACGGGAAAAAATTGTACATTTTTTTCTTTCACAAGGGGCAGTGGCTGTTGGGGGGTGGAGTTTATTCATCATGTGTATTCTAGCTTACGGTACTTCTATCCCATTCTAGCATTACAGTATCATAGGTAGTTTTTGTGTTATGGTGTTTTTGTTTTGCTTTGGAATTTATGATTTGTTTTTTTTTTGCCTTTTTATTCATTTGTTAAACTTGGTTCTTTTTGATTTATTTATTGATTGGTTTATTATAATTGATTGAGAAGAAGACTGAATTTATTGATGGGTGTGGGAGGTGAGTGAGTCTACAGGGTTGTGTAATTCCGGGATGGATTCCGGGTGGGATTAGAAGTTGATATGCTACATAGTTCTACCGGAGGGTGGTTGGTTTGCTTTTATTATGCTGGTGGGCTGGGCTGGGCCGGACCGGGGATTGAATTGGGTGTTTTTGGTGAGATGGTGTTGTGAGGTCCTCTACTGGTTGGTTGGGTATTATATGATGTGATGTGGTCATGAGAGGTCACTCGGGTGCTCGGGATTAGGGTACTAGATAGATTTAGATTTAGAAATGATACAGACCTGAAAAAAAAAAACTTGCGGTTTCCGTAAAATTTGCGTTTCATGCTGCTAGAATTGTGTGTGAGCGCTACGTTGGTTCAATGACTCTGGAGTGCGTCTTGGCTGTCTTTGTTTGGGTGAGAATATTGTATTGTTTGGTTAGATAGACGATTTGATAATTTCTTGATCTTCGCACGGAAGTTAGTTACCCGTGATCGGTCCTGCAATCTAGGTAGGGTATTCCATGTTAAAGTATGTGTATTTGTGTAAATGACGGAGGCTGATTAGGCGATATAAGCATTGCTATCCTAGCCTCCGTAAGTGTTCTCCAATCGTAAACGGCTTCCGTACACTCCAACTTCGGTCTAGTTTTAGTACACAATTCCGGATGGCTATGGCTCTCAAATGATAATATGGAATGTTAGAGAAGTCTCATAATCGTCCCTCCTCAGCCCCGGGGAGTTTCACAGATGTGCTCTCTCTCATCAATACCCGCGAGTTCCATTCTCACCTCCACTTTTCTCCGCCGGAAAATTAGATTCCCTCTGATGAAGTTCGTACCCTCTAATAAGCTCCCGTAGCATCGGACCATCCATCCACCGGGGAACCCTCGAAGCGAGCATATGCCCAACAACCTTGTATGGCAAAACTACAGCTCCACTCTCACTCCCAGTCCCCCAAGCCCGCGCAAACAGCTCATCATCCCGCCCGGGCATCACACCCACCATATACCCAAAGACCAGGAACTCCACCAACTGCCCCACCTCCCCTATATAGGGTGAAAACACATTATGCTGGGGGTGCTCAGGGTATTCGGCGAACCCCTCTGGCTTAAGTTCCCAGCGGAGCTTTCTGGGAGTCAGGTAATTCCTATTGTTCGGCGCGTTGATCTGCGTGTTCAAGTAGTGGGCCAACTCGTGGAAGAGTGTCACGTAGATTTGATAGATCAGGTGGATGGGGGATTTACCTTCCCGTTGGGACTGCTCCATGGCGTCGAATTGGTCGCCGTTGAGTTCGATGGAGGTTGGGTCTCGGTTCCTGTCGTGTTCGCCGTAGACTACTACCGGTAGTGGGTTTTGGCTTTGGGCTGCTGGTGGGCTGTGTGGTGGTCGGATGAGGATTTTGGGAAAGCCCTTTGAGATCCACTGGATTAGGTAGGCGATTTCTTCCTCTGTGGCGGGTGGTTCGTTTTCGATGTCGTCCGTGCTGGGATCTAGGAATCGACCACGGGTGGCGCGGGTGATGATTGCGTACTTGAAGATCACTTCGGGTTGGAGAACGGTGTCTTGGACTCGACAGACTAGTTTTAAGATGTAGCTGTCTGGGTTCTCCGGTTGCAGCTGTTCATGTATCCTAGCGCACGTTCGGAGGTCGTAGACTGTGGGGCGTACTACTGTTTCTGGCGGCACGAATATACGGGGATAGGGGCCTACAAGGAGCGGGAAGTTACTGGAGTAGTATATCAGTGTTTCAGTTGGATCGTCGAGATATGTAGGGGTGGGAGAGCCAGGGTTTGCTGCTCCTATTTGTCTGAGGATTTCTAGAGCATCCGGAGCCCTGTACGGCTGTACCATTATGAGCTGGGAAAGCGCCGTGTTTTCCGCTGGTAAATTGTCGTTCTCTCTATCTATGAATTTCGGCTGGTTGCCTTCTGGAGCTGGGAATCTCGCTTGTCCTGTGAGCCTCTCTGCCTTGATTCCTTCCAGCTCTTCAAGAGTGGGACTACTCGCCTTTGAGAGTCTATTTGAGGAGGAGGACATGGGTCCAATATAGGGCAGGAACTGCGGACAAGGTTCAACAATGGTCGCCGGAAGCCCTTGCAGTCGATTCTGGACCTCTACCATTATATTCCTGGCATCGACTCGATGGCGGTGAGTCCGGAGTCTACTAATCTCTTCGAGAAAGCCCCAGAGATCTCTAGTAATATCCCTAGCCGCATTCCATTCCTCTTGGGAAAGGGTACTAGACGTGGGCGGACTAGTCTCAGAAAACGACCTCTTCATAGCGGTGAGGGATATCGTTATACTGTTTGGCTTGTGAAATGATAGTTTGAAAGTTCTGAACGTTTTGTTCAGGAGCTCTTGGTTTTTCACAAGTGGGCTCTCGTCTGGCTCCCTTTGCATTGTCGATTGGATGAGTGGTACTTGCGGTGTGTGTTCCATTCTGGATGGTGGTTTCGGAGTGATTGAATTTTGGTGGTGGTGGTGTGGGTGTTGTTTGGTTTTCTCGATTGTATGCCTGCTTGAATGGACGGGATGAAAGTAGCGTTGTTGAAAGTTTGGTCTGGACTCATTTCAAGTGGCCGAACTAGGAATCGAGTATTATGCCAGCACATGCTAGCCTCGCCTTTTCAGATAGTTGAAGAAGTGGGGGGGGGTTTTCTCTGAAGTCTAGAGTACGCGGTATTGGTCTGTGGATCCTCAGGTATTCGAGTATCATACTTTGGATAGAGCCTCCCTTGTGTGTATCGTAGCTGTGGGAGGTATTTGTTTTCCCCCATCGTTGTTTGTTGGAGAATTGGGAATTGTTGAAGAGGAGGAAGAGCTGGGCTGCGAGAAAAGGCAGGGGGGCCTCGTTTAGTATTTCCTCTGAGGAGGACTTTGGTAATGAGCTAGATGGAAGAGATGTGAGGGGAGTAGAGGATAAGGAGTGTAGATAGCCTATAGCGTAGCAAGGAAAGGTGTCAGAAGTATTGAGGCGGTGGAGGTCACGGAAGCGAATAGGATTGAAGAAGTAGAGATTGCTTTGCATTGCTGTAGACACGCCGTAGAAGAAAAGAGCGCTTCAGATGGTGAAGAAAGAAAGAAAAAGGGGAATCAAGGTAAAGGGAGAAGGTATCAGGGAAAATGATATGACGCGGCTAGAGGCAAACAAGTTCACAACATCCAACCATAGTTTCCAACAAAAGGCATGGACTCATGGTGGTCACGAGAATCCAGCATATTTTATTATTATTATTATATAAGAAATGATTGACGCTTCTGGCCATCCCTGGTAACTCAGAAGATCACTCCACAGAATGGGTTATAGAGTGCGATTGAGTTAAGCATGATATATCACTCGGTGGCCTTTCTCGCTTGAGTTTTACTCGGATGTGTTGGGAGGGATCGGGAAATTAGACTATTTTTGCTGATCTCATACAAACTTCAAGGCAACAGGGGGGGGGGTTTATATTTTCTGGTTTTTATGGACATACCTGAGGAGTTAGAGGGAGAGGGAAACTAACTTTAGTCGTTGGGTTATTGTATAAAGTTTCGGATTGAGTGGGGGTTCAACTCGCGTCCTATCTCTGCCCGTGTCCTCCAATCTTGAAGTCCTCCTGGTCTGCGGCTAACCGCACATATTTATTTCAGAGGGTTATGAATAAGTTACATTTTTTAGTGGCTCAGGAACTTGAGCAAGGGTGCAGTATTAGCATACACCAAGACATAATGAAGCCTCCCCTAATAAAGAAGCACCCCGGAATTTCACTTCCGCACGGCATGAGACAAATCAGAACATTGCATCCTAGCTATTTCCCCCGCTTAGTCATCTATTCAACAAAATTCATTCTCGTCGATAAAGCCTCGTCCGACGATGCAAACCCTGAATTGAGCCGCGAGCAGAAGAATTCAAAGAAGAATTCAAAAGGGCAACTGAGGAGCGAATACTTCTAAGACTTCCCATACTTCTAAGATTCTTTATAAGTATGCTAGAAATATAAAAACAATTGTGTGTGTGCAAACTTGAATTAAGGGAATTAAGGAAGGAAATGCTGGGATAATATCAAACCGACCTTCTAGAAATGCTCGATCTCATAGAGCTCATTGATAATGTAGATTCTGACCTCGGGAGTGGAGGCAGAGGCTTGTTTTTCAGCTTGTCTTGTTCCTGGCTCTCGAAATCTTCCTTAGTTAAGGATCGAATGTCTTCGAGAGGACTAATTCGCCTGGGCAAATTCGGTAGCGGTGGTAAGGGCTTTCGGGGAACTTTGAATGTTGGTGGTGGTGGTGGTGGTGTGTCTGGGGGTTGAAGTATGCGAGCAGGACGAGGGGGGATGGGGGGAGAAGGTAAAGGGAGATTTGTAGAAGGAGATGGTGTATTAAGGTGTGGTGGCGAGTTTGACATTAGGGGAGGATCCGGGAATCCACACGCAGCTATAACCCTCTTTCTCCCAAGTGCCAGTCTTTGAGCCATGGTCATAGGCAGTTCCTCCCCTTCGGTACTTGGTACGGACGTTAATTTGTGCCCTGGATGCGGTTCTTGGTCTGGATTTTCCTGCAGTGTTTGAGCTGGGCCTGGAGGGCATACAGGAGCTTGTGGATGTACTAGGGTTCGGGGACTGCTAGTAGGGGACCCGTAATTCGAAGCTTGGCTGCTGTGGTGTCTTGATGATGTCGTTTTTGCGCTAGGTGTTATCGATAATGATTCGTTTTTGCCCATTGATCTTGTTTGGGCTTCCTCTTTTAGATATAGGGCTCTTGGACTTAGCCCGCTTGGGGGACCAACACTGTCCACTCGCCGATGTTCCCAACGAAGCCTATGAATAGGACTCGAACTCCTGGATGCGATTGGACTCAAAGTTGGGGGGCTCTGCGCTGGAATATTTGTTTTCGCTTCCAGAGCAGTGGGTAGGGGTGGATCCTGCCTCGGAGGTCTCTCTAGTCGGAGGGACTGTACGGCATCCAAGTTTTTGTTCTGCTTTTGAGTGACATTAACTCCATCCGGATAACCAACCTCATATTCACCCCTTCCATTTGAAATATATTCACTGTACGATTCAGAAAGTCCTATCGTCAGCTGGGAAAGCACTTGATTGCCGGTTGCAGCATCATCTAGTCTACTGTCCTCACTCAGGTAGAATAGTGTTGGAATCCTTGGTTTGTGCTGCATCCCGAACAGAGGGTGGTTTTCCTTATTTCTGCCAGCAGGGTCTGGTGGAAGATTGAATTCTGATATCCCCTCCTTAATCCTTTGGAGGAGTTCTGAATGTGTGAATATGGGTTTTTGTTTTGGGATAGCTAGGGCTGTTGAAGCGGGTTTTTGGGGTGAAAGAATCTCAGGGTATACTGGCCCGAGAGTACTCTGACTATCGCTTTTCCAGCTGGTGGGTTTCTTGGAGGAGGAGGAAGAGAAAAGGTATTTTCTCTGAGCTGCTCTGATTGTGTCCCACATTTTGTGTATTGGTAGAGACCGTATATGGTGGTATATTAAGAAGCCGGAAGGACTTAGGTGTGATATATATCAGTTAAGTTTGAGATTGACGATAGCTTTATAGTTAGATCATAGCTCATGGAATAGAAATAGCCAAGGTTTCCAGCTTCGTGAAAGTAACATAGAAAATTTAAGAATCTTTTATGGAAGGCAAGATATTGTATTAGCATGTAGCTATCACCTACAGCTCCTACAGAATGGTGAAGCGTGGGATGTGCCCAATCCGGAAGGACTTTGGTATAGTAATAAATTGTGCGTTCTTGGATAGAAAGCATTTTCTTAGCGAGTTTAGAACACTTTTCGATGTCTTGTTGGGCCGCGATTGTGCTGCCTCTCCTTTGTTCCTGACTAGAGGCGCGTGGCGGAATAGTACTAATATGGATTGAGGAGACACTAGCCAATCTGAGTCACGGTCACTCACTCGATAGCGCGGAATAGGGAGGGCTCTACATCGTCATTTAGCCTAAGGCAAGTTGCATCAGATAGGAGTCTATACGCCCGAGTATGACATCTACAAGAGAGTTTTCATGCATCTGAGGGACCTATCTATTCCTCCTAGGAAGTCAGGAAAGTCTCTTCTGCCCCTCGTATGCATGCATGCGTGAACTTCTGGGTCCCCCCTAGCTCAATTTGCAGCAGGGGGATTGGGCTGCAAGCTCCGGCACACTCTCTGCCGAGGGTAGGACTAAATATACCCCTTAATGCGGTACTGCGCGCACTACTGCCAAGCCAGGACCCCTTAGTTTCCACCTCCACAAGATCTTCAGAAACTCCTCTTTCCCAATAAGTTATTCCTGTTCCCGCCCCCGCCCCCAGCGAGGCCCCCCCCCCCCGCCCCCCCCCCCCCCCCCCCCCCCCCCCCCCCCCCGCGGGACACCCGCGCCCCACC
>Ga0307507_10009105_pt1 | contig 13362 bp, 6 predicted proteins | sample 7_EM_MG_FD_207223 | JGI IMG/M metagenome (GOLD analysis project Ga0307507, IMG submission 207223) | Populus trichocarpa ectomycorrhiza microbial communities from riparian zone in the Pacific Northwest, United States - 7_EM | ecosystem: Host-associated > Plants > Roots > Unclassified | place...
TTCTTCATCCAATGTCTTTGTATCAACCACGCATAGTTACGTGTACGTAGCCTTCTCAATTACTACCTCGTTTAGTGCATTGTATCCCGGCTCGTGCCTACTCCGTGACAGTCAGCACCGGTCTTTAGACAACTGTGAAGATACAATATCTAGTAAAAGTCTCCTCCCGCCATTCTAAGATATTATAGAAGTAATTTACTCTAAATTAGATGCATCACTATTGCCCTTCCTACATTTAATGCACGTCCTTAAGCACTTACCACGGATAGGGTGGCTGAGGACAATCCAGCGCCCTAAGAGTGTGGCCGCTTATATATATTGGTTATCAGTTCTAGCTATATGCGCGCCAGTTAGTTAAATCTTTCTACTAAACTTACGTCCGTTAACCATGGGTAGGATGGTTTAGATAAGGCCAGGTGTATATTTCTAGCACTATGCCATAATATAGCAGAATTAGTGGTTGGAGATATCCCTATATATACTAGTATTTCTAAAGGTAAGTATATCGCCTTTACATCGTCTAGTAAAGACTAATATTTATTAAAGCGGAAGTATAAACTGGAAGACTTTAGTACCTAATATATTAAGAGTTTGTTAAGACCTTTTAATCTAAACCTAGGACGAGAAATCAGGGCCGCTTAGCTAGAGTATAAAGCTGGTAAGATAGCGGAAGCTCAATTCATATAAGATATGGATAAATTTGAGTATATAATATAGGCACATAAATACAAGTAAAGGACATATGGAGAAAAGAACCTTAACGAATTTTAGGGACTATTAGCAAAAATCAGTTCTTCTAAAGGAAAAGCGTGGTTAGAGTTATTGTAGTAGGAGAGATAAGCCCACTTCTTAAAACAACGAGAGCGAACTCCTATTATCTTTATTATTAGTATATCCTACTAATCCCTCTTGCGCCTAGCACTAACTACGACACAGGTGCCCCTAACGTTGGCAAGAAGACGCAATGCGCTCTCCTATCTAAGAAATTTGATTTTTAGCATATATTTTTAGATAACATCTTACGTAAAAAGTCTAATGATTAGACGTACCTCCACGCAGAATTCGTAAAAGATTGCTTTAAAGAAAAGGTCAATGTTCCAACTAAGCTGGCAATTAGCTTACTTAAGGGAAAGATTAATAAAGGAATAGAGGAAGGAAAGAAGTGGAGCCTTGTGCATGGGTTTCCAGAAAGTATGCAAAAACTTATTAAGTTTAAAGAGAAGGTTAGCATTACCTATGCGAACAAAACTCTACTCACATCTATAGGTGCAAAAAACAAACTATATACTACTTCTAGACTGCTTAGTAAAGGAAATGCTCTAGTGTATAGAAAGACTAGAACAATCTTTAGGTAGAGCTAGTGATAAAGCAGATATTATAAGGAATATTCAAGATTTCCAAATTCAGAACGTAGATGTCAAGAACCATTTTAAGGCAGTGGAGGGCTATTTCAAGAAGGTAAGGAGGTAGTGAACCCGCGTAAAACATTTACTAACAACATATTATAGATAAATGGTAATAGATCTATAAAGGAGGTCTATAGCTTAGTAGCAAAAGCAATAGAGGGGTTTATTCGGTATGCGGAAGCAGAGAAATAGAGTTCTAGATCTTTACTCAAGTATACCAAAAATATAGTTCTGCCTTTTTGCTGTGAATTTTTGGCCATAAGTTAAATAGCTAGTTTCTATTTCCCATTCTTCGAAGTTGTCTAACTACTACTATTAACAAAAGCCTTTTACCCCACAACCCTTATTTATACTCTTAAACAATAAAGAACTTATTATAAAGCCTATACTATTTGGGTCTCTATCCTTATATATACTACGGGCCTACTAACCAATTAAACCGGTATTTTTTATAAATTTATTAGATTTCGGAGATAGTATATATATGCTTTCGTCACTTACTTAAACGCAATACGTAAGCTTAAAGCGCCTTTATGCATTTCACCACCTTTAGATTGTTTTCTACTATATCCTTTGATTTCTAATTATCCCAGTTTAGGTCTAGTGGGTTTCGCCCTATTATATAGTGGAAATGAGATAGTAGGGAATTATATAAGACAGCCGCTTCATTAATAAGGGCCTCTGGCTTAGACGGGTATATCCAGAATCCAAGCTTCAATTATTAGCATATTGTCTGCATCTTAAAAATTAAATAGAGGTTAAACTAGGTCTCTGTAGCGCCTCTAAAATATATTCCTTCTAGCATTAATCTCTTAAATATATAAGAGAAGGAAAACGGCTAGAGTTATAACTACCTATATACATCGTTCTCTCTTCTCTATTAAATTTTAGATGCCTTTTAAAATCTTCCCGTCTAGTTTAATTATATATAACTCTAGTAGATGGCCTAGTTGATTTTATACCATTTAAGGCATAGGCTTAATACCGTACTATATAGAGTCCCTTTCTTTAATAGTGGCCATCCCTAGACTTTTATTGCTAAAAAATTGCTACCTAATCCTTATAAGACGGAGGGTTGTATATAGCTCTAGACATTATTATATAATTAAGGCCTTAATAAATTAGTTCGTAACTTATAAAACTAAGAGATTGCTTATATCGCTATATAATCTTACTAGTCAGAAGAAAAATAAAATAGGATGTTAATATATATAAACTTCTCTTAGAGAAAATCTAACGCAGTTCTAGATGTATAATGATATATTAACTTTGGTATTTCTTAGGGAGTAGGCAGTAGTTACTATAGAATGCCAACTAGATGAATTTTGTTAAAGGATATAAATCTAATTTTTATAGGTTATAAGAAACTTACAGCATTTAACGCTTAGAGTAGGACTACTAGGATAATGTTGTAGTTCTAATATAGTCCAAAAACTCGACCAGCTTAACCGCACAGCTATAAATAGGATTTTGTATATTTTGTTCTTCCCTGCGGAATTATTAGCCTTATTATAGTAATAAATTAGGGAGTGAAGTATATTTTTCAAAAGGCTTATACTATATAAGCCTCTCTTAACTGTAAATTTGTATTAGAATACCAAATTTAATACATTATAAACAGCGAGATTCCCCATTGGCTGTCGTGCACTAGGTCGAAGTTAGTTATCAATTAGGTTGTTATAAAATAAAGAGATACCGATTTTCTTAAGGCCTAATATTTTACATATCGTCTACGCCGTGGTCAAGGATAGGAATGGAGTTCTTTAAGGTTTTATATAGTAGGGTCGGGGCCAATAGTAAGTGCTTGTTCAAAGCCTGAGATTAATTCGTAGTTGGTGTCATTATAAGGAATTAGACTAAACTTGAGCGCAGAAGTTGACTAAGGCTGTGGCTATAGCAAGAGGTTTTACTAGAAGCTTTAGTTATTGGTTACAAATTGGCATTCTGCCTCAACTGCACTTAGAGGCAGGTCGGTACCTAAAGACGGTCCAAAACTTGAGAATGGCGCAGAAAAAACCAGGCTGGACTAATTCTCATCTAATTAAGGCTAGGGCAAGAGGTTTCGTTTAAAGCTCTAATTATTAGCTAGATATTGGCAATCTATATTAACTAAGCTTAGAGGCAGGTTAGTACCAAGAGACTATTTAGCGAAACCTAGGGGCGTTATATAAAGGAATTCTAAACTAACAGCCTAACTAGAGACGTTCGTGGCAATTTAGTAGTATCCCGTAATATTTAAAATATAGTCTCCTAAGGCTTCCTAGTCGTCGCCATAAACTAGTAAATAATTCTATTAATATAGGAGGAGCGCTAAATAATCCCAAGCTTGCTAAAAGTCTGGCTAATCCATAATTCGTATAAGGCTTAGTTTTGCGGTAGCGTGTTCTTATAACGTGGTGTTGATTCTAAATGCAAAGCAAAGCGTTATTTAGTAACAAGTTGGTGTGCATATACACGGATATATTATCAACCCTAACTAAAAGTCGCGGAATCTGCTGGACCCTTATTAACAAGGCGCCTTAGCGAACTAAAAGTCGCGGAACCTGCAAGGCCCTATCTAAAGCGCCTTATTAAATTAAAAGTCGTAAGATCTACATGTATTAAGCACCTCCCTTACTTGCTATTAAGCCACCTTTATAGTGCCGGCCTTCTAATAATCTATTACCACAGCCATTAGCAAGCTATTTTTCGCCCTTCCGTAAATCAACTGGGGGAACGCTAGCGTTATAGCGCTGCTCCAGTGCTGTCTAGTACATTGCGTTCCTAGAAGCCAAGCAACGCTGTCGCTGATTGGCTCCTCGCAACCCTTCGCGACGATTTAAGTTAAACTCTGTCGACTGTTAAGGTCACTATTAGGTACTACCTTATAACTTACCACCCTGTTTCCGACTCGGTCACTAATTTAGTCTACTGCCCCTTCCTTATATAAGAGTATGTTGCAAAAAAAGTGCATAGAGGGGAATTTTCTTAGGCGAGGAATGCCAAAATTTCTAAGTCCTTTGCGGGATTTACTGTCACGTGCGCGTAAGCGAAGTACCGCCATAGCACGACTTAGCGAAAATCGCTTTCCCTTTATGCACTTTTTTTGCAACGTACTCTTATATAGAGAGCTTCTAGAGCTAGCTTTAATTAATAGAGTTCTTATAGGTAACTTGTCTGTTTAACAAACTCCCCTTAACCCGTACTTATTCCAGTTACTTATTTTACTAGTATTCCCTCCTTTACGCGCATATATAATTCTATATTCCTTCCTCTAGCTCTCTAGTCAGCTCTATTATAGAGGATATTATCGCCCTTTTTCTTACTACCATTAGCCAGAACAGCTGCTTATTACTTTATATCTACTTCTTAATTAAATCTCTTTAATTGTTTTAGATGTTTATAAGAGCCTATTTTCTAACTAAACCCTATTACTTTAACGTTCTAAATTACCAAAGCAGGCGATAGTTAAGACGTATTATACCTAATATTACTGGCTACTAGGGCTTGTTATTCCCCTACATAACCTACTACTACAAATTAGTCTCGTCCCAGTTTAGCTATATTACTTATTTAATTTTTGCTTCCGTCCCTTTCTATCTATTACTAGTTAAGACAGATTAATTTTAGTTCTAGTACTTATTTGTTCCCTACTGCTGCGATCTACTCCATAGTAAAAGCACCCTTAATTTATAAAGTAGGTCGTCTTGACTTTGTCACTGCCAGCCATACCACACTTTAACACTTTATTTTAGAGCAATGGCTTTAACTAATCTCCTCTAATAGATATCTATTACAGTCTTGCCAGGCCTTATTGCGGCCAAAGGTAGTAAAACTCTATTAGGTGGAGCGATGAGAAGAGCACAATAAGGGCCAACTCCTACTGACTTAGAGAATACTAACATTTCCTACTAGCTTAGATGGATTTGGGTGGCCATTATAGGATCTTTTATCGTCTATTAAGTTGTCTTCCACTTTATACGCTATATTAGAACAGTTACTTACCATAGTAATAAGATATAACGCTACTTTACCGCTCCTAGCATTATGTTCAGATAATTTAAGAAACACTTTCTAGATGCACCCCTCTTTAGAACCCGCTATTATTAAGAGCTTAAGCTATTAACCACTATCTATATTAGAACACTACCCAGCCGTCTTTAAATAGCCTTTTTAGTTAGATACTTTAGCACCAATATTATATTTTACGTTATTAATATTAACTGGAGTGGAATATATAAGGAAGTTATAAGTAAATTCCATAATTGCACCAGTGTTCTTGCTGTTATAAATATGCTTCCACTATTCCTTCTTACTAGACAAAATAACCCCTTTATTATATTTTGTGGCATCTTATTTAACACCTTTAACCTTATCTATTGCTAGTTTAGACAAATTGTTATACTTAAGGCTATTACTTACTTATTTATATTTATTGCTAGCAAGGTATATTTAAGTAAGGAAAACCAATATTGCGTATTCTAAAAACCGTTAGTAGCTAATTAAACATAGCTAGGTAGAGTTCCTTAGCAGCAACTATTAAATAGAGCGACATAATTATGTGGGGAGTTATTATAAGTTATAACCATAAGTTAAAGGGTAAATAATTAATTAGCATTCTAGGGCACAGCCTTGTTTATTTTTATTCTATTACACTCTCTATTTACTATTTACCACACTTTCTATAAGGCTTTCCTTTACTTCCATATTACAGCTATATCTCTCGCGGTTACTATAGTATAGATTTATCTAAAAGGACTTCTATAGCTTAGAATTATATATAATATTGTGTCTCTATAGGTTTTTAAAGTGTATAAGAATGTCCTTTTAACTAAATATTATTTAATTATAAAAACAGCAAACCTACCGTCTTACCCTTATTATTATGCGTAATGTTAGCAGTAGTGGTATAAAAGCCAACGTTAAGGTCCTTCCGGGCAATGCTATATACGTTACTATCTATATAGCTCGCCTATAGAATTTCTAGCCTAGCTAATATGCCTATATCTATATACTATCTATTAGGCTCTAAACTAACCATCCATTTTTACTTACTTGGAGCGATGGGGAGAAAAGCCTTAGTAAAGAGAAAGGGCTAGCTATAAACCGCTAGGATATTCTGGAAATGCGCAAAATAAGTATCTCTATAATTATCTACCGTTGTACTAGTTTTACTAAAAGACTATTTAAGAAGGCTAATACCTTACTAGCTAGTAAATTTACTACTTCCGCATTAATTAAAGGGCTATATAGTAAGCTTGCCCTGCTCTATTATAACTTTTAGAAAAGATTTTATATACCATAAAAAGTAAAATATATAACTAACTCCTATTAATTAGGCGGCAAAACCCTTATATCCTATAGCACTGTTATGCTCTAGGCCACTAGTATTAGTATTATATACTAAGTGCCATATATATAGGACATTATTGCTAGCTTTACTAACGGCACTACTATAACCCGTTAACTTACGCTTATCTAGATTATCTAGTCTCTTAAGCATCTTAAATAGATCCATTTATGGATAATAACCATTCTCTCTATACTATGCCGTTGTGACATATTTAAGACCCTCCTTTTTATTACCCGTTTACGCTCTACTAAGGAGATCCACTTGCCTAGCTCCTCCGTTTAGATATCCCCTAGCAAACCTAATATCTAGGCACTTATTAACCAGGAGATATAGGAGGGCGTTGGCGCCGCCTGTATAAGTATATACAGCACTAGTAGGCTCGCCAATAACGTACGGCGCGCTATACGGATAAGAGAAATGGTGTAGAACGTTGATTTTCGCGAGGAGAGCTTCTTATGGTAGACCTACAAGAGAGCCAGTAGAAAGGAGGGCAATGATCTTGCCTTATGCTTACTTGCACAGATATAACTTTAAAGCGCAACAGTCGCATTCGCATATAATAACCCGCTTAATATTAGCAACAAGCCCCTTAATTACTAATATATATTTATTAGTGTCTTAAGTCATTGCAAACCGCCTGGGATCTACCTTTATAAAACTTAAAAGCTAATCTAGTATCTATTTAGCGCGTCTATATATAGGCTAAAGACTGATCCTGGTTATGCGCATAGTGTAAACACATAGCAAGACATAATGCCAATAAATCTAAAAGGCGCAGTTCTCATTTTTCCACCTCTGGAAGACTCTACTACAATTTGCTAGTTAAGTGTGGGTACTAATTGGAATCGTTGTCACCCTAATAACTTAGTATTAGCTCTTTAAGAAAAGAAGCTTCGTATATGCATTACTAAGGTACTATCCTCTCTTAGCTTCTTTAGTCTCTTAACGTCGCCCCTACCGTTATCCCTACTACCACTACCCCTCTAGCTTAGAGTAAGGATAAAATCTCTATAACGGTAGCGTATACTATTATATTCCCCCTCTAAGCAATAACTAGGTTTATAATTAAAAGGTAGCCATTTTTAGGGAATATAAAAAGGGAGCTATAAGCAGCTCTGGCATTATCTTATTTAAAGCAGTTTACCTTAAACACTCTAAAACCTACTATAGCACTATTAATTATAGCTACTTCTCTACTAAGCAATTAAGAACGCACTACCCTTCGACCCTTCGGCTCCTTAAACTAATCGAGCTCCTAAATAGCAAACCCAGCCAAACTTCTATATAAGTACGACCCAAATAACGGACCCTAAAGATTCTTTAGATGGAAAGTCTTGATGTTCTTCAAATAGAGAATCCTGTTATTCTTTGGATAAAGAAAACCCCGTCAGGTTCGAAACCGATAATAAGATTTTACTAAGCGTGCTAAAGAAAGTGCCCTAAATTAAACGGAAATTCTAGAGTAAAGATAATACCAGCTCAGCTCTTAGGAATATTAACACTAGATTATTAAGCAAGCACGATGCCTGCTTATTACTTAAATATCTACTAGCTATCCAAGACGTACTAGGCAAAAATAGCACCTGCTTATTTATTAATAAAGTCCTTAAGGTACCCTCTGTTCCTATTACATACCTACCCCCTTATTTCTCTTTAATTTCCAACACATTCTTTATATATAAATAGTTCTTTTAATTGTAGTTTAAATAGACAGAGTCTTCCTTACCTTTACCTACAATTAGTATATAGATTACTAATTAACAGGATTAATTACTACAGCTAGACTTAAGTACACAATCCTATAATAGGTTTATTTAATACATTATATTAATCAGAAGACTAAAAGATAAAAAGAATAATAACTCTCTTAATTGAAGCTGGCTCTATAATATAATAACTCTCTAAAGTTGTTAACTTATTTTTTATAAAAGTGTTATAGCACTAGCAGAAAACGGCAGATTGTGGCAGATTGCAGCAGAACTTAGTAGTAGTTATAGTTACATAACCAGAAGATTGTATATAACTTTAAGTGGCACTGCTTATTTTTCCCTTTCCTTAAAGCTAGAGAAAGGAAAGGAGAAGAGTAGCAGCGCCGCTTGAAGTTTTATATCTATTAGTACCGCAACATTACTAATATTTTCTCGTTATTGTAAGAGACTATTAAAATAGGACCGGATAGTTTATTTTATAATAAATGTATTTATTCTACATATAATGTTGCAATATATTTGACTAGAAGTTCTATCCTTCTATATAAGTTAGTAGAAAACGTGCTAGTCTTAATTAAGTTAAGCCTAAATCGCGTATCGCGTCTTCTAGTTGGATAACCCCTCCCTTAACGTTCCTCCTAGTACTTAAGAACTACAAAGCCTCTAGAAATCGCCAAAGTACTGCTAGCCCCAACAGCTAACGCCGACCTCCTACCGCCGTTAAACTCCCGCCTTACAAACTACTTCGCATCTTTAAATATCTACTATTAGATTTTTATTATATAATTAGAGTTGCGCTTACCTGCTTTATAAACAGATGCTTACTACTCCTAACCTTAAACTAGACCCCTTTCTTATCTGTAAGATCCGCTATATCTAACAATCTTATATATAGGTAAAGGCTTACTAACTTAGGAGGACTTTTAATAAGGCCTATATTAATTACTTAGGGCTCCATAAAATTGGACTCTATACCTCTACGCAGTGGAGCCCGGGAACCTAGCAGTACTATTAACGTTCCGTTAGGATCGTGCCTATAGTATAACAGTGCAAGTATGGGAGAATTAAATGAGCGACTTGATTCTAGATCTATGGAAATCAGGCAGTATATATACATAAAAGGTGTAGACAATAAGTGGTAATTAATTAAGTCATTAATCGAGTTAGTAACCGAGTCGGTAAGCGAGTCAATATGCAGGCGAGTCAGATTGGCGTTCTGGCGGTGTATAGGTAGTCGGTTAAACATCCCCCCAGATATAACGGTGTAGTTAAAGCTATAGACAATAAAATAAAGGTAGAGACTATACCAAAATAGGAAATTTTAGATACAATTTAGGAGTAATAAGGGGATAGGGTGATATTTAAGAGTCTTTGTTAGATGATGCAGTAGCAATTTAATGTCAAATATCCACCAAATTTAGTTGCTTTATCCATGCCTCGTGCCTTTAACGGGGTAGAATCTTAGTAAGACCATCAGCAGGCATCTTGTCTATAGGGACCCATCGTACGTCGATCTTTTTGTCTTGGACTTCCTGTCTAAGCCAGTGCTAATAGACGTCAATATATCGTAGCTTGGTGTCAAGCTTTGGTGTATCCTGTCTTAGGAGTCGTATAGTCTGCATATTGTTGCATAGCAGGGTAAAATCGCGTTCTAAATTAAAGCCGATTGCCTTATAGAAACGCTGCCACCAGATAATCTTAACAGCAGCTATAGACAGGGAGAGAAGCTCCGCTTTAATAGTCGAGTAAGTTACTAATCGTTATAGGGTTGCCTTTCAATCAATCAGTCCTCCAAATAGGATAAAAAGGTATCCTTAAGAGCTCCGTCTAGTCTCTTTATAGTCCGCAAATGCTGCGTTGGATGCTCTATAAAAGGTGACGTCTTCTCCTTTGGGGTTTCTAAAGTAGACGTGTGCTCTGAATACTTCGCCAGAGTATTTAATAGCTATAGATTTTGTTCTAAGGCAATAGGCAATGGCTTGGTTTAATACATCAAGGTGCTTTTAATTTAAATTGGTAAGAAATTCGGCCAGCTTTAAATGCGTCTTTGCAATATTAGGTCTTCTAAATACAGTAAAGTGCGTAAGAGAACTAACTTGTTACTAATAGGCTAGTATTCTTTAAGGGTTCTTCTGCTAGTCGGACGGAATTAGTTTATTAGGTAATAGTATTTTAGGGAACTTTCCTGGTTAAATATTAAATCAACTAGCTATCTTTTCAATATAGAAATCTTAGCAAAGCCAGAGCTTTCTACTTGCCTAATCTCGCTTAATTTAAATTCCTAGGAACCACTATAGGTCTCCTAGTGCACGGATATCGTATTAATATAGAAGTTTAGCTTCAAATTCTTCTAGTCTTTAAAGGTCCTTTTTAGCAAATAGGACGGCAATATTGTCTATATAAAAGAAGACAATAAGTCGTCTATTAGTATAAAGGCAGTTCATACCTAAGACAGGCTTTAATCCGAATTTAGCCAGTATATTAGTGAGCTCTTTATACTAAAGTAGTAGTAAGACTTTTAATCCATATAGCGCCATAAGTAGCTTTAGGATATGTCCGTTTTAATTAAAGCCTTCTAGGTAATAGCAGTAGACTAGCTTAACTAGTCTTACATTTGTAAATGCGTTTACAGCGTCATACTATTAAATCTCCAAATTAAATGCGGCTGCTATAGCCATAAGGGCACGGAATATTTAAGCAGCTAGGGTTACTATATAGGTCTCTTCCTTAGTAATCTATAGGTCTCCGCGGACACACAGTTAAGCCTTTAGCTTTTAAAGGTAACCGTCGCTGTCAAACTTATATTTAAAGACCTATTTTAGCGGAAGGATCTAGTTATTGGTTGCTTCTTCCTTTAGTACAGTCTTAAATGTCCCTTAGCGTTTTAGGTCATTGTATTCTTTTTTTATAGCCTTTTAAAAGCTAGCAGTTAAAGGGTGCTTTCTTAGCTCTTTAAGGTTCCTTGGTTTAGGTAGAAGATTATCTTAATATAAAGAGGATCTAGTTCAGTTAATGTCCTTTACTAGTCCTGTAGCAAATCCAGCGTAGTAACTAAATAGGGTAGATAGATTAGCTAGTGCTGCTGCGTATACTTAACATTGAATTCGTTTAGAACCTTCTAGTAGGATAAGGTTGGTAGAAGGATCGGCTAAGACCTCATTAGCTTATAGAGCTGTATTCAACGGTTCTGGTGAACTGCTTAACTGGGTAAAACCTATTTCAATTATATCTAAGATATCGTCTTAAAGTCCTCCTAGTATGGTGTTTATTTCTAATAAATCTGGAGATACCATTCTGCTAGGAGTTGGTAGCTGTTTAGTGTCCTTTATAGGAAGCTTTGCTAAGTCGCTTAATATAATCGTTTGATCTGCATTTAAGGTAGGTCTATATAAGATAGATTCGTCTTTAAATTTATCCTTGTAAAGAGGTTCTAGGAGACTAATTATCTAGATGGTGTCTTCCAATGCTTCCCTAAGTAGGTAATTGATGTTTTAACCCTTGGGGTTATAGAACGAGGTCTTGTTAAACATAACGTCTCTGGTTTAAATGACTTTGTAAAGGCTTAGAATCCAGATTTAATAGATATTTATTAAATTATAGCCAACTAGGTATCTAATTGATGTATAAGGAGCTAGCTTGTCTCCCTTTCTAACTTATTTATTCAGCGTATAGGTCTTGCAACCGTATTTATGCATATGGGTAAGTAATGGTAGCTTGCCGTAGGCGACCTTATACGGAGTTTTCCACCCTAGTTGCTTATTTGGTGTTTAATTAAGTGCATAGCTAGCAGTAAGGAAAGCCTCTGGTCCTAAAAACGGGGGGAAGAATGCTTCCAGCTATATAGATCTTAATTATTCCATAAGGGTTCGTCTAGATTATTCTGCTCCACCATTTTATTCTTTAGTATATAGTGCTCGGCATTTAAAGGTAATGCCTTTATCTGCATACTACGTCTCTAGAGTGTCTTCCTTTTATCTAAATACTTATTCATTATTGCTCCAGAAGAAGACGACGTCTTAGTAAAATTATATTTTAATTAAACGGTAAGTCTTACAAATGGTAGGTAGGACGGTAGCTTTATCCTTATTCTTAGAGGTAAACACAAAGTTAAATTTAGAATACGTGTAATAGAAATGCATAATATATCTATTACTATTGTACCCTAGTACTCCAAGGTAGATAATATTAAATGCTAGCCGTTCGAATGGTTAAGTGGCTGGAAATTTATATTCTTGTCTTTAAGAGATCTGCTATGTGTGCTTTACTAGTAAGCAAACTTTATATTCGATTTTAAGCGGTGCTCGTTTATTAGTTTCAAATTCGGTCAGCTCTGCACCAATAATATGCTTAGGGAGCTGCGCAATAGCATTGGGTCCTATATGGCCGAGAATTTTGTGCCATCTTATAGCTGTGGCTCCGATTAGTTTACGGGCATTCAGCTTGGCTAAAATCTTCCTGTTAAGAAGGTCGATTGAGTTATTAAGTCTAGGGTATTTTTAGGCTCTCTGTGCATCAGTGCCCAGTAGCCCCCTAGTCGTTTTGTATAGTAGACTATTTCGCCAGTTACTAGACGGTATAGCATATTTCGTCCTAAGTCGAAATGGATGTCGTTTTCAGTAGCTCTTAAGAGTGCTACAATATTTATAAAAAGGTAGGTGCTAGTGCTATATAGGATAGCTTCATTTTTAACTTCCCAGTAGGTATATTGACAGTAATAGTTACTATTCCATAGGCTTGTATTTTTTCAAAATTTCTACTAGCAATCAGGTAGTCGTCTTCTACAGCTAGGTATAAGAAGGTAAAGTCTTCTTTTTTTTTTTTTTTTTTTTTAATATCCGTTGTATTATACTACGTACAATACTGCGCATGCAGCCTCTAGGCTATGGCGCTATAGTTCTATATAAATGAATCCTTT
>Ga0307507_10009106_pt1 | contig 13359 bp, 12 predicted proteins | sample 7_EM_MG_FD_207223 | JGI IMG/M metagenome (GOLD analysis project Ga0307507, IMG submission 207223) | Populus trichocarpa ectomycorrhiza microbial communities from riparian zone in the Pacific Northwest, United States - 7_EM | ecosystem: Host-associated > Plants > Roots > Unclassified | place...
TGAGAATAAAATAGCTCATTCATTATCTTATTTCAGGGACACTACGAACAACTTTAAAATCCATGTTGTCTACTGCACCTCTCAACATTATAATTCAGAAAACTTCACCAATGTTGACAAAAGTTTTATATCCAATACACAGGTCAAGAGTTTGAATAACAACCTGATTTTACTACTCACTGAGCCCCTTTTTTCATTAAATGTTATGTCTCATCGAGTGCTCTTGCTATCCTTCTTGTCCCTGTCACCCTTGGTACTTGTTTGAGGAGTGTATTGGCTGGTAGATGATGGCGAATACCCAGGGGCACTTGGTGAGTATCCTGCACTTGGACTGCGTGAAATACAAAACAATGCAGAAAGATTTTCATCAGGTTGCTATATTTAGATTAAATGCCGACTCAATACATTGATTGAAAAATTGGATAGTGGACTAGGACCCACCTGTACTGTGGAGAACTTGGGCTGTAGTCTGGGCTGACACCAGAATTATATGGACTGGGGAAAACAAATAGAAGCATTAGAGTGCAACGTGATTAAAGTTAGGGTAAGAAAAATCCAGTCAACATCACTAGCAGCACACAAAGTGGAGGCAAACTAAGACTTACCTGCTAGGACTGTAGGTCGGACTTGAAGGGGAATATGATGGAGATGTGGGCGAATAAGAGGGTGATGTTGGGCTGCAACAAAAGGATAAAAAGCTAGAGATTTAGCAGCAGCATGATACTAATAATTCACCAAACCCAAATGCAATAACAAGTTGGAGAACAAGCTACTGATAAATTGTCATGTGCCTACCTATAATTTGGAGATGTTGGACTGTAAGGACTGGCTGGTGACAATCTTGGACTGCTAGGTGAGTATGCCAGTGATGGGCTGTATTTTGCTGATTGGGGGTTGTAACTTGGCGAGGTTGGGCTGTAGCCAGGGGAGGTTGGGCTATAGGCTGGTGAAGTGGGGCTGTAGGATGGGGATGTGGGGCTGTAAGATGGGGATGTGGGGCTGTATGATGGGGAGGTGGGGCTGTATGATGGGGAGGTAGGGCTGTACGCAGGTGATGTTGGACTGTACGCAGGTGAAGTGGGACTGTACGCAGGTGAAGTGGGGCTGTAACTGGGGGATGTGGGGCTGTAGCTGGGGGATGTGGGGCTGTAGCTCGGGGAAGTGGGGCTGTAGCTGGGGGAAGTGGGGCTGTAGCTCGGGGAAGTGGGGCTGTAGCTTGGTGAAGTGGGGGAGTATGATGGACTTGTAGGAGAATAGGCAGGACTAGTTGGGCTATAACTAGGAGAACTGGGACTATAAGTGGGTGAGGTTGGGCTATAACTTGGGGAAGCAGGGCTATAACTTGGTGAGGCGGGGCTGTATGAAGGTGAAGTAGGACTGTATCCAGGACTGTAGACTGGAGATGATGGGCTGTAGCCAATAGATGTTGAAACAGGAGATGTACTAGGAGAAAAGGCCATCCCACCAACATAAGGCGAAAAGGCCACTCCATCTACAGTAGGTGACATGCGGAGATTCGGACTCATCAGCATGGGAGACATCATCCCATCATGATAAGGAGTCCCAGAAACTGGAGAACGAGCAGGTGTCATGCCAAAATCAAGGCCCTCCATATAACTAGGGAGCTGGAGCTCAATAGCATTCTTCAACATCTCATCGTTTAGATAAAGAGCACAATATCCAGTGCCAATTGGTGCAAGCTGACCCAGCATTATATTTTCGGTGACGCCCCTCAAGTAATCTGTTTCAGCATATACTGCAGCATCAAGGAGAATGTCAACAGTCTCTTCAAATGAGCATCTCATCATTGGCCCAGTATCATTCCGATTAATACCATGACGAGTGATTGCCATCAAGTGACCACGGTAGGTCATCGTATCACACAGTATAGCCAGATGCCGGTAATTCACATAAGATCCATCAAACGATATGACAACTCGCAATTCATCCAGTAGGGATCGACGAACAGCTTCAATTCCAATCACTTCTATAACTTCAATTAAGTGATTGCTTGTTGTCTTTCGGGCATCAACATTTTCATTGCACATAACAGCCAGGAGATTGACACCCTCTGTATCCAGCATCCACTCCTCCGTAGTCTTAAATCCTTCACTCTCATCAAAACTGCTTACCTTGGCATTTTTAATGAACACCTTGTTGATATCTGGTATACCACGAAGAGCCATTTCAGTCAGCATGTTACTCTCAATCTTTTTCAAGAAAACATCATCTTCAGCTGATTCATCATTCAACTCCCCCTTTGGAGCTTCATCGTTCATGATACGGATACGAAGAATCAGTTTCTCAGCATTGTCATCATTAAAGATACAAGTCAAATCATCATCAAACTCATGATTGATCTTCTCAGCAATGTCAGCCATGTTTAGCTTCTTATCAATCATCATTTCACGGTTCAACTCTATGCGAAGCAACCAGGGAGATATTTTCTCCGGTGCAACCTCTTCATCTGGCATTTCATAATATGACTTCACGAAGTCAGCATCCTCTTCAATTATAGTACTCATGGGATCTGGATCATACCACACTTCTGTTGCTTGTGTGACACTTCGGAGAGTGGTGTATTCCAAAGCACACTGAACATTTTTAGCCTTCTCCTTTGTCTTGTTAAATTCAGGCTTCAGGTACACAGAAAGTGAAGGTGTTTTTATTTTTTTAGCTACATTAATAATTTCCCTCAACCTAGGAACACCTAGAGTGACATTCTTTGCACTAACACCAGCATAGTGGAAAGTATTGAGGGTCATTTGAGTAGCAGGCTCTCCAATGGATTGTGCAGCAACACAACCAATCATCTCACCTGGTGCGACTAATGACTGTAAAAATCGTGATTCTATCTCACCAATAACCCAATCAAATGCTTCGCGACTGAGCCTGTATTCCTGCAACACCCTTTTACTGGCCAAAGTGCTGCGAAGCAAGATTCCAAAGAAGAGAGTGGCATTTTTTTGGGCTTCCACACTCAACAGATCATCACCAGGAACAACCTTAAGTCTCTCCTGAAGCTTATCAACAGCTTCCACAGCCTCCATTGGGTGAATATCTGAAACTCTTCCAATTCTTGTATCAATCTTGAAAGTCTTCTGTGCATTCCAGATAAGCCTCTTGAGGTTAACAGGCATTGGCCATGTATTATCACCTGTGGTGGCAATTTCTGTTCCAAGTTGGTATCTATCTGCTTCAAGTTTTTGAACTTCAGCGTCAAACACATCACGCAATTCTCGGATATTTCTCAAATCCTCAACGTGATCAGTCATCATGTAAGTAGGATTCCAGTCTTCGTCGTCAAATTCATATCTAAATACCCTGTCAAATTCTGCTTTCTTCATTTTGAGAGAATCCAATTTTTGTGATTCTATCCAGACAGAATCCATACCATCTTCCCCATATAGAAACTGAATGACATCCCCCAATGAGTTCCTTACTGTACCATCATATTTGACCATAATATCCTCCATGGCCTTCACAAGTCGCCTCTGGATGTAGCCAGTTTCAGAAGTCTTCACTGCAGTATCAATGAGACCTTCCCTACCACCCATGGCATGAAAAAAGAACTCTTGTGGGGTTAACCCACGCAAGTATGAGTTCTCCACAAACCCACGACTTTCTGGACCATAATCATCCTTGGTGAAGTGAGGCAACGTCCGGTCAATGAAACCATATGGTATACGCTTACCCTCAACATTTTGCTGCCCCACACAAGCAGTCATCTGTGATATGTTAATGAAACTCCCCTTCGATCCAGCAGTGACCATTGCCTTGAGATTGTTACTCTCAGATAAACTTTTTTGGGCGCTGCTTCCTGCATCATCACGAGCTTTATTCAACACCTGCAAGATGGCAATTGTTATATTAAAAGTACACCAAAATGCACAACATAAGAGAACGAATACAGAATCAATTACTTGGATACCTGGTTCACTCTGTTTTCAAATGATTCCATCATAGTCCGTCCAGGTTCAGCCTCCAACTCCTTATTCTGTGCTTTCCTAATAAGATCTTTCACCTCATTTTTTGCATTTGAAATAGTCTCATTAATTTTTTCCATTGTTGATGCATCAGCAATGGTATCTCCAATTCCAATACTGAAAGCATTTTGCAAAAGCCAATAATTCACTAGCCACTGTGTATGCCCCAAAAATTTGCGAGCTGCATCTGGGCCAACCTCTTCCCTGTATACATGGACAGAAGCCGTGAAGCACCACAATTTTCTAAATTCATCTTTAAACAGGTGTTCAAATCAACATCAATTAGAAGATTAAATGCATATAATCTACCATTACTGGTGAGTACTATCATCAGTCATTCAGCACATTACTTACCCAAAAGTAAAACCTCTCTTTTCTTATTCCCAAATCACTTGCATTTTTTAAAAGCAAAAGAGTTCATAGAGCAATTAAGCAATGGCATAGACTATCCGCTCAAAATTTTTAAATTTATATGAAAGGACCGGAATTTTAAATCTTTAACAAGATATCTAAAAAGCCTAAAGATGCAGGCCAAAAAATTTGGGATATCAACCAGATACTGTAAAGAACTAATGCATACCAAATGACATGTATAAGACTTCCAGAAGAAGTCCCAAGCGTTTTTTTGCAGAGAGTTCCAGAAAGCAGCTCCCCTTTTTCTATGCGGACTAATGTATCCCCTGGAGTGATCATTCCTCTCTCTGAATCCATGTGCCAGGCAGCAGTTCTAATCAAATTAATCTGCTTGGGTATGATAAGGTTAAAAACCTGTTTCCCGGTCCAAAGTGGTCGTGGCTTCACAATTGTTGGAGCAGGAACTTTCCCATCGAAATCCTCCCACCACATCAAGATGTTCATGAAAACATCCTACAAAACATAATGGAGGTTAAAGTTTGGCTGTTCAAGAGAAAACTACACCACTAACATGACCAGGTAGCTGAAATATTAAATCTTGACTATCACCTTCTCTATGAAGGTATCCCTCTTGGTGATTTTGCGGCATCCTAAAAGTGTATCCTGTACAATTCCCATTACAGGTCGGTTTGATTGAGGTGACACAATGCACTTAGGCACCATCATTAGCTCTAATACTTCCGCTCTAGTTTCAAATGATTGTGGGACATGCATATTCATTTCATCACCATCAAAATCAGCATTGTATGGTGAAGTAACTGACAGGTTCAGGCGGAAAGTAGAATATGGCATAATCTTGATTCTGTGCCCCATTATTGACATTTTATGGAGACTGGGTTGACGATTAAAGAGGACAAAGTCACCGTCATTTAAATGACGCTCCACCTGCAAACATGATGTAAGAGTCTAATAGAGATGATTAGAAACAAAAAACTCATTAAAAACCAGTCAAATATGAGACATTGCCTTGTAACCGAGCTCCAGATGATGATCACTACTTTTCTTCAAGTAGCGAAGATCGAGTCTTTGTCCATCATCCCTTATGATGTATTTAGCACCAGTTTTACCAGGTGGAGGATGTGGCCCATACTCAACAAGCTCCTTTAACCTGTTTTACAAAATCATCCTTAACCAAAAACCAAGAAAAATAAAGAAAAGGGGGGCAAAAAAATAAAGTTTGAGAAGATACGAACCTTTCAATGTTATAAGGGGTCACAGTTTCTGGATATGTGAGATTCAGAGCAATACTCCATGGTACTCCTAATTCATCAATGTTAATGGTGGGATCTGGTGTAATAACTGTACGTGCAGAGAAGTCCACACGTTTCCCCATCAAATTACCCCTAATCCGGCCTTCCTTTGCCTTAAGTCTGCTACATATAGATTTAATTGGTCTCCCTGATCTCTGTGTGGCCTGCAAAGTAAAGAATATTCCAGATGGTAAATAAAATCTTGTGGATTCACTTCAGACTTATACATATACATGTTTATGTTCATGCCCATACCCGAGGCTGTCCAGGCAACTCATTGTCAAAATATGTAGCTACATGGAACTGCAACAACTGTGCAAACTCGGATATGATATGAGCAGGTGCCCCACTCCTCTCCTGTCTTCTCAGATTCTCATTGTGTCGAATTATCATTGCTAACTGATGAGTCAAATCATCCTGGATTCAGAAAAAATAATACGTGAGAATCACCATAGAACGCACAGGTTAAAATTTCATGGATGATGCTAATTTACTGAATAGGAAGAAAGAAAAACAAAAAAAAAAAAAGCAAAAGCAAAGAATATGACCTACTATCAGCCATTATTTGAAAGGATCCAGCATTAACAAAAAAATAAAAAATGGAAGAGGCTTGCCTCACTCCTGGAGGATGTATCCATCATCACAGAGGGCCTCACTGGAGGTGGCGGAATTGGAAGGACTTGGAGAATCATCCAATCAGGACGTGCATACTTAGGGTCCAAGCCCAGCAACTGACAATCCTCATCACTTATCCTCTTCAAAACACTTAAGACCTGCAGTATCAAATAAGAGAAATTAGCATCATGCCCCAAAGTCGATGAGGTATGAGAACTCTGAATGCAGAAAAATTACCCTTTCTGCTGTAAGGGTCTGCTTTCTCTCCACAGGTTCTGGCAGCTGTTCCTGATCATCACTTTTCTTCCTTTGAACCTTGTACTCTGCAATCATCTTCATACCTTCAATGGTGAGTTTTGGCTGCTGAGCACCACAGCCACCACGGCTCTTTTTAACTGGCTCTTCATTATCTTGACCTTGAACATCAATTTCATCCCCACCTTCACATTTAGTTTTATTCTTGCAAGCATCCAAAATCTTTTTAAGCCTGCTTTTGGGATTCTTTATTTTCAAGGCTTGCTTAAACTTGTGATCCTCCTGCAAGTAAAATTCAACAAAATGTATAGAACAGTTACTCATACATGAACATCCTGGAAAGAACATTTTTTTCAAAACTTAGACAACTCAATTAAAAAAGAAATCCAATCCCAGAACCAAAACCACTATCTGGGAAAAAAAAAATGCTAACATCCAGCTACAAGCAAAACTCACATTATGGAAAACTCGTACTCATATAACTGGACTTCATCTCTACCAACAATACCCTAAATACTTGGCATCCCTAATACTGAAAATTACAGCTAATCAATTCAGACATGTACTCAGACAATAATAACTGTAACCTGCTAAGACCCCATCCCAACTACATTAAAAACCAGAAATCAATCAACAACTTTGACAACCAAATAAAACATGCAAATTCAAAGACATAATTGCATAATTGAGGCTATAAATGAGGCTTCACGTACTTCATCAGCCAATATCTTCGAGCAATTGAAGCAAACGCATCTCATGATACTAAGCACAGTCTTCATAAACCCAATATGAAACATGGGCTTCGCAAGCTCCAAGTGCCCAAAATGCCCTGGACACTCTGCCATATTTGCCGTGCAAGTCTCACACTTCATCTTTCTATCAATAGTACCCAGCCGCGGATCACTTAATCCTCCTGGCTTTGGTTTTCCTCTTTCTGTTGTCTCACTGTGCTCAATTTGTATCACAGACATTTGCCTCTGCACGCAAAAACAAAAAAGGAGTTCACATGAGCAAGCAAAATTACATAACCCTACATTCATTCATTTCCCAGCTTAGAATAGCAAATAGTTAACTAGTACTGCTAATTCAACACATCAAATACTTTTCTCAGCAATCATTTTTTACTCTTAGTAAATAAAGAACAAACTGGGCATTGATTCATCTCCTTCTGACAAATCCATTGTGTAACCAATACCATCAACAAAATATCTCTAAAACATACAAACAATACCAAAAACCCTAGGACTCAATTACTCCATGAAGTAAGATTCACAACAACAAGTACTTCTACCTACAAACAATTCCATTTATTTTCTCCTTCTCAACAACCAAACATGCTAAAAAAAACAAAATTTCACACACAGCAACACAGAATCAAAACCCTAGGATTCACTTTTTTCCCTAGCTGAAAAGTTAGGGCACACGGTGCAATATCACAAAACCTAGAACAGACAGTGGTTTCTTCCCTGCTGAAAAATCATCAAACCAGTGAACTAGTACTACGAATTAAAAATCTCCAAAGATTTTCTCAGCAACCAAACAGAACACAGCTCAGAAAACCTAGAATTCATTGTTATTTTCTTATTGAGTGAAATAGCAATTCCTAATGACTTTATCTGAAAAAACTTATGCACACACAGGGAAGCATGCTCATGAAACCCTAACATTCATTCGTGTTCAATTTAAGCCGTGACAGTTTGAGCTAACATTTGTAATTAAACAATTGTAGTTTCAATTTTTTTTTCCTTCTCTTTTTCTCAGCAACCAAACAGAGTGCAAAGAAAACGAGAAAAAAAGAAGCAGAAGTAGAGGTCGGGAAGATTTACTATCTCGTCGGGGCTGAGAATGCCAAACTGAACCATACGGACTTTAGCAACCTCCGCTGGTGAGTAAGGAAATCGCGTATCCATGATTGCGATCCAAACAAAACTTAGGGTTTCAAAAAAAATTCAAATGAAGTTCAAATAATCAAATTCGTCTTTTTTGTTTTATCTTGTAGACTGTTTTCAGTGACTTTTTTTGGATTTTATAATTGCAGGAGAGTTAAGAGGGAAGGGGGCAGAGAAGGAGATCTGCTCCTTTTTCTCTTGAGAAAGAAGAGGCGAGAGCTCACGAAACAAATGGAACCGCTGCTTAGAGGGGTTATATTTATAGAGAAATCGAGGCTGATCTTGGGAGGTGAATTGTGCTAACGTTCGCCGGGGTGCGCATTGTTTTGCTTGAGGCTGAGGTGGTGTACTTGGTGTATAGGCCCACTGTCTGATCCGAATGGTTATCCATTTCTAAATTGGACTCCGAGTTTAGGTCCAAACAAAGTCCTGTGGGAAATGGATTGAGTGGGCAATATAAATTGTGTTGAACAAAAAATAACAAAACTGTAAATTACATTGGGACACCATCAATATCTTTTCTTTTTTTGGTACACAAAGAAGCATATTTTGGTGGATATCATGTTAAATTTGGTAGAAATTCACCCTGTTAATTCGTGATTCCGTCAAAATTCAATTTTATTTTGTAAAAAAATTAAAATAATTGTTTTTTAAATATTTTAAATTTTTTTAAAATAATATTATTTTGACCTAAATTAACACATTCTAATCGTGACCAGGATCATGAATTAGGGTATGTTTTATAATTTTTTTCCAAACTCAACAAAGTAATGCTAAATATGTTATAAAAAATGATTTTAAAATTGACATGAACTATTGGATCTTGTGAGACCATTTATCAATCGATTTGGTTTTATATATATTAAAATTAAATAAGTTTAATTTGAATTAATGGGCTTGGTTTTAATTTAATGTACCTTTTATTTTAATTTTTTAATTTGGTTTGATTATGGTCAATTTCTAAAATCTAAAATCAAAATCAAAATGAACCATTTAAAAAAATTTCTAACTGAAATTATTCAAAAAATCATTCAATTAAGTTAATTTCATATCAAGAGATATTCTGAATAATTTAGTTATTTTTCTCACCTCTAATATGATGTACAGAGGTCTTCTAGACATTGTCATATCGATGGTCGTTGTGGGCCTTATAGTTGGGCTCTTCTTCCCGTGGGCTTCTTTTAACTATTATTCCTTGTCATTTAATCCTGGACCCAACCAGACGATTCCAAGGGCTCTTAGATAATAAATTATACAATGTACAATTTGAAACTTAAAAATAAAAATTATTATATTCATCACCATATACACGGTGGGTGTCATCGGTACTGCCTAATTTTAAAATTAAGGGGGATGATTTTAGGAGTAAGTGAAAAATTTGAAAAATTGATTAAATCAAGAAAACTAAAATTAAAAATTAAAAAAATTGAATTGTAAAAAAAATAGATTAAACCAATTAAAATTTTGAAACAAAAAAAACCAAACCGAACCAAAACCGAAAAAAAATAAAAAAAAATCGAGCCAGACCGGAAAAACCGAGTCAAACCGGAAAAAATCAAGCCAAACCGATTTGAACCTGTTTTTGTCTTAAAAAACCGAACCAAACCGAAACCAGTTAGTTTGAACCGGTTTCGGTTGTTTTAAAAAAAAATTCGATTTGATTATTTGTTTTTTATGAAAACCGAATCGAATCGAAAATGATCACCTTAAATGATTTTATAGAATTAAATGAAAATATTATAAGAAAATAAATTCTTGAAAAACAATTACATTTTAAGAATTTTCCACATCAAAGTTATAAAAAGAAAAAAAAAGAAATGGAGGCTGAGAGGGACCAATCTAAAATCAACAAATACCTCAAGGACCACTGATGCAATTAACACATCAATCCAATTCAATAGTCAAAAGGAAGCTTCCAAACGACGCGCTTTTGAAATTTCCTTTCCACTTCCTTTCATCATTCATTTAACTTGTCTGCCAAACCAAAACCGGAAACATAAGAGCATCAATCGGAGATGCTGTTTTTAAAGAGATAAATTGATTAAATAGTTAAATAGTATAAATATAATTTTTTTTAAATTGTATATTTTAATAAAAAAAACTATTTGAAAAGCCAATTCTATTAAAATAAAATAAGTAAGTGTTTTATTTTTTTTAATAATTTTAATGTTATTTTTTGTTTTACCTGGCTAGATTTAATTGGTTTAATTTTTTATTGGTTTTATTTTGTTAGTTTTGGTTTTTCTAAGAGATATATAGTAATAGTATTTGTGAGAAAAAAAAAGTATTTTAATATTTTATTTGGCTTACCCTTTGAACCCTTTGAAGTATGAAAAAATAAATAAAAATAAAGTTAAAATATTAGTTTTTTAATTTTAGCTATCTATTTAGCTTCCGATGCTCTAAGTCTCTCTTCTCTTCCAAGCCAAAAAAAAAAAGATTCCAAAAATGGCGTCCATCTACACTTGCATAGAATGTGGAACAAACCTGAATCTAAACACAACCCATCTCTACCCACAAGACTTCTACTTTGAAGCAGGAAACAAAGGCACCCTCTCATTTTCTTCAATAGACTCGACAAAATTCAAGTTTGAAGAAGAAGACAAGATCAGGCCATTTTTTGAGACGGTGAACTACTGGGGCATTCAAAGAAAGAGAACCAAGATTAAGTGTAATAGCTGTGGCTGTCTTGTTGGTTATATCTATGATGATGGGCAGCCTTCAACTATTAGTCCTGGTCAGTTTGGTCTTGGTCCTAGTCAGGCTATTCCAAGGGCTCCTAGGTATAGGTTCAAGACTAAGGCTCTTAGGATTGCTTCTGAAACTTGAAGGGTTCGTGATTGATCGAGGCTTATTGGGTTTTTGAGTTGTTGATTTTTGTGTAGGATTTGTACGGTTTGGAGGTGTTTTAGATGGATTGGTGGTTTGAGTTCATGGGCCCTTGATTATTGCTGTTGTTTCTGTACTAGTGGCAAATTCGATGTGAATTTTTTTTTGTAGTGTTAAAATCATGTTTTGATGATCTTTGATTCTTGGATATTTTTTTTTTTTTGTATATCTGTCGATAAAGAATAAAGCTTTTGTTTCTGGGAATCTAGTGTTCTATTTATGGCTATTGTGATTCTTATTGGTGCTATGGATGTAAATCAATTGCTTCTTATCTCAACAATTGAATTTAATTATTCTGAGGAAATCAGGGCTCTAAAAGAGCAGGATATATAGGAAGAGTAATATAATAGATCTATGACAAATTGTTGCTGTTTATCGGTTATGAGATTACAGTGAACACACCAGTCGCTTTCTTATGAAGGAAGGCTTTATACTGGTTGAATTTCAGGGATATCAAGGTTGAGGGACACCAGTGTTGTTGATATTTATTGTTCCATCAGGTTAAAGCTAGATTTTAGAAGCAGCATGTTCTTCCATTACGTTTATGAGGTTTTGACATGTGGGTTTTGGCAGATGCCTGTCCATCATGGAAGGGATATGGTTACTTTCATGAAAGTAAACTTGGGAAACGAAATGCTGGTTTGAATTAGTTTTGGCAAACATCATTTTATACATCACTTGTCAATTTGGGAATCTTAGGTTGTACCTACCAGTCAATTTTTCTTGTCTTAAGCCCTTCAAGTGTAGGACCCTATTTGTGCTGTTATGTGCTCAGCTAACCTGGTCATTCTAAAAAAAATAAAGTGGTGAATACAAGAAAGAATTGTGACTGGATTGCCAATCTACCGGTCAGTTGGAAAATTAGGTTGGATCAGTAGCTCTTGAGGGTTGGTTGTGGAATTAGCTCATCATGGCTTTGGTTTTTATATCTTGACACTCTTCTCTTTTGTGATCTCATTGATCTGCCTAAAGATGAAGCAAACGAAAGTGGAAACTGGAGATGTCTGTGGAAAGATAACACAGTCAATACCCCCACCCCCTCCCCCTCCCCCTCCCCTTCCAAGGTTCTGGGTTCGGAAGAAGGTTACTGAGAGTGTGACAAAGCAAGAGATTGCAAAGTTTTGGAGGAAAAAGCTTACTGAGGAGGAGGATCACTTCCTTGCTGCTATCAAGGCTGCTGCACGTATCAGAGCTAGAAATCTCTCTGTAAGATCATATAATTGACATTTGAAACATTTCATTCGTAAGTTCCTGGGCATCTAAAATATAAGAGGAGGAAAAGATATCAATGATTATTCCAATTGTGAGAGTATTTTGGTTAACTTGAACAAAATAAATCAATCTTAAGACATGTTTTAACTCCTAGCTAAGAAGCTAATATTGTTTGAGATTCAATCTAATAAATTCCTGTTCTCAAGCTACCTGCCTATGACCAGCGGCTGATTGTCAACTTATTAGATGGACAAGAAATCTCAGTGAGGGAGCAAACGTTTCAGATTTTTAAGGCTAATTCAAATAGCCTTCAGGGATGAACTCATAGAGGTTGCAAAACCTCAATTTTGAGTTGATGCCCTTTCATAGAGATCAAGTGTAGCAGCTGGTGTAGTAATGAATTTATCGACATGGGTGTCTTGCTATTTTTGTTACCCACTGGTGAAAAAACCAAAAAGCCACTAATACATTTCACTTGGTTAAAACTTGGAAACTGTGATATGTAAAACTAATATGATTACCAAACACTTTGCTGCTGCTGCTGCTGCTGCTACAATTTTACGACTTCAAGTTATGGACAACAGGATTAGCCTGTCGATTGATATGTATTTTTCTATAAATTCGTAGACTTCAATTATTGGCATTTTAATTTTCTTATGCTTGATTAACACGTTGAGAGTTTGTTCCATCTGATATAGGAGGATGGCTATAAGCAATTTGAAGAGTCGTTGAAGGATGATGATGGTGCTAAAGAGAACGACACTACAAGCCTCAATATCGGCAAAGATACCAGGAACAAGGAAGTGCGTGTGGGAATAAAGGACTGGTGAGTTAAACTTCTTTAAGTGC
>Ga0307507_10009107_pt1 | contig 13359 bp, 11 predicted proteins | sample 7_EM_MG_FD_207223 | JGI IMG/M metagenome (GOLD analysis project Ga0307507, IMG submission 207223) | Populus trichocarpa ectomycorrhiza microbial communities from riparian zone in the Pacific Northwest, United States - 7_EM | ecosystem: Host-associated > Plants > Roots > Unclassified | place...
TGCTAGATAGGAGTCAACGGACTTAGCTATCGCAACAGATATTGGGCCAAGAGGAGTGATCGTTAGAAGACTATCGGTTACCTGCTGCAAGTATCACCCGGAGAGGAGAGCATTGTAACAGTGATTGTGCCATTGCGGCTCCCGCTCATCCCACTCTTCACCGGTACAGTCTGCCCCAATCTCTTCCTCGACCCCATGATTCTCATCGCTTTCTGCATATATGGCTACCACAAGAAGACCAGCAAAGATCATGATGCCCTCGTTAGGACGATTGGCTTGGGCCATCATTAATGCCGCGTTCCATGATCCTTGGTGCGAGATACCCAGTTCCACTCTTCCACCCTTCTCCACGCTGGGAAAGAAGTCCATGTACTTATCATTCGGTAGGGTAATATTCGGCTTGAGTAGCATGGACTTGGTGCTAAGTTGTGGAGCTCTTCTGCGAGCCCAGCGGACAAGATGGGGGAACTCATTGACACTAGCGTAGGTCATTGAGTGGGTTCGAGTACTCTCAGGACCGCGGAAGGAGACGCTGCAAGGGGGAAACAGCAACTCTGCCATCTTCACTTGTCTCGGCCGCTTCAGAGGTGGGTTCCCAGGAACCTCAGCTTCATCATCATCATTCCTTGCCCGCTTCCTGGTAGTCAATACTCTCGTGGTAGTCAATGCTCTCCTGGTAGTCAATGCTCTCCTGGTAGTCAATACTCTCCTGGTAGTAAATGCTCTCCTGGTAGTCAATGCTCTCCTGGTAGTCAATGCTCTCCTTGGGGTCAATGCTCTCCAGTTAGCCAAGGGGCTGCTGGTAGCCAGGGGGCGCCTAATAGCTGGGGGGTTCCTGGTTGCCACGGGGTCTCTGGGGGTCCAGGGGGCTCCAGTAGTTGCGGGGGCAGTGCCAGTTGCGGGGGTAGTGCCAGTTGCGGGGGCAGTGCCAGTCGCGGGGGCAGTGCCAGTCGCGGGGCTACTGGTAGCCACGGGGTTACTGTTAGGCACAGAGCTCCCAGAAAGATAAGGGGGTCAAGTGACCCTACCTTCGCGCACGAACCTCTAAAAAAGAGTTAGCAACACCCCCCTCCAGCCCTGACGTTGGGACAGTAGGTCACCATACCTCACCGGGAAGTTGCGTCCCTTCACCAAAGACATGAGTAAAGAAGACCCTACTCACAACACCATATACGTCGCGGCCGTCGGTCCGACCGGTTCCTGTTCGCAGGATCTATGAGAGGAGACCGCAGAGCACCTCATGCAGGTGGAAGCATCTCGATCGGACAACACCACGGAGAGTTATAACCTCCACAAGATCGGGTATCGGAGAGTGGATATAAACTCGCGGGACGTATCTACCTCAGTTAGGCTTCCTCGGTCTGGAAAGAGGCCCAGTAACCAGTAGGAATGCACTATGCTCGGAAAGGGAGTCGGGAAACTCCCAAAGGGGATGTTGGCAAGAGACCGACAACTATTGACGGAACTATTGGTTCGATCGATAGGAAAGAGTCGAGAGATGCCGGTTAAGACGAAGGAATGCCTCCTGCAGACCAAGTCGAAACGGAGCCAACAATATGAGGATTGGCCAGCTTCTTTCCCATCGAATAATTGTCAGACATGCAATTGCATGGAGATTATTCGTCAATCTATTTAGCAACGGATACATGTTCGTATAGCCATCTAGGTGGACGGGCACCACACCCTCCCCATGAGAGAGGTATATGTGGCAATAAGTTGCGCAAACGAGAGTAGAAAGATGACGGATGTTCAGGGTCAAGTCGGGCTCCCACTTCAAAAAAGTCGAGCCAGGTGAAAGACAGATAGTTAGTTATAGGAAGAGATGATGTAGCCCGCGAACACCCAGACACGGAATATAAATATTGAGGTGTCTTCGTAGCTGCTATTGTCATCAAGCAACGGAGAAGAGACCTTAACAATATATACACATTAAAGAAATATTTATAGTTTCACCTACCTTACGATTCTATCTTAGGACTTTTTTTGTCTCCCTAGATGTATTCTCCAAATTACGAATGATCGGTCCTAGTATATTGGCTTGTTCTCAGAATATTACCACCCCCATGAGAGTATATTATTATTCTCTACGTTACCGAGACACACAAACGATATCAATCACAATACGAATCGCAACTGAACCAAACTTATTTTCATCACCAGAGGGATAAGATTCACTTTCCTACTTCAAAATGTCGATGTCTAATCCCGAGGGAACAGGACCAGATCCTATGGAGACAGACGAACTCTCACAGTCCCAAGCTCCAACGGTGACATCGCAAGACACAAGGATTACTAGATCCACCGATACCAGAATATCTCCTGGGGTACCACCTGGACTCTTCCGGCGAGCAGCGATGAGACGGTCCTAGTCCCAACAGTCTCAGAGACCAGCAGAACTACTATTATCTCCCGAACATGTCCCAATGACAGGACCGCATCAACCGAAGTCTACACCTGTACGAGGAGAACATCGCCCACAGCATCGAGCAGGAACACCTAGGGTTCCAGTCCTTTTCACCCCAAATCCAATATTTGGTATGGGAACTGCACAAAGTTAAAAAGAATATAATGACTGGCGCCAGATACATAGGAACGGAGCTGGAACAAATAGACACCAGCATGGTACAGGTAGAAGTGGCAACGCAGGGGCTTCAACAAGCCTGCAAAAGGGTCAGTGGAAGGATGGATGGACAAGACACCCGTCAGACCCAGCACCAGCAGGTCACATCACACCTCCACCAGACCTTACGGATGGAAGGACCCGCGGCAATAGGCAAGGAGGAGCAGTTGGGACAGGAACTGCTAGACACAAAGGCCCTACATCAACGAGAAATACAGAACCCTGAACGAATACTCAACGCTATGATGGCCGAGTTGGAGGCAAGCAAAGAAGCCAGAGAAAGACAAGCAAGCCAGATAGCTGAGTTAACTGCAGCGGTTACCTCCATGATGGGTCAAGTGAAAGGCAAGCGTTCAAACCCAACCCGGGAACGAAGTGCTGGAGCAACAGGAGGGGGAGGCGGGGGACGACCCTCCCCTACAATGGATGGGGCAGCGGGAGGCACCCCTCATCCTGGAGATAGTGAAGGAGGAGGAAGTGACGATGAGAGACGAGGAAGGCGGGACGAGAGACCCCAAAAACTGAACAAGAAGCCTGCAGAGAAGGAAAAAACTGATGAGGAAAAATACGGAGAAGCTACCGAGGACGAAATAAGATTTGCCAGAGCCTTAGGAAAGGCCATAGAAGAAACCACGAAACGTCCAGCTCAACCCCCATCAGAATACGAACATGCCAAACACCAGGATATGCGGTTTTGGCTAACCACCTGCAAGGATCTTTTCGATCACAACCGATACCAATGGCAGGACGAGGCGGACCGTATCAAATACGCCACGTCGAAATCGAAAGGATGACAGGTAGCATCCTTCCCTATGACCTACCGGAACCAAATAACCGGCCAGCTAGGCCAAATCCGACAGGATCGTTATGAATTATGGGATGTCTTTGCTGAACAAGCTGTACGTCGATTCGCTCCCACTCATGAGGAAGAAAAGGCCCTACGAGAAATGTTGACGGTCTGATACAAGAATGAGGTTAACCAATTTTTATTGGAATTCGAAAATTGGAATGTCAAAGGAAAAGTCACTGGAATCGCCTTCAGAAAATTAATCAGAGACCAAATACCGGATGAACCTTTACGGCGAATGTCAATGCATCAAGAATACGCCGACGACAGAGATTGGATAGAAGCCCTCCCCCAAGCGGTCCGCCATGAGGAAGACTTCCAGGAAGGAAAAAGGCTTAAGGACAATCATTTCTCAGGATCAAATTCAAGTGGGAAAAGGAAACGTGACGAGCCAACAACGGCAAAGACAACCAAAAAACCAAAGGATACTGCTAAGGAGAAAAGGGTTTACCAGGCAAGGAAAAAGGAGGAGAAGGCAGAGAAAGGGAAGGTGGCGCCACAGGAGATAATTATGCATCGAGTTTGGGCCGACTCACAAACCCGTATCGACGAGAAAATAGTTGACACACGAAAGGAAAAGGGACAATGCACTAGATGTACCCTAACAAATCACGGATGGAAGCACCATGAGAAGGAAATTCCAGTTAGTACCATCCAAAGGAAATCGTTCAAATTAGAGTGTGGAAAATCCAACTACCCAAAGCCTAGAAAGCCAAGGGTAGCCGCCCTGGCTGAGGATAGCCGAGGAGAAACCTCGCGACGAGCGAGCAAACGCCACTAGGCTGGAGCTTCATGGAAGCTGAGGAGCTATAACGCTCATTGGCACCAGTGGCGAACGGAGTGTGGGTAGTCCAGCCATCGAACCGGGAACCGAAATAATCTGAAGTGAACTCCTCAGCTCATACCCTTTGACTGCATCGATCCCAAATGCGTGATCGGTTCCGAATGGGAAACTGGTAGCACCTGGGTGTTATAAGGCGAAGATGTTCAGAAGCCTATATCCCAGATAAAGTCGAGAGAGCAGCGAAGGAACCCACCTTGGGCAACACGACCCGACAACGGCTCCACTTGTTGGGGCGACCGGTAGGACCAACGCCGGTTAGTAGAAATCCCAAGAGGACACAAAGACAACAAGAAAGGAGCCAAATAGGGAACTTGAGCCCTGGTGATGAGTGAGAAGCTGGCATGAGACGAGAATGACACCAGTGTAATCGTCCCAAGAGGCAGGTCTTAAAGTACACGATCGAGAACGATCAAAAGCACAGAGTCTCACGAGGAAAAATACCCTATGAGTGCAGTGGGTCGCACTACTCGATAACAAGACACCCCACTTGGTTGTCATGTTGGACAAAGGGCAAGACCTCAAGATATCTCTCATAGTAGTTGGGCATGTTCATTGCACCCACAGAACCACTACCCACCTCATGAAGGGACATCAGCTCGGGCTGGAGGAATTAGGCGATAGGTACCGTAGACTAATCGTAACTACCGATAAGTGTGAATAAGTCAGTCAGAACGGAAGGCGTATCTGAGCCGCAAAACACGAATCACCAGACGAACTACCCCTGGTATATGGGAATCCCTCGGCAGGGAATAAAGACCGCTACTTGTAGGCTGCCCAATATACATATAAGATTGGATTTGACCTCGCACCAAAAATCCTACCCTCTGACATTACCAACCATAATCAAATTATTTTATGTTTTTGAAAAATATTTGGTGAAAAAGAAAAGCACTTTGTCTGAGGAGGCTTCATGAGCCGAAACTGCGCAGGCACAGTAACAAACCCAAAAGGTTACCACAATGAAGGGAGCTTATGAGACACGAGGCCCTGGCCCCAAGCAAATGAAAAATAAACAAAATCCACGGCACTACGAGTGCCCTGAGGGAAATGCCATCCTAGTCATATCAGAAAAACGGCATACGATATGACTCTTACTAGACTCTGGCTCCAACATATTCCTCCTAAACCAAAACACTGCACGCATTCTCAAAGTGCCTTACGAGATAAGAGAAAACCCGCTAAAAATAACCGCGTCGAACCGCGAAGTATCCTCCACGGGAGGAAAAACTATTCACATCCGATTCAACTCGAAATCGGTACCAATGGCCATACACCTATGGTCTCCTGCGAGATTGCGGCCGTAGGCAAATATGATATGATCATACACTTCCGATGGTGGCACCATGAACATCCCATAAAAAACATCGAAACTCAGGAGAAATGGTGTTTCGAACATCCCAAGTGTGTAGAACATGTACAAGATGAAGGCGTCGCCGACATGTTTGAATGGGACGAGATAGTAGCTTTCAATGAAGAGGCTAGAATGATAGGAAGGATCGGATCCACTAGGCAGGAGGAGGTACAGTTGGAAGGATTACCAAAGCCGTATGGGCAATACAAGGAATGTTTTGAAAGTGCAAAAGCAGCAATGCTGGCTCCTAGGGGAACTTTCGACCATGTGACTGACCTCAAAGCCGGAGCCAGTCGACCCTGGGGACCTATATACCCAATGTCGGATTACCAATTAGAGGAACTAAACAAATATCTTCACAAAATGTTAGCCGAATGGGAAAATAGTTCATAGCAAATCTCCTGCAGGCGCACCAATCCTTTTAGTTCCCAAACCCGATGGAAGACTACGAGTGTGCGTAGACTACCGTCAACTAAACAAGTTAACCATACTCAACAAATACCCTTTACCTCGCATGACCGAACTGAGGGCGGGAGTAGCCGGTGGCACCATTTTCACAAAACTAGACCTAAAAGACGGTTGCAAGTTGATTAGGACCAAAACGGATGATGAACGGAAAACCGCTTTCCGCACCCGATACGGACATTACGAATATAAAGTAATGCCATTTGGGTTGGTCAACGCACCCGCCACGTTTCAAGCTATGATGAACACTATCCTATGAGAATTTTGGATCACGGAGGTGTAGTATATCTGGATGACCTCCTAATTTACTCAAACACAATGGAACAATACTAGGCTCGGGTCAAACAAGTACTAGCCAGGCTAGAACGCCCTGACCTCGCGGTATCCTTGAGGAAATCCGTGTTCCATGTAGACACAGTCGAATTCCGCGGATACATCGTGCGAAAAAGCGGCGTCACTAGTATGAGTGAAATATATGCTGAAAGTATCCTCTATTGGAGAGCTTCACGATCGGTAAAAGATGTTCAAACCTTTATTGGTTTTGGAAATTTCTATCGAGGCCTTATAGAAAACTTTTCAAAGGTTTGCAAACCAATTACCGACACGTTGAAAACCAAGGGAGGAAAACATTAATGGTTTTGGGGAGAAGAGCAGGAGAAAGCCTTTGAGGAACTTAAGCCAAGATTTACTTCAGCCCCTATTCTAGCACACTTTTAGCCCGACCGAAAAACTGTGATCGAAACGGACGCTAGTGACTTCACACTAGGCTGTATCCTTTCCCAATACTGGGGAAAACGATGGCACCCTGTTGCATTCCACTCAGGAAAAGTGAACAAAGCGGAATGGAATTACGAAATTCATGACAAAGAGTTATTCGCAATCCTAGAAGCTTTCCGCGAATGGAAACACTACGAACTGGGAGTGGCCGATCTGGTGACGCTATACACGGACCACCAGAACCTGCAATACTTCCTCCTGACTAAGGTCTGGAACCCCTGTCAGATCCGATGGGCACAATTGCCAGCGAATTTCAATTGCAAAATAGTATACCGCCCTGGTAGCAAAGGAGGCAAACCTGATGCATTAAGCCAGCGGCCGGAGTACCTCCTTGGGGAGGGAGTTAGGCATCGCGAACAGACAATTTTGAAACGGGACCATTTTGAAGTTTCACTTTGCCACAAAAAAGACCGAATTCAGATCAGTCTTTTGGAAGCAAAAAAGCGGACGACAAACCGGCTCAGAGCAAAAAGACTACAACAAGATGCGACAATCTCAAGAAAAGATTCCAGAATGGCAGCAGGACATGATATTTACGCCTTAAAGGATGGTACCATACCAGCCCAAAGACAGATGTTAGTGGAAACTGGAATTGCAATAGGACGGCCTAGAGGAACATACGGCAGGCTAGCAGCAAGAAGTGGCAGGGCAAGCAGACACGGAATAGCAGTAGGCGGTGGAGTAATAGATGCGGATTACGCCGGTGAAGTAAAAGTAATCTTACGGAACCATGGGAACCCTAGTTATGAATTTAAGGCAGGTGACCGTATCGCACAACTAATCGTTGAAAAAATACAAACACACAATGCCATGGAAATCGATAATCAGGAAGACACTGAAAGGGGAACTCGGGGATTCGGCTCAAGCGACATCGCTCCGAAAACGGCTAATTACCTGTGAAGAATTCAAAGTCAAAATGTGATTCCTAAATCCAGACCCTCAGGACAACTCATACTTTGACGAAGAAGATATTCACACACACGCCAGCCTACGGGACAAGATAACAATGCTGTCCAGTGCCCTGATTGCAGTAATACAAATGCAGACTATGGACAACTCATTCCTGGACAGAATAAGAGTGTGAGGAAAGGAGGACGACACTTGGACGGCACGCAAAGGGGAGTTACGTCAGTTAAAAGAAAAGCGGGAACTACTACCAAAGCACTGGGAACTGGAAGATGGACTACTATATTACAAGGGTAGACTATTCATTCCTTTGAAAGAAGAAATCTTAACCATGATCGCGAAAGGATGTCTCAATTCCAAGGTAGCCGGACACTTCGAGCCAGGAAACACTATGGAATTGGTTACGAGGAACTTCCATTGGGAAAAACTCAGTGAATGGATAAATGACTATGTCCCATCGTGCGACGAATGTCAACATAACAAATCTCCACGACATGCGAAGTATGGCATACTCCAACCATTGGAAGTACCCTTCGGAGAATGGACCACGATCTCAGTGGATTTTATAACCCAATTACCAGAGTCCCAAGGACAAACCCAGATCAGGGTAGTACTGGATCGTTTTACAAAAATGGCCAATTTTATTGGCTTAGCGACAAATACGACCGCAAAAGATGTCGTGGATACCTTGCTTAAGGAAGTTTGGAAACTTCGCGAACTCCCCTCCGAGATTGTCTTGGACATGGACGCAAAGTTTTCGGGGGAATTTTGGGAATCATAGTGCAAAGCATTAGGAATTAAGGGGCGAATGTCAATGGCATATCACCCACAAACGGACGGACAAACCGAAAGAGCCAACCAAGTGCTGGAAGGTTGCCTTCATAACTTCGTCAACTATCATCAAAATGACTGGTAGCAGTTGCTACTGTTGGCCGAATACGCCTACAATAATTCCAAAGCCAGCGCAAATAACCTGACCCCCTTTTCGCCAATGACGGATTCCATCCACAGAGGGAATGGATGAAGCAGTGAGAGGCCCAAAACCCAGGAGCCACAATGGATACTCACTGGAAGAAAATAGTGCAGGAGGACGCGAGGGCAACCCACGAGCAGACAAGAGAGGCCATGAAAAAATACTACGACCGGAAAGCGACACCACAGCCCGATATTGAGACAGGTGACTTGGTAATGTCGAACACAAAAAACATTAAGAGCAAACCACCAACAAGGAAGTTCACCCAACGATTGTACGGCCCGTTTATAGTCTTAGAGAAAAAAGGGATTAGGGCGTTCAAACTCGATATCCCGGCCCGCTGGAAAATCCACCCAGTATTTCACCTCTTGCTGCTCGAACCCTATGAAGTCTCAGACCGACCAAACCGAGAACAACCTCCATGAGAACCAGAGGACGTCGAAGGTGAGCTGGAATGGGAGGTTGAAAGAATCGTTAAAAGTGAGATAATTAGCTACACGAGAAAGGTCAGAAGGGTAAACAAGGAGTTCAAAGAACTCCGATACTTTGTAAAATGGGCAGGATGCGCAGTGGATGAAAATACCTGGGAACCACCGGAAGGGTTGGAAAATGCCAGGGAAAAGGTAGAAAGTTGTCATAGGGAAAACCCTGAGATGCCGGGGCCAAACTTGGACGAGTAGCATGAGAAAGGTTTTCCCCAAGTGGATAAGCAAACGCTTCTGGTTTTTACCCCTACAATACACAGCTCATAAAGAAGAAAAGAATGTATTATAGTTAGACAAAAAGTATTCGGGACGAAACTTAAGAGTAGGGAGCTCGTGTTAGGCACAGAGCTCCGGAAAGGATCAGGGGCTCAAGTTACCCTACCTTCGCGAACAAACTGCTAAAAAAGAGTTAGCAACACCCGCCTCCAGCCCGGACGTTGGGACACCACATCGCCATACGCCGCCTGGGAAGTTGCATCCCTTCACCAAAGACATGAGTACAGAAGACCCTACTCACAACACCGTATATGTCGTGGCTCTCCGTCCGACCGGTTCCTGTTCTCAGGATATATGAGAGGAGACCGCAGAGCACCTCATGCAAGTGGGAGCATCTCGATCGGGCAACACCCCGCAGGGTTATAACCACCCCAAGATTGGGTATCGGAGGGTGGATATAAACTCACGGGACGTATCTACCTCAGTTCGGCTTCTTCGGTCTGGAAAGACACCTAGTAACGAGTAGGAATGCACTATGCTAGGAAAGGGAGTCGGGGAACTCCCAAAGGGGTTGTTGGCACGAGACTGATAACTATTGTCGTAACTATTGGTTCGATCGATAGGAAAGAGTCGAGAGATGCCGGTTAAGATGTTGGAATGCCTGCTGCAGACCAAGTTGAAACGGAGCCAACAATGTCAGGATTGGCCATAGTCTATCCCAGCGAATCATTGTCTCACATGCAATCGCATGGAGATTATTCGTAAATCTATTTAGCAACGGATACATGTTCGTATAGCCATCTAGGTGGACGGGCACCACACCCTCCCCATGAGAGAGGCATACGTGGCAATAAGTTGCGCAAATGAGAATAGCAAGAGGATGGATGTTCTGGGTCAAGTCGGGCTCCCACCTCAAAGAAGTCGAGTCAGGTGAAAGCAAGATACCTAGTTATAGGAAGAGATTATGTAGCCCGCGAACACTCAGACGCGGAATATAAATATAGAGGTGTCTTCGTAGCTGCTATTAACATCAAGCAACGGAGAAAAGACGTTAACAATCTATACACGTTAAACAAATATTTATCGTTTCACCTACCTTACCATTCTATCTGAAGATTTTTTTGTCTCCCTAGACGTATTCTCCAAATTACGAATGATCGGGCCTAGTATATTCGCTTGTGCTTAGAATATTACTACCCCCATAACAGTTTTGGGAGGTCCTGGGGGTTCCGGCAGTCGCGGGGGCCGTGGCAGTTCTGGTTGTTGTGCAGGACACGGCGGATGCGGGAGTTGCTCTGCCCGTGGTCTAGCGTTTGGCACGTTTGGCAACGGTTTGGCTGGCACTGGCTTTTGCCTTGTCAGATATATCGGAACGGACCTTCTTCACCTGGAGAATCAGGAATTGCCTAGCCCACTCCCGACAACCCGCTGGATTCGCAAAGTTTGCCAGAGCCCATGGAGTTGGGAAGTCAGTATACATTTTTCGGATCCCGGCTTCCCACTCTAGAGTCTCCTCCTGGGCCGCAAGAGCCACTTGTCTGGGGATGAGGTCCGGATGGTGCTGACCAAGCCAGGTTCTCTTGAAGTTTGAAAACCATAGTTTCTAGTCCTTGTCGGTAAACCTGGGATAGCCAAGTTTTACACAAATATCAGCTGCCCAGGGCGCCATTCTCAGAAGGTCTGTGTTCTACCCCACAATTTCAACTTAGTAACCGCGGTAGTATCAAATAGTAAGAATTTTGCTTACCTAATTATATATCTAATTTGGCTGGGGAGTCTTGGTACACAAGATTACTATATCCACACAGTCAATTATTCCATAGGTTGAGAATGTTAGACATTCTGAGGATCGTAAGGATCAAAGCTTGGAGTCTGAAAGCTTGGGATGTGTGTACCTATTTGGGGACTGCGTAGTACCTATGTGTATCTGATAACGGTTCTGATATTTGCGGTCTAGGATAAGGCCGGTGGAAGGAGTTCGATTGGAAAAGACTGTAACTCAATGCTGAGGTGCAATAGGGTGTAGGACTGAAACGAAGGGTTCAGGTATTGGCGTGTAGCATAGTGTTTCTGTTCTAATAGGAGCCGTTGTGTACTGGAGACTTACTGGTGTATGATCTTCTGGCTGGGAGGCGAAAACCATTCTCTATATATCCCTTCTGCACTCTTTCAAGAAACAGAGTTCATGATACCGAGCTTGCAAGTCTCACCCATCCCCAGGGCACAGTGATTTCGTGTACGTGAAGAAACATCTGTTTTCAAAATAAGCTATATTTTTCAAGATGAACATCTGTTTTCAAGGCGAACAGTACACTCAGTATACTTGAACAAAGACTAATTTTCAAGTACGGTAGAGTAGTGTATTGCCAACGGGGTGGGCTGCCGCAGGGTCTGTACAGTAGGGTTTGTATGGTAAGATTTGTGTCGGGTGCACTACCGAGTACCTGGGGTAGGCCCGCCTTGGCACATCCCTGCAGCACACCCCGTACGTGCTGTACTAGTACAAAGGACCACGAGAGATGTTTTGTTACAAGTCAGCTATAATTAACCGGCACAACAGCCCCTGCCCTACACAACAAACATATCACTTGTACAAACACCGCACTCTTTGTACTCCTATCACATTGATCCTATCACGGCAACAGCATTATTCCAACGCGATGACATGGAATCCTACCTGCCCAGACTGCGGAAGGTCCTTCAAGACACGTAAGGGCCGATCAATTCACCGTAACTAGTGCCCAAAAAGGCAGACGCAGACAAAGCAGAAACAGCAGCCGTACCCAAGCGGTCAGCAGAGCGAATGAGTGGGGGGTGCTAGCAATTGGCATCCCGGAGATGACAATCCTTGGGTAGACCTTAAGTTTTATTCTGGATCACCTACCCCCTCCGCCCAAACTAACATCTTTGAGATGTCACTGGATGGGAGCCGCCTACAGATATTGAAAGTAGAGACCCAGATAGCGTTCAGGAACTGAGAAGCCCAGAACCGGAAGACCCAGACCTAACCTGTTTGCCCAACCCCAGTAAAATGCAGTATCACCCGTGTGAAGCCGGTAGATCCTATGGCACTGCAGGTCGAATTTACCGCAGATACCTAAACGCAGACTGGAACCCATGGCACCCATTTCGAAGTGCAAAAGACTTTGAGCTTGGATGGTGGATGCTGCGGTCGGGCTTAACCAAAGGATCGATCGATGAGTATTTACAGTGTGGACTGGATGATGACAGGTGCATATCGTTCCAGACTGCAGATGCACTGTGGTCTTTGTTTGAGGGTCTAGAACACGGTTTTGGGCCCCGAAGCTGGTCCGCGTTCCCATGTGGGTCCGGAACTTTGTACTCTCGCAACATGCTGCACTGCATCGGCTACTTCTTAGCCATTTACCTTTCGCAGACAATATGGTCTTCGGTCACGCACCCCTCTTCGATAATACCGGCCGAAGAGTATATAATGAGATTCATACCCCGGACTGGTGGTGGGATACCCAAGACTTAGTGCCCAGAGGTGGAACAGTGGTCCCCCTCCTTTTGGCTTCCGACAAAACCCACCTTACAAACATCTTGGGAGAAAAGGCTGCTTGGCTGGTCTATATGTCGATCGGTAACATTAGTAAAGATTTCCGATGGCAGGGCTCTTGGCGCGCATGGGTACTAGTTGCTCTCTTACCAATTCCTCAAAAGAACCCGAAGGAGGGCGAGATTCATTCGTCTTGGCATGAAGCGATTGACCGTATTCAGAAGCCGATACCGTATTTACTCGGTTTATTCGGACGGTCGCCAAGAGGTGGCGCCATCAGCACGCAATATCAGACAGGGGTACCCTATAATAGCTATAATACAAGTCTTAGGAGTGCTGGAGAGAAAAGAAAAGG
>Ga0307507_10009108_pt1 | contig 13358 bp, 11 predicted proteins | sample 7_EM_MG_FD_207223 | JGI IMG/M metagenome (GOLD analysis project Ga0307507, IMG submission 207223) | Populus trichocarpa ectomycorrhiza microbial communities from riparian zone in the Pacific Northwest, United States - 7_EM | ecosystem: Host-associated > Plants > Roots > Unclassified | place...
TATAAATGCTTTAAAACTATTAAAAAAAAAAAAGTATTTCCAGGACCCATCCTGAAATTTGAGCACGACTTAATTAAATGAAAAGCACCTCAACTTTGAAGACCAGTATAGAAATATGAAAAGAAGAGTGCTCAAAACCACAGGATCAGTTTCAAAATCAAAATACTATTGGTCAGTGTTTCTTACATATTGAATACCGACAGTGTACTGACAAACTAGTTATCAAGCTAAATTGACGCCTTCAATTGATTCTTTACAAAGTGAAAGTGAACAACCTGACTTCATATTTGAAGCAAACTTTTGGGCCTGTGATATAAAAAATAAATGTCACAGATTGTAATTCAAATGTAAATGAAAACCTGAGTTCCATGCCGCAGTAGCTCTCTTGCAAAGGGCAAAATACCCAAAATTATATCTGCACCGGAATTATCAACAAAGATGACAACCTGTCACGAACAACGAGGAAGCTGGTAAGATTTTTTTTTCTTTTTTCCTAGTACAAATGGAATCATCAACATCTTTTACAGATGTACTTGTAATTCACTAACAGGACTGAAACCTCATGTAAAAGAATTCAGTCTTGTAATTCACCTTTTTCCATGATTTCTTGCTCCATTTCACTTTAAAGGCGTCCAAGTCATCAATGACCCAGGGTCGAGGGACAAGATTTTGACAACTAGCTAAAAAGGACATTCCATCCTTTGAGAAAACCTCAGCAAGCTGCATGAAGTGGAAAAAAAGAGAGTATAGACATCAATCAAGAAGTATTCAAATTGCACAACCAAAACAGAATCTATATCCTCAAGAGAAGAAATAAAATTTAAATAAAACAAAAAAATGAAATATGGTCGAGTTACGAGCAGAAAACATTAATGCAACAGTAATCCAGAGGATGATCTAAAATGAAGGGGTCATAGAAAAGGAATGCTGATGGCAAGTTCAGGGAATGAAGGGAGAAGAGCAAGACCCCACATAGAGAGAAAGCGAGTGATCAAAATAAATAACCCTAGAATCCATATAATTTGGATTCAAATTCCATTCACAAACAAGTTCATAACTTGTTACAAGATTATCTCGAATAAACATTAACTAACCTCTGCAGAACCGAGGTCGAAGATATTCCCAGCAAATATTCCTCTGACAAGATTTTCTAGGCGCTTGGGCTCATCTTCAATAGCATCATTAAGCTGAACTACATCCTTAAATAGTGATATAGCCTTTGCATTCTCTTCATCCTATTGCATCGCCAAAAAGGGGTGCGCTTTTCAAGTGTATAGGCAAAAGGGGATAATATTGCAAGGAAAAAAAAAATGTCCCCAACACACACACACACACAAACATGGAAAAGAAAAAAATCTCAATCTTTCACCATTGACAGGCGCTATAATTAACACACGGTGAACGTTAATAGCAAAAAGAGCCCATTAAACCACGATGCAAGCTGTTATCGACTGCAAGGAGATACTTCATTTATAATTCAGCTTTATTGAAAGTAAAAAGACATGATTTGAGAGTGACTGACCTTGACTTTCTTGAATATGTCTATAAATCCCAACTCTCTAAGGATTATCTCCCGCAGTCTGCAGAGAAGCTACCAGGGCGAGAAAGAAAACAATTGATAACTTTTAAAAAAAAAAGGGGGGGGGGGGGGTGTAGAAAAGAAGAGGAAGTTCAGGGAAGTTACAATGCAATCAGGAGGGCCACCATGGCTTTCCGGATCTTTCTTAAAGTCCTCCAGTACATCACCATATCTATTTTAAAAAAAAAGCTCACATCATTAAACAATAAATAAATAAAGTGGAATAGATACATAAATAATAAGAAGAAATAGTGCCAAAAAAGGGTACCTCTGAGCAAATTTTTCAGCTCTGACAGGGGCATCAGGAACAGTAGGATCACTTTCAGCACGCTTCCTGCACCCAAAAAACAAAATATTAGTTGAGTGAGAAACAAATAATAATTGTAATAATATATATATATATATATATATATATATAGAGAGAGAGAGAGCGATTGAATAGAAAAGAATTACTTGAAGGAGGGAATGGAATTGAGAAAGAGGTCGATCCATTGGAGCTCGGTAGGGGTTGGTTTCTTAGGATTGTCTGAGGGGAAGCGGTAAGGAATGGTGCAAGCTCTGTAATTGGATTCGATCGGCGTCAATAGCAACGGGAAGGCTACCATCTCCGATTCGCTCTCCATCGATTTTTCCCCTCCACTCAGCCTGATGCTACAGTTGATATGTGTGCAAATATGTAATTGGATGATAGATAGGTTTGGGCGAAAGAGAGAAAGAAATCCCCTTTGGCCACTTGATAGAGATCTTTCCTCTTTGTACTCGAGAATGGTTACCAGGGCTTAAAACGATGATTCGAATATTGTCGATACCTTTAGTTTAAAGAGAGAGAAAGGTTGCGGAGCATACCGTCAATAAGAACTTGTACGTTTTTTAAGGTCAATAATTTTACGCGAATTAAAAAGAAAAGAAAAAAAAAAGCATAGGACACTCTTTGTAATTAAGAAAATTACTGGTAGAGATTAAATGTTATCGGATTTATAATAATTAATTTATTTTGAAAACAAAATGCCTAAAACCGTATTAATATTTGTTTTAAATCTTATAAACCCTCAGGATCCACCTGGTTCTTATTTTTACCCTTAAACTTGCAATCTTAATTAATTTATTATTTTGACCGATAAACAAGCGCATGCATCGAATTACACCGTGCTCATGTGAAAATGGATGGTTTTTGTTAAGTTATTCTATTATTAATGTCCAAGTGTGTGTGTGTGTGTGAGTTGCTCATCGCCTGTATTAATTTTATGTGTTTATCGTCGTTGATCCATCCTTGTATATTTTTCTGGTGGTGGCTAGGCTGATATATCATTGCCAAATATTGCAGGGGGTGGAAGGCGGTCCGGTGATCTAGCTACCATCTCCCTGGACAAAAACACATGGATGCTCACAGCGACTAAGATCATTGAAAACCTAGGAGGTATCCTTCGAAACCCACAGTCCAAACACCATTAATTGTTGTCGCGTAATATATATCCCGGTTTCCAGTACAGCTTCCACCTTCCATCAGTATACATTAATTCTCACCACCTTGATAAAACCACATATATATATATATATATATATATTCACTAGGCTTGTAATTAAGATGGGCGGGCTGTTTGCAAGCGTTGCTCTCAGACAAAAGACTTGTCAAAAGCCAACCTGCAATCTCCAAGACGCTGTGTCTGTGTGATACTTCAATTAATCTGAACAATATTCTGGCCAATGATATTAACCCCCTTAACTGGACTCTTCATTCCTTGCGCATCAAGCCTCGCCCAGCAAGTGAGCATAAAGCCAATGAATCCTTTTCCCCCTCTCTCTAATATGATTAATTAAGAGCATGTCCAGAAAGAGGATCAAAATCACCACTCCATCTATATCTGTCCAGAAAGAAACCCAACCTCTTGCCATCCCCAACCACGCCCGTCACGATTACTTATGCCTTTCCACGCTGCAGAGGCCGATGATTGAGAGTGGAAGCCTGCGCCCCTTCACCATTTTCATTTTGTAAAACGCTTGCATGGCATGATCTCTCACAATCAAAAAATCATCCGTTCAATTGAATAGGCAGGCAGCATGACTCTTTTTTTAAAAAAAAAATAATAATAAATAAAGTCCTTCACCTTTAACACACTACTAGGCACATGGTGGCGGGATTTGTTCGCCAATATACCTAGCTCTAACATTTTTACATGATGAAGTGGCTTGTTTCTCCCCTGATGACAATTCCAAGTGAACATTCTCAAGGTATATGTTCTGGCACGGTATCCCCTTGCTACATTCTAGCGCTACTGCCACCGCAGATGATGAGGTCCCTCTTATCTGCTTGAAATATATATCACTTAGCTTCACCTTAGATGGTTCCTGCTCAACACCAACATATTTCATTATTTAAACATTGCTGCCTTCAACTTATGCCTCTAATCCTACGAACGTACCAACACTTTCAAAGCTAGCCTCAAATAATGGAAACCATTGACTTACTGTGGAGATGCAAGAACTGAATGGGCAATATGACTGATCAATTATTATTGGATTGGTCACATTGTTCATCACAATGTTCTCAAATGTCATATTGGTTGCTGCGCTGCTACCTGGAGAGTTGGCCCATGTTTTTATCCTGATGCCATTCATGGTTCCTGATATGGCACAATCTCTAACAACTAGTCCACTTACATCCCCTTCGTCCTCATATCTTCCCAAGCTTCCAACACTATTAGACCAAGGAACATTTACCCTATTTATTAATAATCAGCTCTACGAAATTAAATAGGAGGAGGTATATATACCACTTGAACTAGAAGAAAATTCAAGAGCACCTGATTCCATGACCAGGTCCACATCTGATTCTTGTGATGGTAACCTGAGAATTTCCTTGTCCAATAGAAATGCAGTCATCACCGGTACCAATAAGCGATTGAGAGATATAGACGCTAGAGCTTCGCTCCACGTGGATACCGTCAGTGTTGGGGCTGTCTGCTGGTGCAGAAATCTTGATTTTAGTACCTTTGAAGTTCTTGCATTCGACAAGAGCTATATGAAAGAACTTGCTATTCAGTGAAGTTATGCCTTGGACTACAGTCTGGTTCATTGCCACAAATTTTACATTCTGAAAACACAAGGAAAATACATACATACATATATTCCTATTAGATTTATTTCACCAATCTAATATGCATTTTATGCCTTAACTCGATTCTCACAGCCTAGAGATAGAATCAGGAAGTGTGATAAAGGTTAGAACATACAGTTGGAAGAAGTTTACACTTTGAGTCATTGGTGCAGTTATTGTAAGGCCAGGCTTTGGCACCTTGGCCATCAAAGGTTCCACCTCCGGTCAAAGTTAGCCTCTCCAGCCATCCAAATTCAACCCAACCAGTTCCAGATCCATACCTAGACAACTTTGCTGTAGCCTTTAAATAACCCTGAAAGTTCATTTCTAAGTTAGAACCATCAACCATGATTCAAGAGTTTAAAGATGATTGGAAACAGAAAGAATGAGAATGGGTTGTCCAGAAAGATGAGATCTTGCCTTCATGTAGACAGTAAGAGACGATACATTTTTGCAAGGGCCTGCAAATTTAACAGGGCCAATCAAGTACGTTCCTTTTGGTATCAGAAGTTCAACCTTTCCTGTTGCTCTACACGCCTCCTTCCATGCTGCTATGAAGGCCTGGAATCACAAAATTAAATTGTATAATTCATTCTAAAAGGAGATAAAAAGCTAATTCTTTATCCTGCACTACTCTCACAAGCTTAAGCAGGTAAAGTTGAGTTGTTAAAAAGCCAAGTCTGCCAACTCAGGAATGAAAATTGAGGCAGATGGGGAATTCCAAACTAGCAAAAGTTTCCTTGTTTAAATTTTTGTAACTTGAGATCATATAAAGAAAACAAACCTTGCTGTCATCAGTTCTGCCATCAGCTCGAGCACCGAATCTCTTGACGTCAAAGAGGAGAGAGCTGTTTCCCTTGTGGTGCGAGATTGGTCTTCTTGCTTCAGCTTCAAGGCCTTGTCCATCTGCACCTGTGAAAACAACAGCATTGAAACAAAAGAAGGACAACAACAGCAACAGCATCCAGGTACCACTTCCAAGGCTCGTCATGTTGTTGCTGTACATTGGCTATCCTTGTTGTGAGATTATGACTAATTAAGGAGGTTGGTTTCTTTTTGATTGATTAAAGGAAGCGTCGTTTTTTCAGCAGAAGAATTAAAGCAGGGTTTGAATTCACAAGAAAGGGCGGGCTTTTGCTTTTGGGTTAAGACCCAATACAAAAACTGCCATTAACTTCCCTCCCCACTACATCACTGCTATTAACCGTCTCACTGCCACAGCCTTCCCAGACCTCTCACTCTATTCATTTTTATTTTGATTTTCTTAAAAACAAAATCAAATCTACCCTGACCTCAAAATCACGTTTTGAAAATGCAAGCTGAAAAATCACGTTGGTGATTATACGTGCTAATTGCTTCCATGATTTCTCGTGACTCGGCCAGCTTCCCCAGATTCCAGTCCACGTTCTACAAGATAATCACCTTAATTATTGGTCTTGACGTTAATCTGCACTCTGGATCATCAACAATTGCTACCAACTCGAGTGGGGAATTGAATATACACACGAACATGGTTAATCAATGGGTTAATATTTTGGAACGAACCCAACTCCTCCTCAATCAGCATGCCACTAAGACAAGAACACATCCATCATTATAGCCATGGTGATCCGTCTCCTTCTGTTCCTTTTACTTACAACATGAAAGCACCTTCATTGGTTATAATATGATCACTGCAATTACCAAGTAATCAGGACACAATTTATCATTAGCTATCTGTAGGTATTCCATGTATTCAGAAAAACAACATGATGGTGATAACATTTCCAACAGAAGGAGACCAACAGCCGAACTCGGTGATGCTGCTAATTTTGATTGATAGTTTATAACAAGAACAGCATGTTAAGAGTCATACATCCATGGATAGTTCCATTTGCGACTGCAGCAGACATTCATTTTAGAAACCTGGTGCTAATAGATTAATTAAGAGATGGTCCTGAAATTTTAGTTTAGCAGAGAAACCTGTAGCAACTCTTTACTTCCGGATTTCAATCAATCACATACTACCTTTGAATATTGAATTAAATCACATGCCTAGAAGAAGCATTGTCACTTCAAGTAGTACAGATATACATAATTAATGGATTTGAAAAGAACCAAATTCATTCCTCGGATAGCAAGTGAGCAAGGAAAGAATACTGCATATTAGAGTCACGATCTATGATGGGTCCTCTGCTTTCTTTCTCTTTTCTCAGAGGGTAGCTATGCTAACAATATGGGGAGGAATGGATGAAGGTGAGGCCCTTGTTCACACATTTTCTTATATAAAGCCCCTCATTTCTTTGCCTTCGAGAATCTGAGGCATCGATACTTCTCGCCACTAACAGTGATTTCCAGAGCTCCATCTTGATTATCCTGATTGGAGGCGGTTCCCATGAGAACACTTTTCTCTTTCTCGAGATTTTCTTTCTCCATCTTCAGCCTTGCTTCCTGGCGAGCAATCTCTGCCTGGGAGGAGACAGACAGACAAAGACATACAGAAACAGAATTTAGCAACAGAAGAGGAGCAGAGAGACAAACAGATATTATAGTTACTACTTATTACAGGGTAGGATCTGTTCAATCAAAATCATGCTACTAATTTAACTAGTAAGTTTGGAAATGGCACATTCAATTGTAAGTAATCACTAAGTTTGGGAATGGCAAATTCAATTGATCCCCTTTATTGTTATTATTATTGTTGTTGTTGTTATTTATGACAGTGAGTATTACTTGTTGCATAATAACATCATTAGGAATCAATCAATCAATTAATTAAAAAAAATTCCAGAGAAGAAGAAGAAGAAAACCTCGCGGCGAGAGAGCTCCGCCTTCCAAGCAGCTTCACGCTCGGCGACTTCGCGTTCACGTTCTTCGATGTAACTCTGCATCTCTCTTTCTTTCATGATTCTGTCCTGTATATCTGCATCCAACGCTTCTTTCAGCTCCTGCACGAACTTGTCCACCACCGCCTTTATTCTCATTGACATCCTCCTCCTCCTCCTCCTCTTCTTCTTCTTTTTCTAATTGGAACAACCCCCTCCTCTCTCTCTCTCTCTCTCTCTCTCTCTCTCTATATATATATATATATATATATATATATTTGGATTCTTGGTTTTTTTGTTTTTGGTAAGTAACGAATAATTAAAAAGGAAGGAAGGAAGGAAGAAAGCAGAAGCAGCGATGAAAGACAAAAAAAAAAAACAGAGAAAAGAAAGGGTTTTGGAGAAGCAGAAAAATAAATATTATTTAAATACCCCTCCAGACGGACGGACCAAATCCCATTTCAATTTCAGGCCTCTTCTTTTCTTCCCTTCCCCCACCATTGCAAACGATACCGTTTCATCTATTTAAGTTTTTCACTCTTTTGTCTCCTTCGTTCTTCTTCTTCTTTTTTAACTAGAGAAAAGAGTAAATACTTCTATTTCATTAGCTATAAACAAACAGATAAAATAAAATAGCATTGCTCTAATAAATAATATTTTGAGCAATAATTAAATTAAAAAATCACAACACAGTTCATTTAAACTATATACACATTTATTTTGCAAATAAATTCATACTAGTTTATATATATAGAGTCATGCAGGTGAGATCAATTTTTTTAAAATATAACAAAAAATTTCTAAATAAAAAAGAATTATTTAGCCACTATTATTAAACCTAGTTTAACATGTTAATTTTAAATTTATAAACTTAATTTTTTGTCTATTTCAATTTTAAAATTAAAATTAAATTATGTGAAGTATTAATTTAAAAAAGCAATAAAACTAAAATAAATAAAATTAAAATTAAAATAGAATGAAAATAAAATTGAAAAAAATAAACCGCAATCTTTTCATTTTTAATCCTTTCGAATGCACATTTTTTTTAAAAAAAATATGATTAAGAATTTACACAACAAAGAGAACAATTACGGCATGAATTATAAATGCTTTTATTAATATATATATAAAAAAAAAACATAGAGATCTAGAATTTAGAACATTCAGACTTCAATTTTTTGTTCCTTGAAAATCTATATGATATTTGTATGCGCAACATTGATCGATCACTAATCAGATATAAAGATTTTGCAAGATCATGAACAAGTGACCGTTTTAGGCAGGTTCAAAGTGACGAGGAATTGAGTACGTATTTTACAAAGACCGAAGTTCACTTCCACCCGTTTATTGATACATCACTGAGAATTTTGCTAATGCCAAATCCTCACTACAAGAAACTCATAGAACATATATGGTGACGAGTGATGCTGCTCGCTTACAACTCTACATGAAGCCTCTCAACATAAGATGATGCTCATTAGCTCCCTCACAACTCATCTCTTGTGCTTCCATCGCTTGTGTGCTCGATGTAAGATGCATAAGCTTTAATTATTGCCTCATAAATATGGATGCCTTTCAGGTATTCGTCTTGGTTCAGGAACTGCAACAATGTAGACATGATGATGGTTTAGTATGGATTATATCAATTCCAATTAAGTGCAATGATTCTGTCAAGAACACAGGCGCATGCACTCTCACTCACACACACAGACTACCATGCAAATATTGTCAATATGTATGAAAAAAATGCAGAAATTTAAATGGAAGCACTGAATTAAACGTTTAGCACACAAAGATTGACAACATGCACGAGAAAAAAAGCCTTTGATTATTAGCCTGAAAAGGGAAGCATTGAGTTAAACATTTACCTCATTGTGGTCATGCAGTAGTATAGGTGTGTTGGCCATCGGAGAGAAGCCAATTGCTGGCAGGCCTAGTTGCCGAAAGTAGCGAGCGTCAGTTGACGCAGGAAAGATCTCTGGCTTACCAAGTTTTCCATTAGCTTTTCTGACAGCTTCCTCAAGCAGGCTCCACCATGGATTAGAACTGTCAGTCTTCGTAACTACTGGCCTCCCAGACTTATCATGTATTGAAACTTGCTGCTTAAACTGCCAAAGCAACAAACACAATTAGAACTGGATTTGAAAATGAAAAGGGGGACACTTGAAAAAGTTGTTATTAATTGCGTGTTAGCATGCCATGATCAAAAAGAGCAGTTTTTTTTCCAACGAGTAATCAAATCACAAACATTCCTCCAGATCATATGTTTCTTGGATTTGCTGTACCTGTATCACAAGTGTGTACATATTCTTATAACTTAATTTTGACCCTATTGGCTTTAATCTAATTTTTAAGGAGATTAAAATTAGAGATTAAGAGATAAGGATTAATTTTGATTAGGAGTGTGATTTGTCAACTTGTGGGAAAACTAGGGACTATAATGTGTTTTTGCTCTTTTTCTCCTGGTCTTCCATTTAAAAAGACCATCAGAATATTTCCAGGTAACCCTTTTAATACCCATTATAAACAAACCATTGATAATATAGCACAATAGCCTATAACGATTTAAGACAAAACTAGCAATGCAACCTATCTAAAATAAGATGTTTTAGGGATGGTAGTATCTTCCCTCTAGCGTAATCAGTCTCTTGTCATAGAATCTCTAAAGACCAGTTAGGATTTCTAGTGACCTTAATATTAGGTGGCGACTCCATAAACAAGACTTTTTCCCTCAAAAAATATAATACTAGATATTTGTTTTATTCTTTCTTTTAAAAGGTCACCGCGATATCAAATGCAACAAATATAGTTTAAACTTGTATTAGTTAAACAAGGTCTCTTTTAAGCCTATATTACCAAAATTCTCTTATTAGAATATGTATCTCCTGCCTCATTCACAGGGTAGGTCAAAATATTTACAGCATGATTCATGTGATGTCCTTTCAAGGATCTTATTACTTGATATCCTAGCAAGATAAGGCCATTGGTCGGTGCTAGCTTTACCAAGACAGGGCCCTGAATAGGGCATATGAAAGGGTTATAAAGTCAAATCACATTTCCTAAGCTACATGATCAAAATGCAATAATCTTTTTCCTTCCCTTTCCTTCTAAGTTTATTAATGCCCAAGTGTGGAGATTTTATAAATGCAAACCATCATGGCAAGAGATGCCTTTTATATTAGATAATAATATAAATCATATCTTAAAATTTCACCTAATAGTTTAAGCTATTAGGTTGAGATAGTTTTTTGACAACAGCTAAACAATTCTAGTTTTTATGTTTAAGGGTGTTGGTGTTGGTGGTGTTTTGTAATTGATATTAGGGTTTGGGTTTGTTGTTTCTTCCTCTTGTGAAAGCAACTTTTTTTTTCAGGTTAAAAATCTTTTTTTCTCTCTGTAATTGAAGGGAATTTTCTTATTATTTTTTATTTATCACAAGTTCGAATCTCATCACCCTTATTCTATTTGAGCATAAGGTAATGCAGATTTGTGAAAGTTTCAAGTTTAAAAGGCTTTTACTTGAAAGAATGTATCAAAAAATAATATAACAACTTAAATTATTTGGTTGGAATAATTCTTAACACTTTAGGCTTCATAGCATATGAGAAAACTTCTATTTTGAATGACAAGTACTGATTATAGCATGAAAAAAAAAACTAACAAAGGACACCAGCACAATAATCACCTTTCCCTCTTTTAATCCAAGAATATCATTGGTTACCAGATAAAAGCAAGGCAACTGTGATTTTCACGTTTTATTCAGATACAGCTAGGAAAAAAAATACGAGTCTCAAGACTCCCAACAATGCATCAGTACCTGGAATGTCATATTACGTGAAACAGGAGCCCACTCTTCTGCAATTCGTCTCTCCAAAGATTCTGGATCTGCAGTTGGTGGGACTCGAATATCAAAACCTGCTTCTGCTTCAGATGGCTGCAAATTCATGACAAATCCCTGGAAGAAAAGGAAGCAGATCGGTCTATGTAATCAACAACACGTAAGTTTGTAAACTCGCAATGCTCTCATCTTTGATAAGACATAAAGATACTACATTTTCAAAAAATCACCCAATCAACAAATTGTTTGAAACAGAGATTTTATGGGTTTTGAAACAAGATGTTTATTTGACAAAGCTTTTTACTTTTGGCCTGAGGTCTTCATGTGAAGTGCAAAAACAAATCCCTGCTTTGGGCCCCATGTTTATGAGTTGGAGCATTCTTGCAACAACTACAGCCTACCGATACTAGACAAGGACTGTCTAAACTCGACAAGTTAAAATTTATACCAACTTACAGTAGGAGAAGGAGTGCCAGCCTTAAGAAAGACCATGTTCACAGATATGACCTCTCCTTCAGCTTTCAAGCCAGCCTTCACCAAATCAAACTGAGAAGCTCTAAACCTCCTCACGCTCTCAATACTTTTCAAAAGATTCTCCATAGCACTATTATCATACAATTTAGCTCCATGTCCTGGTGCCCCAGTAGCCTTAATCACCATCCACCAAGGACACCTCTCCGCATAAAATGTCCTGTAATTCTCGTCCGGTGATGCCAACCCTGTAATTTCCAAATAAAAAAACTTGCAACTAATAAAAAAAAATATTATATACAAAAAGAAGGACTAGCAGTAGTAGCATATTTTACCTTCATCAAGTACTATGCCAACATTCATACTGTTAAAGATATCAGAGTCGGCAAACTTCGCAGCACCATCATGGCCACCGATTTCTTCATCAGGGACAAAGGATAAGTAAACAGAACGAAGTGGGACAAACCCAGAAGACTTCAAGCGACGAATAGCTTCCAAGTACTGCATACCAACGCACTTCATGTCCTGAGACCCTCTAGCAAAGATATTACCATGAGAATCAACATGGGCGCCAAAAGGATGATGAGTCCACTTGTGGTGTTCCACTGGGACGACATCTGTGTGTGAGTTGAGAAGGATCGAAGGGAGAGTCGGGTCAGATCCAGGCCATTTGAGGAGGATGAGTGGCTTGTTTTGGACAAATTCGATAGATTGGGATTCGAGGCCGATGAATTTGGCTTGGGAGATGAGAAAGTCAGCTGATTGTTGGTATTGAGGGGTGGGTTGTGCAGTGTTGATCTGAAGGTATTGTTGGAATCTTGATATGATTGCTGCATCTTCGGCTTCCCCTTCCGATGGATGATTTATAAGGATTAGTAGAAGCACGGAGAGGAGGAGGAGATGATGGTTTTTGAAGGGTGTCTCCATTTCAACCTCTGTCCCTCTTTGCTGATAAACTAAGCAGTAACGAAATTAACTCCAACCACTCACGGGCAGAGGCAGTCCAATACCATGACTGTTCGGCACTTCGGCTCCATATTATAATATTATAGGAACTTGGAAAGGAATGCCCGGAAGACGACACGAGGTATGTACATGTCGCAATCGCAAGATAATCTCTACTGTCGTTGGGCTGACCTTTTCTTACAGGGCAGCAGTTCCTTGAGAAAGTCTCGAGTTTAATTATATAATATATGAGCCGCAATAATAATAAGAATAAGTTCCGAAAATGTTTCAATTGGGAGTGTGATGGTTACTTATAGTGTGTTTTATCTAGAATTGTATTAAGATAATACTTTTTTATTTTTAAAACTTTATTTTTAATATTTATCCTTAAAATGATCTAAATATATTAAAAAAATTATTAATTTAAAGTAAATAAAAAATATAATTTTTTTAAAAATATTTTTAAAATGTAAAAGCAAACAAATAAAAAGATTTGAGACATTATAGAGAATTAAAATCACGGAAAACACAATCAAGTAAAGAAAAAAAAGAAAGAAAATTATGGTTTTTCATTTTGGTACACAGTATAAGAAACATGTCATCATAATGAGGCGAGGCAAGTTTAGT
>Ga0307507_10009109_pt1 | contig 13356 bp, 6 predicted proteins | sample 7_EM_MG_FD_207223 | JGI IMG/M metagenome (GOLD analysis project Ga0307507, IMG submission 207223) | Populus trichocarpa ectomycorrhiza microbial communities from riparian zone in the Pacific Northwest, United States - 7_EM | ecosystem: Host-associated > Plants > Roots > Unclassified | place...
CCATTATCGTATGGGCCCCATGGAAAATGAAGAACTCAACCGAAAAATTCAACAATTGCTTGACAGTGGCTTCATCCAAGAAAGTCTTAGCCCTTATGTCGTGCCAGTTCTACTTACACCCAAGAAGGATAATACTTGGAGGATGTGCATCGATAGCCAAACAATTAACAAAATAATGGTGAAGTATAGATCTCTTATCCCCTGGCTTGACGACATGCTAGATTTATTAAGTGGCTCATCAATCTTTACAAAAATTGATCTTCATAACAGGTATCATCAAATCCGAATCCATCCCGGGGATGAGTGGAAGATGACATTCAAGCCCAAGTTGTTATCGCCTCTACCTATGCTACTAAGGTTGTCAAATGTTTCAAACCCAATAAAGATCTCTTTTATTTGCATAGATCACATTAAATAAAGTTTGTTCATCTTGTGTTGAAGTCTTGAAACTTGCCTTAACCCAAATATCTTGAATAAACTCATTAAATGCATCTTTATTGTTTTTGGCCCTTGACCTTGTAACTAGTCCAATCGGCACCTCTAATGAATCATTTGATGATGCTTGTTGATTCTCGTCGAAACCCAAACGAATTTCCTAAACTTGGGTTACTCTCCTAAACTCACAACCTGTTAAATCCTAGACTCGGACTCAATCAAGAAGCTCAATTCCCAACCAATTTAATGTTGAAGGATGAAACCAGAAAAAAAATATCAATCAATAGAATGGGGATCAAATCTAATAAGAAAAAAACTAGAGGATGAGACCGTAAAAAAAAATCAATTTTAAAAATCATCTCAAATAAAACAAGTAACAATTAAAAGAATGAGGATCAAATTTAACATATAAAAAATTAGAGGATAAAATTGAAGAAAAATAATTTTATAAATTATTCTATATAAAATAAATACTAAAGAAAATAGGGATCAAATATAAAGAAAAAACAAATTGAAGGGCTGCTTTTAAAATTTGAAGGGTCATACATGTAAACAGAAGAGAGAGAAAAGAAAAGAAAAAAATTATCAACACCAAAACAAAGGTTTGATGATCACACACATCGCCGAGGGATGGAGGGGTCTTCTAAGCAATTGGAGTGCCACCCTGAAAGTTGGGGTTTGGCCGTCAGGCGATGCTGCATGTACGTCTAAAAAGCACAACCATGACACATGCGTCAAACACTTTTTCAAATAATATTTATATTTATTAAATTACCAAATCTCTCCTTAGTAAACCTAATTATAACAAAAAAAATACTATAAAAAAAAATGCTCCTAAATGTAAGTGAAAGAAACTTTGGTTTTAAGAGTAATTTAGTCATTTGATTGTATTTTAAAAAACAAAAAGATGAAAATGCCATTATATATCAGTTTGAATTTGTTTTTACTTTTAAAAGTAATTTAGTTATTTCACTATGTTTTTGAAATGTTAAAAGATTGATTTATCCTCGGTTAATATGATAATGACTAATAAACCTTTGCAAAAAGATTGTTTTACCCTCATTAGCTAATTATATGCGTTTTTTTTTCTAGAAGGATAAAATAATCATTTCACCATTTTAATCCTGCAAACCCCCAAGCCTAAAATTTTTAGTATTAATAAAAAATTATTAACCTAGGAATAAAATGAGTTAATTAGGAAATAAATATGGAGATAATGAATAGATTGAAATGAGTTCTTAAAGATTTAAAACTCCATGTATGTTATTTTAAAAGTAGACCGAGATGGGATGTAAACTTTGGATAAATTCTATTAGAATAGTGACATAAAAATTATGTTAAATAAATTGAATATTCATACTAGAAGGATGATAATAGATTTTGGAAAATTAAAATAAAATGGTTATGTGCTAATTTTGAAAATAAGAATACAAAAAATGGCCAAAAATAAAAAATACATAAACATTAATAAAAATTAAATGGAAGTGATCCATGAGGAACGAAAGGTATTGTGATATAATTCAATAAAATTAAAAATAACACAGCTTAAATTCGGTATAAATAGATGATGAAATCTAAGAAATATTACCCATGAAACATAAAATGGTGTAAAGGAGGGACATAGTAGAAATTAACAAAATCCATATATAAATATAGGTGTGTGTCCGACCATTGCAAAGAAAAAAAAGGGTGAGGGAGATAGTTCTTCATTTATCTTAAGCTTAATCATTTTAAAACCTAAGGCAAACTAAAGATTGGAGGGAAAAGTATGAGATTGTGTTAGTATAAACACTTAATCACTTAAAATTAGAAAGATTTAGTGAAGAGAAAGTAAGGATTTAGAGAGAGGAAGTTAGGGTGATGAAGGGAAAAAAGGAGAAAGTTTGGAGAAAGTTTGACTAGTTAGCTTTCGAATTATATATTATTGCTTGATAAAGTGTTTTAAGCTTATTTGAACAAGTAATTAATAAGTTTAATTGAATTTTAATTGAATTTTAAATTCTTGGATTTAGTGTTCCTATGTGAAATTAGAGGTTTCATGAAATGGTTATAGGGTGATGTTGTTAAAATGGAATAGCATTGAAATGGCCTAAGATAAAAATAACTAAAATAAAAGGAGAAAAGGAGGGTGAAAGAAACTTGATTCATCTTGGGATTTATCCTTTAATTTCTTGTTTTTATGATGTAATAAATTCTATTAATAAGTTGTTTTAATTTGTTTTGTGTTTTTTCTTAAATGGTTGAGTTGCTAGAGTATTTGGTAGAGGTTTATGGTTTATGAAGTTGGATATGGAATTGTGTTTTGATGATGAAATGATGATATTTAATATAGGTGATGAATGGAAAATGGGTTAGTAGAGAAAGCTTTCATTTTAGAGAATGAATTTGATGAGGTTAATTGTTGCGATGTCGCGGTCGCACAAATTAATTACCCTAACTTAAATAAACAAGATAGTATAGAGCAAGTAAGGGGTCGATCCCACGATGAAGGTTTAGTTTAGATTTTTATGCTATATGATATGCAACAGGAGGGGTTTTGAAGTTATCTATGCTATGCTATAGTAAACATAAAGAAACAATCAATGCTAAATCAAAGAAAACTGAAATTTATCAAGAAAACAAATATTGGTCACAAGTAAACGTCCACCTACAAAAATTAAAACTGATCATAGAAACGAAATGTCAATTTATACTCTGAATATTTATTTTTTGTTACTTTGATTAGTTAACAGATCTGTTGTATAACTAATCCTAACCATCAAACAACCACAGTGTCTACCGCACTAGTAATTTAATTCAATGGCAGCCTTAAAAACTAGATAAATTGATTAATCTAGACAAAATAACTGTCCGCAGTTCATGTTTAATTTGTTCGAATGTTCTCCCTAAGATTAATAACATAGATTCGCCACAATTATTAAACTTAGTTGTTTCATAAGTTTATATACGACAACGCTAGTTTTGATAACAAACTTAGGCAATAGATTGTTCACAATAATAACTTAGAGTCTGGTCTAGCAATTAAAAGAAACAATCATAGGTAATAAGCATAGGGGAACAAACATATTCATTCATCATATAAATTGAAAAGAAAAGGTAAAATAAATCTCACAGTTCTTGAAATCCGAAGGTTTCTGTGTCCTTGCAACAAAGAAAAAGAGTTTAGCCTTGCATATCTATTAACAACTAATCGATAAGAAAGAAGAATGCATGATTTTGGGTTTTTTAGAGGAAGGTGCATTTTCTCTCTCTTAGTTGGCCGCCCCCCTTTCCTTTCTCTTTTTCTTTTTATATCCTAGGAAACCCTAATCCCTTTTCTACAAAAATAGTCCTTTCCTAAATAAACATTTTACATTTATAGGAATAGCCTTGCATAAAATCTTCAAGCTTTGACTTTTGAATTAGGGGAGTTAAATTGCCGAAATAAAGACTTGGATGTTGGTTTGGATGCTTTGGGATATAATTTGGACTTGTTTCTTCACAAAACCTATCTGCTGGCAGAATTCATATGTCATCTTAGAAAACTCATATCTCTCTCATATGAGCTATTTTTCTATTGTAATTTGGTAGGCTGATAAGTCTTCGAGTCAAGAATCCAACAAAAATGAGTTTGCATCAAATGGACTTATGTAGCTCAAGATATTCAAGTCGGAATGGTCGGAGGTCAACATTGGCAAAATGCAAAATTTGACTTTGAAGGCTGTGATTTCCATGCTTTTTTTTTCTTGCCATATATGTATAGAAAGGTATGGATGTTAGCTTTCTAATGCCACTGGGATTACTTCATTTCGACTTTTAGAGCTGAAGCTCTGCACAAAACATCGATCGGAGGTCAAATCTGTCAATTATCTCCAATTTACTTATTTTTTAATCTTACATCCAAAAGTGCCTTCAAAACATAAAACAAAGAATATCAAGGTATTTTATATATAAAACATGGGCAAAATACTAGGTAAATGTGGGTAAAACTATCAAATAATATGATTGTATCAATAATGGGTTTAAGATTTATGTTAAATGATGACATATGAATGTGTTATGTGTTATGGTTGCTAAAAACAATATAAAAATACAGGGAAAAAAATAGATGTTAAACTTAGAAATAAAAAACTAGACAGCTTGTCTCTTAGTTTCTCCACTAATATTAGGACCCTAAGATGATAGAATTTAAGATAATTTCAATTATAAAAGTTATAGACATGGATGTTACCTTTCGAACGCAACTTACCTTGCGTAAATTAGAGTGACAAAACACTAGATATGGGATAAACACCGAAGAAGGGTCTAAACTGAAATCAGTAGTACAATTTTTTGTGCTACTGTAATTTGTGAATTTTGGTATATAGATGGCAAAACTGGGTTTAGTCATTTTCATAAAAAGTTGTAGACCTATGTTTTAACTTTTCAAAGAAAAAAACCACATAAAAGAATGAGTTCTATAACTTTAGTTATAATCAAAATATTGAACAATGTTATAAATTAATTATGTTGAACCACCTAACATTTGTAAATTGTTAACTCTTGTTTGTTTGGAGTTGTTCTTAGTTAAAAATGTTGAATTATTGAAGGAATGGAAGTGGAAAGTGTGTGTATGTATAGACAAAGCTTGAAATTAATAAAGTGTACTTGTTGGTACAAGTGAGACCGTGAGCACCAAACAGCAGTAGGGGACGACTAGCAGAGCACAGATTTCAGGTAGATGTTTGGTACATTAGACAATTATTTTAAAGTCTCTTATAAATTCTTGATTAAGGTTCTTGTAAAATGTACATCAAAATTTCTATTATTCATGTTTATTATATGAATATTAGTTGAACTAGTTTCCTGGTTTGACTAGTGCCTTGTGAATGAGCTATTGGTTGGACCAACTTCCTGGTGCTAAGATTAGCACCTTGAGAATGAGCGATTGATAGAATCAGTTTCCTAGTTTGGGATTGGTGCCCTGTTAGATGGGCAATTATGAAAATTTGGTTAACGAAATTAGAACCCTAGGTAATGGGCTATTTAAAAAAAGAAAAAAAGAAATTGATAGTGTGTTGTATAATTTCTTAAATTGTTTAATTAATGGTGCTTTTATAAATTAATGTGCAGGTTCATCTCAACATCGTATCTCCTAGTTGATGAATTAGTATCTCTTTTATATATCTACTTGGTGTAATAAGTTAATAGAGAAATTCCTTTTTGATTTGTATTTAACATTAATTTTGATTTGTATATATAAATTTATGTAGTACTTTATTTTATTATGTAATAGATTTATGTTATTATCTAAGTTATATGATGCATGAACCCAATTGTTGCAAGTGATTAATTATTTGTTTCTTTAATTAAATTGTATGAAATTTTCTTAGATTTTATTAAATTAAAGTGTGTAAAAGCATTGGTTAAATGATGATTGTTTAAGTGCAGGATGTTGGACTATGGATTTAATATATTATTAATGACAAACGAAACGATATTGGTGATATCTTGGTATCACTCATATAAAAAAAAATCCTAGGATTTTCTTATTATTATTCTAGAATCCATGTGAAAATTATTTTAAAACTTGGGGTTGTTACATATATGTTTTGAGAAATTAAGTTAGTAGACTTACATGAAGAATAACATAAGTTGTGGCTATAAAAAAAATAAAAGATGTTTATTTTATGACATGGAATGTACTATGACGAAAATTGTTATACTGGAACTTAGTTATAGTTCCCGAGTTTATAAGAATAGATATTGATGAATTAGTCATGTTTTGACATGGGACACCTTAGCGGCAAGACTATAGAGTGAAGTAGATGCTGAGACATCACATACAGTAGGTAGGTGTCCTAAACCTTAATATTTTATTTGAATCGCTTAAAACATTTTATCTGCAATTATCTTTAATGTACAAATCATGAGTGAAGTATAAAACGATAAAAAAAGGTGGAAGAAAAGGAAATGAATATGAATTTGATTAGCTGTCTAAGGTGGTTTAAGAGCTAATGATATGAATGTGATTTATTGATATCGACATCAATGTTGATAGTTACTTGAATTTAATTAGCCGTTCCAAGTTATGAAGTTAATGAGTACATTGACATTGGCATTAACAAAGTGGATAAAAAACAATACTAATGAACTTGATTAGCTAATGATACCAATAAGTATCAGCATTTCTTAAACTTGATTAATCATTCCTAGTTTGGGAGACTAATAGTACTAATGTAACTCATTGAGATTAGTCGTTCCTAGTTTCTGAGACTAATGATACCAATGAGTTATATTGATATTGAGATTTCTTAAACTTGATTAGTCATTCCTGGTTTGGAAGACTAATAATATTAATAAGTTATATTGATATAGACATTTCTTAAACTTGATTAGTCATTCCAGGTTTGAGAGACTAATGATATCAATAAAGTTTATTGGTATCAACATTTATATAAAATGTATAAGTGAAAAATCAAAACATTGTTGTTTTGATAAAAAAAAATATTAAATATTTTTCATTGACTCAAACTAGGTTATAAATTGAGGTATGACTTAGTTAACTCATCGAGCTAAAACAATTATATAAAATAACATTAAATATATTATGCTTGTTACCTTGGAATCATTTGCCAACGAGGCCAACAACCTTTTTCCATCAAAAAATGGCAAATTAGAATTTGGTCCAAAAACACCAAATATCGAATTAAACCATGGATTGGTAGTCTTGACCTAAAAGAAAGTAAAAACTCTAATTAAAGAAAACCTTCAAAAAATTCAAAAAAGGCAGCAAAACAAAATCCCGAGTCCACAATATCCCACGAATCCCACACGCACATGTTCCCCTTGGTGGGCCCGGAACCATCGGACTTGAAAGCCATAGTTTAAATATAGTTAATTGTTAGAAGTGGCAAATCCACAAATTTCCCCACAGAAACCAAAAATAAAAAAGGAAAAAAAAGAAAAGGACAGAGGCCCCGTGATGTGGGGTCCATTAAACCTCCTCCGCTCTACACGCTGCCCTCTCACTACCTTCTCCTTAATAATAATTTTAATCGAATTTCTTTCTTCTACTGCTATATATACCCTTCTCATTTCTCTTTACTTCTCGTCCCGCTTCCCGTATATTCTCTCTCTAGAAACCTTCTTGCCGGCCAAACACTCTCGTATTTTCTCTCTCTAGACACGTCTCTTCTGTCCTGTTCTCTTCAGATTTTTATTGCAATAACCAAACTCTACGTTGTCCTACTTGTGGCATAATCCTTCCTCTTCTAGATTTTCGATTTCTTTGTCTCCCTTCCTAGACATAGTTTAAGACCTTATTATGGATCAAGAAAACAGAAAGAAACGAACCCGGGATGAGTTGGGCGTCTCGAGTTCCGATTCTCCCGAGGTTAAACTAGCTCGGGTTGACTCGGAGGCTAACTCGCCCCTTCTGGAACCTGACCGAGATGAACTGGTTGAGGTACGTGAAGATTTGCTCAGCATCTTTGATGATTCGGATGAGCCAGTCGTTCAGGGGCTGGAATCGGTTATAAAAAGTTTTGAAGAGGAGATTCACGTAGGGGTTCCGGTGCCGGATATGTCGTCAGATTCTGGTGGTTCCCAAACGGACCTTGGTTACCTCCTAGTGGCCTCGGATGACGAGCTTGGCTTGCCGCCGACGTTTGCTGTTGGCGAGGAGAAAGACACCGCCGCTGTCGCCGTTTTGCCAGCGGAGGAGGAGGGACCTGGAGCTGTTGGTTTTGTTGAGATGCTACGGTTTGAGGATGAGATACCGAGTTATGACTCATTTGAGTTTGGGCTCGGTGGTAACACGGAAGGAAATCATAATTATTGTGATAATAACGGAGATTTTGTGGCGTTAGGTGGGTTGTTAGATTATTCGGACGAGAACTCGGTACCGGCCGATATTTCGGGATTGCTGTGGCAGCCCGAGTTATCGGCTTTGTGAAAATATCTAAAAAGAATGGAGAATAAAACGTTTCGGGCAACCCGGAGTTTGTAGGGTAACCGTACGTTTCAGTAGGAAAGAAGTGTGTTCATATATTATGATGATGTTTAGGCTGTAAATTTTGGAAAGAAAGAAGTAATCAAGGAAGAAAAATAGGTGTTGATTATGAATTAATTTTTTCAGATTTTTTGTATTTTTAATATTAAAGTATTAAAAAATATTAATTTAAAGTAAAACCGATTGATTGGATCGCAAATTTTTATGGCTGCTCGTAACCTATGGTTTCAAACGTCACCTAATAACATTAGCGCCTCGAAAAGAGGGATGCGAAAAACAATGGCTGCTCGAATCAATGGACCAACAAATTGAACCGTTGAACTATACTTCTTTTAAGATGCGAAATAGTATTGTATTACCAAACCAAGAACCGACTTGTTGCTTATAACGAGCCAGGAACACATAGAAGCTTAAATCAAGAGTAAGAGAAATCCTCCCTAATGTTTTATTTATGAAATCAATGGATTTTTTTAACTTACAAACTAAAGAAAAAATTTATAGTTCAACAATTTATAGTTCAACAAAATAAATCTTACTGCAATACTACGATCAAATTAAAACCCAAATATAAATTAGTTTAAAAGTATTTTTAAAATAAAATAATAAAGTTCAAGTGTTAATAAATAAAGCTCAATTTGTACAGTAACTTCTAGGCCATATCAGAAGGTTTTTTCAAAGTTTGATCGTTATGAAATTTTAACCATGTAAGAAACAGAACCTTTAAAATCTTCTGGAAAAATTTCTGTATGATCCAATGATTGGATTTAAAGTTATGACCATTAACATACATTTGTGTAACCAAGCTCTAGTACATGTTAATCGGCCCTATATTTGCTTGGATTACATTGATCAAGGCTTGATCCTCCTTTGAACTCAACTTCATGCTTGAAGCCACCTTAGAAAGAATTCTCAAAGCTTTCTCGGTCCAGCTATCATGAATCAACCCATTAAATGCCTCTTTGATCCTCTTTGATCCTCTTGTCTCTTTCCATTGTAATTGATCCAATCGACACATACATTGGATCCTATGAAGTTGCTTGTTGATTCTTATCATTCTCCTTATACTTAAAAGAATTTGACCTCGAATCGTTACCTACATCAAAAGGACATATTAGAAAGATTGAATACAACACTAACATTATACATACTTGAAAGTTCAAACTTATATACATTGTTATTAATCTATTCAGGACTACCAAAATTCTAGCAGTCTCCCTCATATTGGGGGATCCCAAATTATCAACCTGTTTCACTTGTATTCACATTCTTAATTTCCAATCCAATCATCTTGGATCTCAGTCATATCAATTGTACTCATCACATTACATTAATTCATATGATATTACATAGTAGCAATTATGAAAGTTTTAAAAGAAAATAAAAACCATCATATATATATGATTTTATAGGAATACAAATGTAAAGAGGAACAATTATATTCGTGTATCAATAATCCAAAGTTCAACGAATACATACAATCCCAAAATATGCATAACATACTTAGTTTATATTAACAAAAGTGAGATAAGGTAAGATTACACTTGGTGCGAGTGAGAAGGTCCTAAAAAGTACAACATTCAAATATAATCATTTAAATAACTAATAATAACTAATACACTGAAAAGTATTACTAAATCTTTTTCTATCCTTTGTTTCAACTCGAAGATAAAACATTTCTTATCATACATTGATTCTTTTTTATTTATTTAACTTTCTAAATTAACATCATCATACTATTAGATATCCATAACCTGGATAATTTTCTTAATGCCGATATCAATTTCAAATTGATATCATTAACCATTGCTTAATGAACGGTTAATCAACGAAATGCCAACATCAACTCACTGGCATCATTAGTTAATGTTTCGCTGGTTAACTAATCATAAACTTTAAGAAACATACTGATGCCAAGATATCCACCTTGACATCATTAGCTTTCCCTATCGTTCAGGAAAGCTAATCAAATCAATTTTTCTTTTATTTCCTGTCCTTTGGGTGGTTATGTCGATGCTAATGAATCTCATTAACATCATTAGTCTCCCTTATCGAGACCGACTAATCAAATTCGAGTAAATGCCGATATTAATATAACCTAGTAATATCATTAGCTTTCTGAATCTTGGAATAGCTAATCAAGTCCTTTATGAATACTTTCACTTAACATTTGGTAATGCAGATGTCAAAGAACCCCTCGATATCATTAGCTTCCATATCAAGAGTAGCTAATTAAGTTTTTCCATCCATTTCCTTTCTTTCCCCACTTATTTAATGATTTTCCATACTAATACAAGAAACAAAAAGAAGTAAATCTAACAATTATATTGGTGTAAAAACTACAAAATATAGGGGTTAAGCACCTACTTGAGGTGTGTGATGTCCCAACAACAGCTCTGCCCTATGGTCTAGCTGCTGAAGAATCCCTTGTCAAAAACAAGATTAATTCATTAGCATAAATTCTCATAACCTCAGGAACCATAACTTGATTCTTTATGACAATTTCCATATCTAAAATCTTCATCATTTTTTCCAATTAAAATTCTCTAAAACATATAATTACATAATCTCTCAAATTTCTTCATTTAGCCAACCCTAAGGGCCATACTTTTTTTTTTTGCCTCATTCATTTATTTCGACTTCACTATGCCACATTTTTATTAACCTTAATTACACCCAATATAATTGAAACACAATTTAAGCCTTATCTAATCACAATTTATGTTAAAGTTTTACTCCTATTTACTTACAATTTTCACAACGCCTTGATATATTCATGAATTTCATTTTAAATTATTATATCTATCTCAATTCTCATTAAACACACCATTTCTACCAGTACAAATCATTTACCCAAATTCCCTAAAATCCCCCCTTTTTGGTCGGCCCCAAAACCATGGAAAAACACATGGTTCTTTCAAAATTTAGCAAAAATCAACACTTATCCAATGTTTTCCATGATCAAAATTATCATTCCAAACAAAGAATACCATCATAAACAATTTCTCTTAGAAAACCCTAACTTCCCTAATGCAATCATAATTAATGAATTCCATATCTTATCAAAAAGGCAAAGCTTCACATAGTAAAAGGAATCATTACCTACTAAGCACAAGAAACAAGGCAAAAATTGCACTAAAACCCAAGCTTTTAACACTTTTTTCTTCACTCATTTTCCTTTCTTTTGCTACCACTTTACCCATCAAAATCACTCCCTCCCACTTGATTTTCCTTCACAACTTGATGTTTTAGGTGTTGATTCTTCCAACTTTCAAGATTTTCTTTCACTTTCTTTGTTTTCCTTAGGTTTTCTAAAGATTTTTAGCATGTTTTTCTTTTCTCTACTATTTTCTTCAAATAGCCAGCCACACACAGACACATATAGAAAACAATTTATGAAATTCCTATTATGTCTCTGTTGTGATGTCGCGGTCGCACAAATTAATTACCCTAACTTAAAACACAATACACAAGATAGTATAGAGCAAGTAAGGGGTCGATCCCATGAGAAAGGTCTAGTTTAGATTTTTATGTTATATGATATGCAATTTGGGGAGGGGTTGGAAGTTATCTAGGGTAAAGCAAAAGAAAACAGAAAATTATCAAGCGAAATTAAATAAAATCAGAAAATTATCAAGAAAACAAACTTTGGTCGTAAGTAAACATCCACCTACGGAAATCAAAACTGATCATAGAAAAGAGACGTCAATTTATACTCTGAATATCTATCTTTTCTTATGTTAATTAGTCAACAAATCCGCTGTATAACTAATCCTGACCACCAAACAACCACAGTGTCCACACTAGTAATTTAATTTAATGGCAGCCTTAAGAATTAGATGAGTTGATTAATCTAGACAACATAACTGTTCGCAATCCATGTTTGATTTGATCAATCAAATGCTCTCCCTAAGATTACTAATCTGGATCCGCCACAATTATTAATCTTAGTTGCTTCACAAGTTTATATACCACAACTCTGGTTTTGATAACAAACTTAGCAATAGATTGTTCACAATAATAACTTAGAGTCCGCTCTAGCAATTAAAATAAAAAATCATAGGAAATAAGCATAAGAGAACAAACATATTCATTCATCATATAAACTAAAAAGAAAAGGTAGAATAAATCTTACAATTCTTGAAATCTGAAGGTTTTTGTATCGCTGCAACCAAGAAAAAGAGTTTACTCTTGCATGTTTATTGAACAACTAATCAAAAAGAAAGAAGAAAACATGATTTTAGGTTTATGAAGGAGAAGGGGTGTTTTCTCTCTCTTGGCTGGCTGTCCTCCCTTATCCTCTCTCATTCTTTTTATATCCTAGGAAACCCTAGTCTCTATTTTACTAAATAGTCCTCCCTTAAGTAGACAGTTTAGATTTAAGTACTTCAATAACTATTTTCCTAAAAAAGGAGAAATAGTTTTGCATGAAATCTTCAAGCTTTGACTTAGAGGAGCTAAATTGCTGAAATAAAAACTTGGATGTTGGTTTGGATGCTTCGGGATGTAATTTGGACTCGTTTTTTTCACAAAACCTGTTTCCTGGCAGAATTCATATGTCATCTTAGAAAAATCATATCTCCCTCATACAAAATTTTTTTCGGCTGAACTTTGGTATGTGGATAGGTATTTGAGTCAGGAATCCAAAACAATTGAGTTTGGATCAAATGGAGTTTTGTAGCTCCAGATATTCAAGTTGGAATGGCCAAAGGTCAACACTGGCAGATTGCAACATTTGACTTTAAAGGCTGCAATTTCCATGATTTTCCTTATTTTATTTTCTTTCCTTATATTTTCAGAAAGGTATGAATGTTAGCTTTTTAACGCTATTGCAATCACTTCATTTCGACCTCTATAGCTTACGCTATGCACAAAACATCGAATGAAGGTCAAATCTGCCAATTACCTTCAATTTACTCCTTTTTGCATCTTTCATCCAAAAGTATCTTCAA
>Ga0307507_10009110_pt1 | contig 13356 bp, 17 predicted proteins | sample 7_EM_MG_FD_207223 | JGI IMG/M metagenome (GOLD analysis project Ga0307507, IMG submission 207223) | Populus trichocarpa ectomycorrhiza microbial communities from riparian zone in the Pacific Northwest, United States - 7_EM | ecosystem: Host-associated > Plants > Roots > Unclassified | place...
GGGTTTTTCTTTCTTTTTTTTCTTTTGAAGGTGGGGGGGGGGGGAGGCTAATTGGGGGATCGATAGATTCCGAAAGCGTTGATCGAGGCAAAGGTTATCTATGTGGTTTGGCCACCCTCCAGGGCTGGGAGGGTTAAGGATGATTATATGGGAAGGGCTGGAGCTTTAAAGTACAAGGCACCAGAGTGATTAAACGATTCTATGAAGCAAGGGGAAGGTGTAAATATGTATATTTTTTTGTAAGTATTAATAACATTAGAAGTTATACCTAACCTTATCGGACTACAACGATAACCTGGGAACAGAGCAAAACGGTTAAAAATAAATAAAAATAAAAATAAAACTCCATTAAAATATCAGAAGAGAAGGAAAAGGAAGATAGAAGGAAAAAAAAAAGGACCCATAATTACACTAAAAAGCAAGAAGGAAACACCATTCGCTATGCTTCCAAAGCTCCTCAAAACGGCAATCAACAAGAAAGTACCAAAATCCCAATCACCCGGAGAACACACACATAATCAAGCGGTAACCCGAATATCCTCCGGCAACGTAGCATTCAACCTCTCAATCTCCATCCCAATACTCATAACCCAAGCATCCCTCTCCAGCCTGCTCCTCGCTTTAAACACAATCGCCTTCCCCGTCCGTCCCAGTGGTGTAACACGATGTCTAACAGTCTTCCCCCCATCATCCTTGGTCTTGAAAGTGTTCCTCCTCATGCCATGCCAGACCACGAAGCAAGTCATCGTGTCCTCGTCATGGGATGTCATCCCATCCTGGTATACCCGGGGAAGTGCATGACGACCTGGGGTGTTGGAGTCAAATGTCTGGTTTTGGTAGAGTAGTTCGTTTTCCGTTATCAGGCCCGAGTAGACGTAGCAGTCCCGGAGAGAGAGAGAGGAATGACGTTCCTGGTGAATGTGCGGGAGTTCGGCCCCCGAGTTTTTGCGGTAGGTGTTATAGAAGGTTAGGAGTTCGCCGTGACAGAGAATCACATTGTAGCGGTTGAAGGTGGCGTGGCGGCGGGGCTTGCGATATAGGACGCCGGACATCTGTCTTCAGTTAGTTGCGTCTTACATCACAAGATTACCATTTGACTCACTGTAACAGCCCTGCAAGAAGACAGTCCGCAGACATTGAATATCTCCCCGGATGCGATCGACCGAGATACCTCCCACTTCCGAGCAAATTGCCCAACAACCGATTCCTGCTCCTCATCCAAATTTAGCTCTTTCAAATTTGCATCCCTAGTCCTTCTAAGAGTAGCCAAATCCTCCCTATCCCTCGCCTTCCAGTACTTGACCAGATCCTTCAACCTTGCCATCCACTCGTCCCGAGTCCTCTGATCATAACCCTATATCTCAGTCAGCATCTATCCATACTGCCCAGCCACGCACAATGCCCACCTGCAACCTCAAGGTACACCCATTATCAAGAACAAGCTCGAAAGTCTTCTCATCATTGAACTCGCCAATAGCCCCATCCTCACGGTTCGAATCCGGCACAGACCGGTCAAAGTCAGCCGATTCGCCGTGACCAATTCCAGCGTCTTTGCCTCGTGGATGCCGCCTGACGTAGCGCACCTCGACCACCTTGCATAGATCAATGAACCCTTCAGCCCTGAGTAGGGTATTGACCTTTCTCTCCCCTTCATCGTAAGCATCTTTATCGCGGCAGTCGATCTCTTTCGCCGTGCCCTTTGTGATCCAGGCGATGTCCCCGTCCATGTCTGGGGCATAGGGTGCTACGGCGTATATGAGTGGGATTTCATCCTTGATTTCACTGAGCTTTGGGATGGTCCCTGCATGGACTGGCAATTTTGGCGGAGGCGGAGGCAATGCTCTCGCAGGCCTGCAAAAGCAAAGGAGGTTATCATGAGTAGTGAAGTACAAACGCTTATAGAAGAGCCTGCCCAAACGCTCCTGGCGGCCCTTTCCAGATGTCAATCGAAGTAGGAACCCCTCAACTGGGGCAGGTTCCGTCATTTTCTCGCCATCAACCTTAGTTTCGGTTGGGTAATGAGTCTTGGGCCGTATCTCCAGTTCATGTGTCTACCCAAAAATTAGCAACGGGTGACCAATCATGACCAAAAAATACAAGACAAACCTTTTGCATAGCCATGGCCCCATACATCCTGTGCTCATTCACCTACGCACCCATTAGCAATCATACCAAGCAACCATTTATGGAAATCATCCTACTCCATGGATCCACTCCAAGCGATCGTAACGCCTCCACGCCAGCCCCATGCGCTCATTCTTCTTCCAGTGTTCTATGATATCACCCCATTCTTTGACCTCCCCTAACAGTTGCATGCTCCGGTTCAGCAAGTTTTTAGCGACAGCCCTTTCTTCCCTTATTGGCGCCTCATCGTCTGAGTCTTCCTCCAATTTTTGCTCCACCCGCGCAAAAGGGTTGTCAATCGTGATCGATAGAGCCAAACCCGGGACAGATATAAGTAGTTTGTCCGACCTGTTCCAGCCAAGCGCTCCTTGAAGAAATGTATACCACTCCACGGATGAAGAACTGCAGCGAGGCCGCATAATATAAATGATCGACCCCCGCCTATATGGTAACCAAATAACCAGCGTCTTATCCAAAGACGAGTAAAGATTGACTTTGGTGATTTTCGGATTAAGCGGTATCTCCCTCATTCCATGGGAGGAGACCCTGGGCTTATCAATAGCCGGGATGACCCTCTTCTTGTAAAGTTGCAAGGCTAAGGGCGTCCCCTTCTCTCCAGTCTGCCGACAGACCACGACGAATTCCCGCCATTTCTCTCTCAATTGAGTAACGACTTTCATGCTCTCATTCTCATCGTATTCTCCAGGCACAGGTGTGGTCGATACTTCCACCCGGACAAGCATATTCTCCATCTTGACAATCTCCCCTTCCCGTTTCCGGCAATGGTGATGGTATCGCCCTATATGACGAAATGTCCTGCTCCGACTAAGATCAGCGAGCTTCATCTGCATCTCCCTATCCCGCTCACGGATGTCTACAGCCGTATTAAAGCGTACCAGACCTGCCGCAACTCGCTCCTTATTGGTAACGACACGTTCGGCGGGCGGGGGAGGCGGGGGCGAGGAACTGCTAGCAGCATTCTCCTTTGGCAACCGTGAACCCCGAGCTCTCGAGAGAATTCCGAGTTTCTTACTCGACAGCGTGCGTTCCAGCAGTGGGGTGCGTCCTCGGGGGGACGCTTGTCTCAATCTTTCTCGAGCCTGTGCATCGTGCTTCAATAGAGATGCCAGTGAATTAGATGCTTCCAGAGACTGAGTCGGCGAAACTGAACTTGCCGCGCCGCTACCTGCACTGAGAGGAACTGGCTCTTGACTTACAAGATCTTCAGGAAACCCCTCCAAATCTGTGTCAATGCGCAAACCTTCCATGCTCCGCATTGGCGGAGCATCCTCCTCCTCTTCATCTTCTTCTTGCCTCTGCCCCCCGGAGGAATACCCCTCCTCGGCAGAGTCCCAAGATTCATTGGCCGTGGCAAACGACTCCCCCCGATTCATGTCTACACGTCTCGAGCGTTTGCGTGATCCCCGAGACATAGGTCGCTGTCGAGTTCCATCGGTAGCAGTAGCCCCTTCTTTGCCCTTCTTCCTCTGCGATCCGCTAGTCATTGTATTCGATCGTGGTATCGGAGTGGGCCCGGAAGTCTCGAGGACGCGATGGATAGCTCCAGAGTCCTCCCCTTCGCTCTCCTCCCTCCACCAATCGCTCGTGTCCCGCTGTACCAAACCCCCAAGCATCGGTTCCCCGCAACCATGCTCCGCGGCGGTGAACGTCGAGTTCTTCCCTGCTCCAAGCACACCGAGATGGTGTTTGTACCACTCTGACCGGTGGTTCTTCAACCAACCTATGGGTATCGGTCCAACGAAGCTAAACACCGTTAGAGGGCCCTAGGGGAAAGCAAGAAAGCGAGGAGGATCGTAAAACTCACACCCGTCTCGTCGTGATATGCAAATGTTCAGGGGTAGCATGGTGCTGCAAACACACTCATACATAAGTTACAATTAGTTTCATTCCCAAACCCACAAACTCCCCAGCGAAGAAGGAAGGAAGGAAGGAAGGAAGGAATAAACAAACCAGCCGATGCGCAGTATAAGAATTCGGATCAAGCTTCACCCCGCGAATATTCTCCGGCTGCTCAATTAGCACCTCCTCCTCTTCCTCCTGGGACGCGAGAAATTCCTCGCTCATCCGGAGCAAATAGCAAAAGAAAATAAATCAAGAAAATAAAAAAAATCCCTTCAGAACTTCGCCTGTTGTACCCGCGTTCAAACACGTAGGGCAGCGGCGTTCGTTCAAAAAATGTTTAAACAGCACTCGCCTCCTTGCTGTGAACAGTAAGGTTAGGGTAAGGGTAAGTTAAGGTACTACGCCGGTATGATAGCACATACGTCAGCCCAAGCAAATCCCCCTGCCCTGCCCTGCCCCCCAGCAAGCAACACGTGCTCAGTAAATCAGCCGCCTCCGAAAAAAAAAACCTGGCAAACTGCGGCGGCAAATCGGAAAACCTGCTGTTGACTTGCAGGGATCTGCGGGGATGAGTAATGGTTGTCAAAAAAGTCACGGGTGTGATATGATAAGCAGGATACCGTACAGTATGATAGCTGAAAGTGATGATGGAGAGATGGGAGGGACGACTATGCCCGGAACTGGGAAATCTATTCTGTTATGATACGGCACGACACAGCGGCGGGGAGTACCGGTATGGGTATAGTGCCGGTATGTTGTCTTGTTTTGACGGTGAATATGATAAACAAGTGCACATAGTGAATATTGTTAATTCTACAGATTGGAGCAAGTTATCAAACCTACGACAGACTACCGTAGCCTGCGCTGTTGCACTGTTAAGCACACTACGGTACCGTGCTATGATACCATACCGGTATATCCTTTTCTCATGACGAACTCGCCGACTGATACGATACCGGTAATTACCACCACATCCCAAATCTCCACCCCAAGAACCCTCCATCCTTCCCCGCCATACCACCCCAATCCACTCTCCCATTCAACAAAATGCCATAGCTCACAATACTGTACTCGAGTGCGCAAAGCCAGGCATCATTGCATCCCTGCGTGTCATCCCCCCCCCCCCCCAGCTCTAGATAAGCCGCAAGTACGATACAGCATGCATGCATGTCCGTGATTCCCACCGCCAAGTTATGACCAGTACTGTACGAGTACCGGTACCGTACTCGAGTAGACACTCTTCGCAACTGTGCTTCTACAGCATTTTCTCTATTAAAGAAAAAAGAAAAAAAGAAAAAAGCCAACATAACAAGTTCAGCACTATCATAACATCCTGCCCCCCCACATATACACACCAAATACCGGTATGATACATGCACCATACCAGCGCTCTTGGCAAAGGGAAAGGAATGCTGCAACTCAATATGATGGTACCTGCATCTGACATCTGTCGAGCGGAAGAAAGATCAAAGGATTAATCGCAGGGCGTGCATAATAATATAATATTATGATAATAATAATATTATGATTAAGCCTCTCAAATCCCACTCGAGGAAAATATCATGCGGAAATGTGAATACTTGAGCAATAATGCGCTACCGTTAGTATTACTAGTGGGGGTTATTCTTCTCTCTTGAATAAGGTATTATATATCTACAAGTACATTAAAGTGTCTTCTTCTCTCCCTCGCACTCTCTGTCCCCCTCAAATGCCGCCAATTCAAGCGTAACCTCATTAAAAGTACAATAGTACCAGCCCAATCCAACAAACTCACCGACTCGGTCACTCACCCCGCACCTTCGGTATCGCCACCAACTCCACCACCTACAGGTGCGCTCACCTACTCCAGAGGCCATAAAAAAGCAAGTAAAAACGACCCCAAACAAAACGAAAAAAAAAAAGGAAAACCAGAACCCCCAACTCACAAAAGCAAACTTTTCAACGGATGATTGCATCTCCCCTCCCAACCTATTCCCCTCCCCTTCATGACTCCTCCATCGGACCAACTAATGTTACAGATTTGTCTCTCACCCAGACGAGAAACACCCATGATGAATAGGAAAATTATAAAAAAATGCAAAATGCAAAATGGGCAAACCGGGTATATGACCATCCCCGCCCCAAAAGAAAGAAAAACACAAAAACAGCGCCAAGCCACGATTAAATGGAGCGATAGCCTTGGAAAAAGAATATAAAAAGAGAGATTCATAAGTAAAATATCTCGAATAAGTGGTCCAATGAGAACCGAGCCCCAAACAGAAGAAATTCCTCACGTGTATCAGAGCCCCAAAGTCCGCACAAGTAGAAGAAAAAAATTGGATTAACAAATGAAATGCAAAAAAAAAAGAAAAACGTGACATAAATATTAGGACATTAAACGTATTTATCTCGGCGAACGCCATGAAATGAATGCCTATTCCCCAAAGACTTACTCTTTGGGGTATTAGGGTTAGGGGGCGGAAGTTTTCGATAATGTGATGAAGGCATGGAAGAAGTGTGCATAGAGTCACTCCCATTAGGTGGCAATCTAGGTAAGGGAATGGAGGGGGGTGGGTGTAGTGGTGGCCCCGCAACTTCAGTTTCAGGCGGCCCAATCGCAGTCATAGATTTTCTGCGGAGAGATCTGTTGCGGGGTGGTACCGCAATTCCAGCTTGCAGATGGTGCTTCTTGATTGATGGGGGAGACTTTGAGAGATTTTGTACCTCAGAGGGTGGCGAGGACCGAGAATCAAACATGGACACTGGGCGTTGTGGCCTCACAGGTACGGGCGTCGATTTCGACTTGGGCGATGCAATTACGGACGGAGATGGGGGGTTGGACTGGGATTGGCGTGGTCGTGTCCGTGGGTGTGATATTTCCGAAAGGGCTCCGACCGTGGACATTGCGGATAAACTTGGCCGAGTGGAAATGGGTGGGGTAGGCATTGAAGGCATTGCTCCAGGGGGGGTCGTTGAGAAAGTCGAACGTCTACTTCCCAGCTGGGGGTGGCCATTGGAAAGAGGAGTAGGGAGGGAAAAATTGGGAGCAGACGGTGAAGGTGTTCGTGGGATCCAGTATAAGTTACCGTCACGGTCTATGATCGACAGTGGCCTCTGGGAGGGCGGCTTCAGCTCCATTGAGGAGCGTGATCGAGCCGATAGAGCCAGAGAAGATCGCTTGTTCCGCGTCGAGGATCTTTCGGGGCTCGTGTCTGGTGAAACGGTAGGAACTCTGGCACCATGGGTAGAGCTGAGAGAAAGCCTAGATCCGCGAAGATGTTCCAAGAGAATGTGATCCCCGGATACTGTTGTTGTAAACGATCTCCCTGCATCTAAGGAAGACCGATAATACGTGGAAGTTCGTTTCGAGGCATTTCCGTCTGATATAGTTTCGTTCTTAAACGAGCTCGCCGTGTGATCGATAACAAACCTCCTAGAGTGGCGAGGGTCATCTTGCTCTTCACCCTCTTCCTCCTCCTGTATACCACTGACGACTTCGTTCGTCGGCTTGTTCACAGCTCCTCCCCCAAGCCTGACAGCCTCGGCCCTTATAGACCCCATCCAAGCATCCATTTCCTCCGCTCCATCAAAAACTAGCAAAAGAGATGCTGCAGTATTCTTTGCAGGACCCTTGAAAGCAATTTTAGACAAGAAGGAACCCTTTCGTTCAGGCAATAAGCCACCATCGGGGCCAGCGCTCCGATAAACCTGTAATACCCAAGGCCTACCAGGAATGACATCGCTTGCAAATGCAATGGAGGTTGACGTTAGCGGTAGCGTCTTCTCCGGACTTCGATCGTGAGGGCCATCCCCAGAGTATTGAAGGAGAAATCCCTCGATCAGCACAAAAGTCTTGCGTGTCCAATCCAAATCTACAGACCTGGTGGAAGCATGGCTTCGGTGTAGAATGCGACCACGCCTGTCTTTTGGGCTCTTGCCTCGCTCAGAGTTTCGTCTGATTAGAGTTTCCATCGAAATAGAGGAGGCTGAGAGGGAAGCCATTCGAATGGCTTGGGTGAAAGCATTGTTGAGAGGAACAGGTTCCCATAATTTCTGAGAAGATAAGGAAGGAGAGTGATCAGTTGTTGGGGAAGCGCTAAATACCGGAAGGGATAAAGAGTGCTTCATCGAGGGTGTAAGCGGCGTATTTGGGACGGAAGCTCTATTACTTTCAACGGGTCGAGTGAATGCCTCAGGTTTTGTGATGATATTAGACAGAGACTTGTTTTTCCCACCAAAACGCGAGAATAGCGAAAAGAAACCCTTCTGTTGCCTTGGGGTATTTAGAGCCCCGGAATTCTCAAAGCTCACAACGAGAGGGGCCAGCGGAGGGGTAACCATGAAAGATGTACGAGTTGGTGAGTTATCGACCACATGCGCGCTGGTTCCCGTAGATTTCGATCCATTGCCACGTTCAACCATCGGGCATCCAACCGGGAATGCAGAAGCCGGAGAGGCAACAGAGTACTCGACTCCGGTGTATCGGATAAAGGAAGAGTAAGGGGAGATATGTGTAGGAACCCCGGACGAGAGGAAAGCAAGAAATCAAAAGAGTGAAAGGTGATGGAGGCCACGAGTAAGGATTGACAAGGACATGAATGAAGTCAGAAACAAGAACGAGAAGGGAAGGAGGGGGGTGAAGGGGGTCTCTATGAGTGTAAAGGACGAACAAGGGGAGAAACGGAGTGGGAAAGAAAGTAAGAAAATAAAGTAAGATAAAAATAAAAAAGCAAAAACAAAAAAGGAAGAAAGGACGGAGGCGATGTTTTGGGGTACTCGAGTACCGGGAGTGAAAGGGGGGGCAGGCCTAAGCTGGGGTGTATGGTATGGTATGATGCTCGAGCGAGCAGGAGGAGCGAACGGTTGTTGGGGGGGCCGGCAACCCATGGCTCATGGTAGCAAGGACTCCCCCACCAACAGTAAAGTCATATGGGATGATGCTGTTAGATGATGAAGAATACTACGATACCGAGCACGGCGCGTTGAGAGAGGAAGAGCCCGGCTAGTAATGTAATCGATTTGTAAAGTACTGTACCGGTAGTGATTTTGTACGATGGTAGGTGGTATGGACTTGCCCAATTGCTACTGGCTGCTGGCATTGGACAGGAGGACAATAAAAGAATGCCATGAGAGGAGATGCAATGAGGAAAGGTTTGTTGTATTGGATGAAATTGTCTGTTTTATTTTGTTTCTCCACTAGAACCAATTCAGTGGGCGGATGCTCCCCGTTTCCCATTCTTGAACTTCCTATTAGATATTTCTGCTTTTGAATGCTAGCCTTGTTTCTGTGTCCACTCTGGCCTTGTTTCTGCGTGCACTCTGGCCTTGTTTCTGCGTGCACTACCGGCATTGGTAACTCGGAACAGAGCACAGTTAAAATACCACCAGACGAGGGCGGACGATGTCTATGGTCCATTGGTCCACATGGCACTAGTTTCTCATACTCTCTCCATTGTCTCTGCATCTCGTCTCCCTATGCTGGGAACGTAGTGGGCACGTTTTGGGCTCGCTCGCTCGCTGCCTCGTACTCGAGCACTTGCACGAAGATACCAGTTCCGGGACAGTACTGCAGCGAGCTGGTTCATGGCCCGGTCTCCAGCAGTTATGACACTTTTATTTTCTCTTGCCCCCGCGTGCGCCGCGCTCGGAGCTCACTCGTGCTGAAGCTCATCTTATGCAACCACCAAGACAAGCACAGGAACAGGAAAAAAAAAAAGCAGGAACATGAACTCCGACCACCACACAGAAAAAGAAAGGAAAGAAGAAAAAAATGGTGTGCAAAATAAACAAAGCGCAACAGGCCGTGCGTGAGAAAGTCGAGATCCTGGTACAATCGCACCCCGCTGTCCCGCACTTCGCTCGGCCGATTCTTCGCTGTCCCGGACAATTTTTCAAGATTTGTTCAAAGACTTGTGCACTTCACAGTCCCAGATTTTGAATGCTCTCGGATCCGATGGAAATTTAAAAATCTCTGGCCCTGCCCGCATAGAAGATACGTTTGGTGCCCTAGATCCCCAGTGCAAAAAGGTGACATCACAAAAGCGTGGTCGATAGCGCGAGGGGCCTAGCTGGTCGATTCTTACCACAGGCAGTGGATCTTTCGGGCTCGAGGAGTTTGCAGTAAGTGCATATTGAGCACTATCAGACTGTTCATTGAAATTCACCGTTCATTCCTCCCCATTTATACCTCATTATACTTGTATATGGGGCAGTGGCAAGTTATCACTGCTCAATTGTCGATCGATTTCTGATTCTTTTTCAAAGAAGATTTTGTCCACCATTTCCCCTTGCCGAATGTTTTATTGTCCTGGATGGGCTACTCAGGATTCTGACCATTTGGGACAACGGGGTGCAATTGTGTGATACCGTACTAACTCTTGTTAGTCTGGACCTTTTAACTCTTCCCATTGGGGGAACTCGGCTGGCCGCATACAGCCTTGGGCTGCAACGACGGGGGCCAAACCCCCGTTCAAAGTTCCCAGCTATGCGGCACACCATCGTTACCATCGCTTGTATCCACAACGTTTTACCCGAGAAGCTCGCTCTTTCAAGCCAAGACCGTTATGGGGCTTACCGGTGTGCTAGTACTCAGGGCAGGGGTAAAGTATTGGGACAACATGTTGTCTGAGCACAATTCGGCCACTGATTCACTCTCATACAAAATCTCCAAGTCCCAATACTTTACCCTTGCTCCGAGTACCAACGTGGCTGGGTGTAGCGTGGGGGCTTTTTCGTACTGTACGTGTACTTGTAGTGCCCGCAGCTCGTGGCTTCTTATTCCCCGAGGTCCGCGCTTTTTCAAGGGGTGTCGCTTTTAGAATCCTTTTCCCAGCCTTACCACATTTTTCGTGGTATGATACAAGTACTAGTACTATCGGCACATGAAGAAAAGTGACAATTGAACGCAACACAGCGCGACATTTTAGCAGCCCTTCTGCTTATGCCCGGTAGGTGGGGAAGCAGGGGAGAGACTACAGTTATGGGGTAAGAGGAAAGAATATTTTAAACATACCGGTGCTTGCAGCGGGCAAGAGGTAGCCGAAAACGAGAGTTCGCAAATACCGGAGTATGGCGAAAAATATTCGCCTATCTGAGCACCCATCAAAGTTCATGGCCCCCTGTTTCCGGGTACTTCCAAACCGGCAACTTTTACTCGAGTACCTTTTATTTCAGTGTAAGATTACACCGACGCAATGTGCTCGAGCATTGTACCGGTATCCTATCCTATCGCACTTCACTGTAGGGCAGATCGTAATAAGCTCAATTGGCATATGATAATGTTATTCGGTCATCTATGTATGGAACTGCAGCCCATTGCAAAGCATTTCTAGCTACCGAAATCAATGTTGAAACTATTACCTTCTGATTGTGCACAGAAAGAGAGAGGAAAGTAAAAGAAAAGAAAATTTCCCCCCGGCCATCCATCCCATTGGTGATTGGCTGGTTTTGAATTGGCGATACTTGATCCGTGAATCCCATTTCTCCTGAATGTTGAGGTTGAACACCAAAATTCTGTCCATTTCTTTTTTTTTTCCTCCCACACTTTCCTTTTTCTTTCGCATCTCTACTCAATCCCCCCCCTTTTACGACTGACTGCCTAATGCACAGTTCCTACATCGTGAACCAAAACCGCAACCTCCTCACTATTAAAACGAAGGACTGCCCGGGTTACCGATATTCCCCATACGGCAAGGGCACCTGCGCTCGGGCACAACAAAAAGTGCAGATCCGGAGAGACAGGGAGGAGGAAGAAGGAGTAGGGAAAAGTCATCACAGGCTTCAAAAAAGGTGTTTTTGGTCGAAATTGGGTGCTCTTCCCGTTTCAAAGTGCGCGGCCGCTTTTGCCATCATAGCATGCAGTAAATCTGTGTTATCATTCCAAACATTGAAAGATTCAAATCTCGGAAAACCAGCACATTTGGTGCCGTAGCTCGGGCATTACTTGCAAAGTCGGCTGATGGGGTGCGTTGAGTGCGTGAACCAACTGTATTGGTATGGTGCTAGAGTGCAAAACCAACCCCAACTATGGTCAACTACAAACCCCCTGGTTCAACGACCACAACCCTAGAGCTCAAAAACTTCTATAAAAGTGTTTACTTTATGATTGTCTAGAGGGTTACAGTATAGAAAGCGTTTGAAGGAATCCCCACTTACTGTGATGCTGGGGCGATTCAAATTCTGTTATTTTTGTATGATGGAGTGATCTTCGGGGAATGAGCAGGTGAGGACCCGTACAGCGAATTTCTCAATTGGTTGCTTGTGTCCTGTCTACTAGTAGGGGCTCTAATAGTTTAAAATTGGCTTAGAAATTTGATCTCCCTGCTCAAGATCCAGCCCACAGGCGTTACACACCCGCCCTCCAAAGTTTCTAATACGGTACTCTGGAGTTCAAATTAACACGGCCTAAGCTAACTGTACGAGCACAGTCTCCAGTAACATCTTGACGCTACTACTAGTACAGTACTAGCACATCAAAATTTAATGAGATAATAGATTTGTTTATCTTCGCTCAATATTTCCGATCTAACCTAGAATAGGAAGGCATTATCTGCTTAATAAGCTGACGCGAATTAAGACGAGCGCTGATTGGCAACTTTTCCGGACTGTATCTAGCTCACACCTCACCTTGTACCTCAAGAACGATACCTGACAGCAGCAACAGAACAGAGGCCTTTTAGATAACCGTTTTCGAATATGCTTCTAGGGGAATTATAGAATTTTATCCTCACCTGCTCTACCGTATGGTAAGGGAGGGCAGGTGAAGTGCTTCCCAAGACAAATGATGCTTAGAAGAGTATGGGAACTTTATGGAAGCGGGTGCATTGCACTGTACCGATTCTCCAGCGCAAGGAAAGATGCCCGCACTGGTAAGTGTTGACAAGTGAATAGGACTTGCTGCGATTGCCCTTTTTGAGGTGGAATTGGGCTGCTGGAGTGTTATGATACTACATACAGTATGAGTATTCTGCCTGCTTTTGGGTAGTATATAGTCACCCAGTGACTTGAGTGGTTAGGGTTTGTTAAACCTCTAGCGTTCAGGGAGCGCTCGGTTACTGTTGCGACCATGCCCTTATCTGATTTGATATGATACCCAAGTTCTAGAATCTGCGGCCTCTGCGGTCTGCCTATCATACGTGCCTGACTCCCGCTCTTCACCACCACCACCGCCTGCTCCATCTTTTTCTTCCCCAGGCTTTCACACCAACCTCTGCGAGCCCCCAAAAACAACAATAACAAACTCAGCAAAGATGCCGGACGTCAACAAACTCGAAGCTGCGGCAGCTACTACTCCTTCCCCTCCCGCCACACAATCCACCTCCACCACCACCACCTCTACCTCTCCCACTACCGGACCGGCAACTACAACCACAACCATAATGCCCCGCACAT
>Ga0307507_10009111_pt1 | contig 13355 bp, 11 predicted proteins | sample 7_EM_MG_FD_207223 | JGI IMG/M metagenome (GOLD analysis project Ga0307507, IMG submission 207223) | Populus trichocarpa ectomycorrhiza microbial communities from riparian zone in the Pacific Northwest, United States - 7_EM | ecosystem: Host-associated > Plants > Roots > Unclassified | place...
AAAAAAAAAAAAAGCAACACTGTTCATCAACACTATTCATCATCAACGACAGTAATCAGATTTTCAGCAGCGGTGCCTCAGCCCATCATAGCGGCAAACCCACCACCGAAAAGACCTGCACATCAGTCCACCGATCCACGCTGATTTACAACCTCCGACACAAACTAACGACAACCACCAGATTGACACCGTAAGAGACATCAGTGGATCTCCGACTTCAGCAACCACACCAGCGGCACAAAACCACCAGCCACAGCCACCCACAAACCTATCACCGCCAGTACCGACTGGTGGTTCATCCCAGCAAAGGCAGCGCCTCAGCCAGTGTCATCATATTCAGCGCCAGCAAGAGAGCTTCAACTGACACCGTCCACAGTACCATCGCCCTCAACCATTAGCAGCAAACAGAGCAGTAGAACCGACCGGCAGCAACCACCACCTTCAATAGACTACAGTTGTCATCGCCTTCAGTAGTCACGCCGCGCCGCCAGCAACAACAAGTTACAGGAGGTAAGGAAGAAGGAAACAAAAGCTGGTAAAATAATTAACCATGCCACGTCACCAATCCGAAGCAGCATCTGCATCATTTACCACATCAGCAGATCTTGCCACATCAGCATATCCGCCACATCAGCATATCATGCCATGTCATCTGCCACATAATCCTTCACTACCACATCATCTGGTCAGAAATTCTTTTACCCATTGAAAATCATCATTCCTTGTATGCTTTTACACTTGTTAACCAAGATTTAACATTAATATTATTCTTTGTGCTTGCTCATAAAAAAATTACATAGCCCGTCTTTGAATTAAATTACCTTAATTTTGAGCTTGTTTATTGGCATTGAAGATCTGATCCTTTTAATTAATTGTGGAGCTTGGTTAAATTCATGGAAAAACTGAAACATTGTGTTTGGATTACTTGTGTGTATTTAGAGGACTTACGTTGTGTGCTTGTGAATTTTCCTGGTTTAATCTGTCATTACTTGTCTCAAAGATCTAAAAAAATAAAAATAAAATAATAAAATAACTTTTTTTTAATATTAGCTATAATTTTATTTTGTGTTTTTTACTTGCAAGTGTTGTTTGTGATCTCAGTCTTAGGATTAGTTTTTGCATGAATTTACGTAGTGGTCATCTAGTACACAATCTAGAAGTCATAGTTACCATGGACCCGAACTCTAGTAATGATCTTATAGATATTCAAGAGCAATTACAACTTATGTGAACGGAAGTGAACAACATGTTCAATCAAATGAACAACCTTTCTAGGAGGATGGAGTCCATAGAAACTTTGCAAGTAAAATGGTCTAGTGAGAGTGAACATTCTAGTGACAACTATAGAATTCCTCAAAGACCAGTTCCTCGTAAGAACCGCCAACGTAACCAACATCAGGGTCACAATGACTTTGATGACCCTAATGATAGTAAGCATTCCAATGATTACCGTCAAAGACCAGTTGATCCTAGGAACCGTCAATACAACCGCAATCAAGGTCATCACGACTACGATGACCCTGATGAGCGAGTCATGAGGCATATCAAAGTAGAAGCCCCGACTTTTGAGGGTCAACTTGACCCGTGGATCTTTGATAGATGGATCCGTGACATGGATCAATTCTTTGACTGATATAATTTATCTGAGAATAAGAGGATAACATTTGCAAAGATGAAACTTAGTGGGACCGCTCAACTCTATTGGGAAAGTGTGAAAGAGTCTTTGGATAGGGGATGTCAACCTCCTATCTTTAATTGGGTTGAAATGAAGATTAAGTTAGAAGAAAAGTATTTGCCTTTTTCTTATAGAGAAAATATTTTGGACCAGTGGAATAACTTGAGGCAAGGAGGCAAGTTTGCCAATGAATATGTGGGCATAATTTGATGAGTATAGGATAAGGTGTGCAGTTAGGGAGGATGAAGTGATGACTCTAAGTAGATTTCAAAAAGGCTTAAATGATTATCTTAGAAGAGAGGTTGTGCTTAGAGGTGTGTCCACCCTTGATAATGTTTATACCCTAGTACAAAATTATGACTTGGTCACAAAAAGCCAGTGGACGAGACGTCAGGACACTCGTAGTATCCCTTTTAGATCCCAACTTGGTAGTAATAACTTCATATTGGGTGCCCCACCTCGTAAACCCAATCCTTTGATTTCCCAGATACCTGGAGAAGACAAAGGTAAGGGTATTTCTCATGAAGCACCTAAGATAACCTCAAGAATTCAGTGTTTTAAGTGTCAGGGTTTTGGTCATATTTCCTCTAGTTGCCCTAATAAGACTTTGTTCATCAACGGGCAAGAGGATATGGGTGAAGAAGATAATTATGATGATAAGGTATATGAACCCAATCTCGATGATTTTCAAGATCTAAATGATGAGGAGGATGAGTCCAACTTGCTAGGATGTGTTAGGTCGATATCCACTCAAATCAAGACAACTAGGTTAAGTGTAGTTAGATGTGCTCTAACACAACTTAAAGGAACTGAGGATTGGAGAAGGACTGTTATTTTTTATACTTACATTAAATATGGAGATAAAGGGTGTAAGATCATCATAGACAGTGGTAGTTATATCAATGCAGTTTCCTCAGGTAGTGTATCCTGCTTAGGCTTAAAGTCTGTTCCACACCCTAAATCTTATAGTGTGTCCTGGGTTAATGATACATCTATAGCGGTCAAAGAGAGATGTCTTTTTCCCATAAAGATCTTGGACTATCATGATGAAATTTGGTGTGATGTCATTCCCATGGATGTAGGGCATGTCATTTTGGGTAGGCCTTGGTTATATGATTTGGACATTACAATCTTTGGACGATCAAATTCTTATTCATTCACTTTTCAAGGTAAAAAAATCCAACTTATCAAATTACCCCCAAGATCTAATGATAATAGTCCGAAGAAGAATAAAGTGAAAGAAGAAGGGCTTAACATAATAAGTCCTATGGAGTTTGATAAGGAGATTTGTGAGGAGTCTGTTGTGTTTGTTGTAGTGGCTAAGAAGATTGTAGAAGACTTTTTAGAAGAGCCACCTGAAGAGGTAAGAGGAGTGTTGAAAGAATTTCTAGATGTTTTCCCTTCTAAACTACCTGATGCTTTACCCCTTATGCGTGATGTTCAACACGTCATAGATCTTGTCCCTGGTGCCACATTACCAAGCTTGCCTCACTATAGGATGAACCCGAATGAACATGCTGAATTGCAAAGGCAAGTATGTGAGTTATTACAAAAGGGATTTATACGAGAGAGTTTGAGCCCTTGTGCAGTACTTGCACTGTTAACACCTAAGAAAGATGGATAATGAAGAATGTATGTAGATAGTCGAGCCATTAATAGGATTACAATCAAGTATTGCTTTCCAATTCCTTGATTGGATGACATGCTAGATATGATGGCAGGAGCCCAGATCTTCTCTAAGATTGACTTGAAGAGTGGGTATCATCAGATTAGGATCTGTCCCGGAGATGAGTGGAAAACGGCATTTAAGACTAATGATGGTTTATATAAATGGTTAGTCATGCCTTTTGGCCTTTCCAATGCACCAAGCACTTTTATAAGAGTAATGACGCAGGTGCATAGGCCATTTATGGGAAAGTTCTTGGTGGTATACTTTGATGATATTCTTATTTATAGCAAAACCAAGGAAGAGCATTTTGATCACCTTATTCAAGTTTGTACCACCCTAAGAAAGGCAAGTTTGTTTGCAAATGTCAAAAAGTATTCCTTCTTTACAGATTAAGTGGTCTTTTTAGGGTTTATAGTGTCATGGAAAGGAGTCGCTGCTGACCCCCAGAAAGTCCAAGCGATAGTAGATTGGCCTGAACCTAAGACTATCCATAAGGTTCGTAGTTTTCATGGGCTTATGACTTTCTATCTTCGTTTCATTAAAGGATTTAGCACCATCATGTCGCCTATTACAGATTGTTTGAAACAAGGTGAGTTTCAGTGGAGTAAAGGAGCTAATAGGGCATTTGAGGAGGTTAAGAAGAAAATGATGGAGGCCCTAGTAATGCGGCTACCTAATTTTACTAAGGTGTTTGAAGTAGAATGTGATGCTTCGGGAGTCGGTATAGGTGGAGTACTTAGTCAGGAACGTCACTTTGTAGCCTACTTTAGTGAGAAACTTAATTAGGCAAAACAAAATTACTCAACTTATGATAAGGAGTTTTATGCGGTGGTTCAGGCCTTGCGCTATTGGCGCCATTACTCGTTACCACAGGAGTTTGTTCTTTACTTCGACCATAAGGCTCTCTGCTATCTTAACTCCCAAAAGAAGCTCAATCACAAGCATGGTCATTGGGTTGAATATTTGCAAGAATATTCATTTGTTTTGAAACATAAATCTGGAATAGAGAATAAAGCTGCAGATGCTTTGAGTTGTCGGGTAACGTTGTTATCTGTAATGAGTGTTGAAGTCACAGGATTTGAGAGACTCAAAGAGGAGTATGAATCTTGCTCAAAATTTGGAGAAATATACTTGACATTGAAGGATGAGAATCATCGTTTTATAAATGATTATCACCTCCAAGATGGATACTTATTTCGGGATAATAAGCTTTGTATCCTGAAAACATCCGTGCGTGAATTTTTTATATGAGAGATTCATGCTGGAGGTCTCTCAGGACATTTTGGAAGGAATAAAACCATCGAAGAGGTGGAACGTTAGGTTTTCTGGTCTAGTTTGAAAAGAGATGTCGTGAAATTGGTAAGTCAATGTCGAACTTGCCAACTAGCCAAGCATAGAAAACAAAATACTGGTCTTTACACCCTGTTGCCCGTTCCCACTTGCCCTTGGCAAGATGTAAGCATGGATTTTTTGCTTGGGCTTCCACGTACTACAAAGAAACATGATTCTATTTTTGTGGTGGTCAACCGCTTCTCTAAGATGGCCCATTTTATTCCTTGTACTAAGACCACAAATGTTTCCAGAGTTGCAAAACTCTATTTTGATGAGATTGTCAAGTTGTATGGTTTCCCCCAAAGCATAGTTTCGGATAAGGATGTTAGATTTACAAGTTATTTCTGGAAAACCCTTTGGCATATGGTGGGAACTAAATTAAATTTTTCTACTGCTTACCACCCCCAAACTGATTGTCAAACTAAGGTGGTTAACAGGAGTTTAGGCGACCTTTTAAGATGTCGAGTGAGTGATCATAATAGGAATTGGGATCTGATTCTTCCTACGGCCTAGTGTGCTTATAATAGCTCTATCAATAGGTTAATAGGCATGAGTCCCTTTGAAGTTGTACATGGTTACAAGCCTAGGAAACCTTTAGACCTTCTTCCCATGTCCATTCATACTAGAGTGTCTGAGTCAGCTGAGTTTTTTGCACGTAGAATTCAGGATTTGCATATTGAGATCACTAAACAGATTCAAGCAAGTAATGTGCAATATAAACTTCAAGCTTATTTACATAGACGACATCATGAGTTTAATGTGGGAGATTATGTTATGATACGAATTAAGCCCGAGCGGTTTCCTTCGGGAACTAATCGAAAATTACATGCACGTAGTGCTAGGTCTTTCAAAGTGCTACAATGGGTTGGTTCATATGCTTATGTTCTTGATTTACCACATGATTTTGGCATTAGCTCTACATTTAACATTGAGGATCTAGTTGCATACCATAAGTCACTGCCTATCCTAAATGATCCATTTGAAATACCACTTCACTCCCCTCCTGATGATCCTATTGAAACCTCTATCCCTTTCACTTTGACATCAGCACAAAAGGATAATATTGATACTATTATGGATGAACAAGTTGTTTTTAACAAGAATTGTGAGGTTCAACGGTTTCTAGTTCGCTTGGTGGGCCGACCTGATTCAGATTGCACTTGGATCACTAGAGATACTTTGCAGCAGATTGATCCAGATCTTTGGGAGTATTATCAGAGTTGGCCAGTGCTACACTCGACGGGGTCGAGTTTCTCCAACCCCAAGAGAGTTGGTGGGGACACCAGACCCACTCCGCAAATTACATGGGTATATGGACGGAGACGACGTAGGATGACCCAGCCTGTCACCCTTTGGTTGGGAGACTAAGCCCATTTGGGTCTGTCTCATTGTTATTTTATTTATTTGAAATTATTTATGTTAAACAGTTTGATTTGATGAGCTGAGCCCAATAGTGAGATGTTTTAGGGTTTTACTATTTATATGTTTCTCTGTCATTTTGTGAGACAGTTTTTGATGATTAATGAAAATATTGCAGACTTTGCATATCTTCAATCCCCTTTCTTCTCTTCTTTATCTTTCTTCTTTCTCTAAAGCTTCTTTCTTTTCTTGCTTTAATTCTTATTATTTATTGTCCCGCATCACAAAACAACAGTACAAAAATAGAATTTGCAATTTCAATTTTCTATTAAAGCGAACGTACAGAGGCAATGCAAGTAATAAATATTTAAGATTGTTTTCCCCTTTGAACCTCGATGATCTAACAGAACATAAAACTTGAATATAAATCAATATGTAAAACAAAAATTAGCTTACAATACTTATTGTTCTTCTTACTCTCATCATTTACAAGAACGTACATGTTAGACGTATGAATTAATAAGATATTAGTTGTCAATAGACTTTATACAAACTTGGTACTATTATACATACATTATTTGAGATAATAACTCCATTCGAGGGTGTTTGGTATTGTGGTAGTTTTTGTGGTTGTGGTTTGAAAAAAATTGTTTTATAAAAAGTATTTTTAGTTGAGATTGGTTTGGAAAAATATATATTTGGTTAAAATTGTGGTTGAAATTGAGGTTGAACAAAAAGTAGTTTAATGTATTTGGTTAAGAATGCTTTTGAAATTGAGGTTATAAAATAATTTAAAAATATATATATTAATATTGATGGTTTTTAATTTAAATATTGTAGATTTAACTATTGTTATTATATCATGAAATAAATAATACTTTATATAAAATATTTTTTATTGTTCCATTAAACTATCTACAATTCCATCACATATGAAATATATCCGACAAGGACTATAATTTTCACAAATTTCTTAAGAGCGTCATTGAATAATGTTTAACACTAGTTTTTCGAATAAAACACAATTAAAATTTTTTTTGTTTTGTTTTGTTGGGTTGGACTCAGTTCAATGCATTTTTAGCTTTGAACCGGACCGGTCCGACCGGAACAGTGGAGAATGTCTCCACTGTTCACGTGAATAGTGGAGGCATGCTCCACTGTTCATTGAAAAAAACCCATGAACAGTGGAGCCATGCTCCACTGTTCATGGGTTTTCTCAGCACAGGAAGTAGCAAAGAGTTGCTTCTTGTAAACCTGTGGCACAACCACAGTTGATAATTGACCCTACCAGTAAAAAATTGTTTTTTAAGCATTATCAAATAATAATATTTATGGCTACGAGTGAACCTCACCCGCAACCACAATACCAAACAGCGTCTAGAATAACTCCATTTTAAAAACAAAAGTTTTCACTCTGATATGCTGTAAAAAAGTAAAAGAACGTTTCTGATTCTAATTTGCTGATAAATTAGTAGGTTCTGGTACAGGATATGAACTTGTATTTCATGTAGGCTACTTACCTGGAGTCAATGTGTGAGCTTCGAGTTTCTGTCAAAGACCAAACAAGGAATTAGTCAGAATAATTTAATTAGCACGCCGTAATTGAAAAATATTACACATCGAGATTCGAAGAGATCCTGAATGGAATATGACTACTCTTAATTACTTGCCAAACAAGAAATAACATCCCCAAGAGCTAGCAGAAAGCGATCTGTTTATATTTTGAGCATCCTTGAGTCGTTCCCCTTGAACCTCTGTGTTTGCTAGCTAGCCTCTCACTGCCTGCCGAGTCCACAAGCCATAGCTTGCTCATAGTGCACTCACCATTTACCAAGTTCTTTGCTCTTAATTACCACTGTGCAAAGCATGCTAGCTAATCACAATAAGAATATGGTAATGCCAATATGTACATGAATATCACATTTTATTCTGTCGACATATATAAAGCAAAGTATCGGTAACGAAGAAATAAAATTGCAGTCCAAATAAATATAGAGAAAGTTCTATCTTGAAGCTAAACTTAATTTTAGCAATGAAAACCTTAAAACTCAAGCATGAAAAAAACCAAGTTCAAATAGGCACTGGCTAATGTGATTGGCTGCTACGTTCATTCACATTGTTTGACCCCACAGCCCAGACCTGCTTGATTTCTCAACTTTTGCTTCAACTATCCCTGGCACGTGATGATAATACCTCTTAGTCGTTGAGGTGGCAAGCAAGTCTCTGATCTGCTCATTGTAAACTTCAAGTACGCTTGTAACTTTATTCTGCAGACCACATCAATTTAAGGCTATAATTTTAAGCAAAAACTCTCTTCACTTCAAATTTCAATACAAATTGCATCTAACCTGATCAGATGAGATTTTCACTTCAGCAGCGGAATTGTTGCACGCTAAAAACTCTTGTTTAACAGAAGAATCTGCATTCAATTTATAAGAGAAGACAGACCTCGTCGATTGATATACACCGAAGGTCTATCACCTCCATTAATTATGCTTTCATCTGTTCTTAAAATATCTCCTCCTTCAAAACTGCAATCTTTCTCAATATCAAGATTGATATTCCCTTCTTTTTTTATAGCCCCGCCTCCCGCATTTACAAATGTCACTGGTCTCTCTATATCAAACAAACACAAAAACTCTTTTAAGTTTCTTGTTAATAATTGTAACATTAAAGAAAGCAAAAGGAAGGCTTGGTATTCATTTAAGAAAACCTTTGAAATGGGTGGTGTTTATTAACCCTGACTGGATCAGTCTCGAACCCGAAACGCACAGCATGGAATCCATGAAATCTTGGCCGTCAATTGGGTCAGCGTCCATTTTCTTGGGATCTCTAAAGAATTTGGGTTAATGGCGTTTGTGGGGTTCTGGTGACAAGTAGTGTTTTCATAGGGGTTAGAATTTCTGACAGAGAATTTTGAACAGTCGTCTGTTGTTACAGGCATTCCATTAAGCAGATTAAGCAATAGAGATGTGCAGAAGTAGAAATGCAGCAGCAAGGGTAGTTAGTAGTTAGTTGAAGTTAATTACCGTAAATAAATGGTTAGTTACAACAGCAGCCTTAGCTGCAGTGTATAAATAAGAACAAAGTGAATAACGTGAGCGACAAGTAAAAATAAGACAATGTATTTCTTCTTCTATGTCCTCTTCTCTGATTCTCTCCTTCTCTTTTCTCTCAATTTCTTTCCTTGTTAAGCCATTAGCTTAACAATTGGTATTAGAGCTTGCACAAGAGTGTAATCATTCACTCAAATCTAATAAAAAATGGTAGAAAACAACAAGTTTAAGGCTATAGAGGAGCATTGTAGGAAGCTTGATTACTAACTACAAAACAATATCCATCAAGAATTCAGAGATTCCCTAGTGAATCAACAAGACAAATAGCAAGAGCAGTGGGTAGAACAAAACAAGAGGAATGATCAAATCAATTCCCAAATTGAAGTACTCACAATCCAATTCCAATCATTTCTGGATAATCAAAGGCAAGATATGAACAGAGGAAATAAATTTAGAGGAATCTTGAATACTCCTATTGCAGTACATGAAGTTCATAATCATAACAATCAGGAGGAAGAAATACTGGGATTTAGAAGCAATGTTCGTGGGGGAAAACACAAGTAGCCAAGAATACCACAAGAAAGGGTACAAGCCACCACTTCCAAATGCAGTACATGAAGTTCATACTCACAACTATCAGGAGGAAGCAGTACTGTGATTTAGAAGCAATGTCCGTAGGGAAAACACAAGTAGCCAAGAATACCGAAGGAATGGGTACAATCCACCCCTACCAAGGGTAGACTTAACTGTTTTTTTTTTTTCCGAGAAAATCCTGAAGGCTGGTTAAGAAGGTGCAAGAAATTTCTAAAACTCAATATTGTTCTTGTACAACAGTGGGTTGAAGTTGCATCTTTTTATTTGGAAGGAAAAAAATATGGTTTGAGGGATATATGAGTGGAAAGGATTGTGTAATAAGTTGGGATGAGTTCTCAAAGGCTGTAAGCGAAAGGTTTGGCAGTAAAAAAGATCTAATGGAAGAATATTTCAACAAATTATTGCAAGAAATTGGTATACATGAGTATGTTGAAAGGTTTGAGAAATTAAAATCTTTAATGAGTGCATCCAATCCCTTTTTCTTGAATCTTATTACATTTCCAGCTTTATTAATGGAAGATATCACACCAATGCTAAAAATTCTTAAACTATTATCATTAATGGTGGCCTTTGAGCAAACAAAATGGCAGCAAGAAGAGTCCAACAATGCCATGGATAGAAATAACAAGATGATGCAAAGTAATATTCCTTTACCCTATACTGGAAGAACAACAAGCAATATTCATAATAAGCCTCTTATCCAGTTTAAGAATGAGAATCAACAGAGACCAAGAAATTCATTTGAAACATTATATGAGCAAAGGCGTAGATTGGGATTGTGTTACAAATATAGAGACAAATTAAGCAAACAAAATGGTAAGAAGAGCCCAACAATGCCATGGAAAGAAAGAACAAGATGATGCAAAGTAATATTCCTTTACCCTACACTGGAAGAATAATAAGCAATATTCATAATAAGCCTCTTATCTAGTTCAAGAATGAGAATCAACAAAAGTCAAGAAATTCATTTGAAACATTATATGAGCAAAGGCGTAGATTGGGATTGTGTTACAAATATGGAGACAAATTAAGCAAACAAAATGGCAAGAAGAGCCCAACAATACCATGGAAAGAAAGAACAAGATGATGCAAAGTAATATTCCTTTACCCTACACTGGAAGAATAATAAGCAATATTCATAATAAGCCTCTTATCTAGTTCAAGAATGAGAATCTAGTTCAAGAATGAGAATCAACGAAGGTCAAGAAATTTATTTGAAACATTATATGAGCAAAGGCGTAGATTAGGATTGTATTACAAAAATGAAGACAAATTTACACTTGGTGACTAGTGTTTAGTAAAAGGGGGTTGAATATGATTGAGGGTAACGAAGAAGAAGGGGAAGGAACATCATATGATGAAATGGAGAATGTTAATGGAAACAGTATAGAAAATGGTAAAGTTAAAGAGTTTGGGTTATCATTAAATGTCTTGGCTGATAGCTATGCACACAACACCATTCAAATTAAGGAAGGTTTTCAAAGAAGATAATTGATCATCTTGATTGGTAGTGAAAGCATTAACAACTTTATTGATGAACAGGTTGTTAGAAGTATTAAAGCTGCTACAATAAAGACTACAATTATAGCAGTCACAGTAGCAAATGGAAACATCATGCTATGTGATTCACATGTACCTGTTATTCTAGGATTAATGCAACAATAATACCTAAGGGGAGTGAATTATATATTCCACTGATAATGTCAAATAATACAAATATATAACATAATAGTCAACAATATAATTAAAGTGCTTAAAGTAAAAAGATAACGAAAGAGAGATTGCGAACTTGATTTTTAACGTAGTTCAACAAGCCTACATTCACATCTCAAGTATAAATAATACTTCAGTATTGTACTCTTTTACTAATTCAAGTGAAAGATACGATACCTTATGTATCCACACAAGACAATTACACCACATGAAAATGTCCTCTTTTCAAGATTTTCTCTTGGTGACAATACCTCATTAATACCAAGAGTTTTCCAAACTCTTAATTGTTTACAATTATGATTTGTTTATAACAAGATTCACTCTCTCAAGGAGTAAATTATACAATTGAAAACTATAATCTCTAGATCTTATTCAATAGCATTTAGGATGATTGAAAGTGTGTAAGTGTAATGAGTGTGAGATTTAATGCTCTTGTGCTAGAATATGAAGATTTAATTTAGCACAACTTAGAATATGTTAGGATTGATGATTTCTAGTTGGTTTTTTCTTTTGAAATAGTTTCTATATCATGTATGTTCAGAATTTTTCAATAATTTTGCATAAAAGAGAGCTATATATATGTTTTCAAAAGAAACTAGTCATTTATAGTCGTTGGAATGCCTCTAAAAGCTAAAGTGGTTGATCGATTCAAATGACCATCATTTGGTTAAACGGTTCCTGTGACATTCTCAAACATTCATCATGGAAGACCAGCGATCGATCAGTTCATTTGGTATGCCCAAGCAGTCAACCAATTCAGCTTAAGTACTAGTTTTGGCAATTTTAAACCTGGTGAAACTTGAACTGATTAAATGTATATCAATCATGTTTATGCATGCAATGTGAAGTGTGTGAGTTCATTTTAGTTTGATATTGAGTAAGATATAAAGATTTAACAATAAACTCTAAAATGAATCCTTAATAGTGAAGTCTTCACTTGCTTTGCTTCTGACTTGTTGATGAATTTCTTCATTCAATTCCATATGCTTTTTTATATGATCTTCATATAAAACTTGTTTAAATTTAATTTCATCCAAGCATATCATTAGTCCATTTCTCATTTAATTGTTTTCATAAAAAAATACAAGATATTATAAATATTAATATCCAACCTATAGATCGACAATCTTTCTATTTTTTTATGGTGATAATTAATGTATACTTATAGACATAAAGATATGCATCCCCCCTGTATTTTGTAATATAGTTCCTTGGAGACTTAAACTATAATATGCAATCTATAAATATATCTCCCCCCTTTAATTATGTAAACATGTATTTATATCTATTCTTTTTCCAATGTTTATTTTTCTATTTTCTCTCCCCTTTTGTTATCAACAAAAAGTAAATAGGGAAAGTAAATAAGAATAGAGAAATGAGACATAAAAACATAACATAATTTTCAAAATACAACATTCATTACAAAAAAGGAAAGAAAGTAAAATGAAAAACATGAGAAGTTCATGGTACAATCATCTAAGATGGTGGATAGTAAGAGAGCAAGCTAGCCATTATATCCTTGATATCTCGTAGGTCGCCAACCATATGCTCTTGATTAGGGAGGATGTGCTCTTGTAATTCTCAAAGATAACTCACATCAGTCTCACTATGGACTAGGCGATCATCCATCCTAGATCTTCATGAATTAGTACCAACATCTTTAGGAAAGGAAGCCGAATGTGGTGTCTCAAACATATTAGCAAATTCATCATCACCAACTTGTCCATCTTTTTCATCATGCTCTTCCTTGCAAGTTTGGTCTTTAGGAACCCATGCATCATCCTCATTTAAGAAAAATTTCATCTTTGTTAGAGAACTATTATCTATCTCTAAATGTTTGGAATGTTGCATCCGATCTGTATCCATGAATTCAACGTTGAAATGCTCAAGGATAGTTGTTAAGCATTGACCATAAGGTAACGACTTTTTTTTTATCATTTTCCATTATCAAATTCTT
>Ga0307507_10009112_pt1 | contig 13353 bp, 10 predicted proteins | sample 7_EM_MG_FD_207223 | JGI IMG/M metagenome (GOLD analysis project Ga0307507, IMG submission 207223) | Populus trichocarpa ectomycorrhiza microbial communities from riparian zone in the Pacific Northwest, United States - 7_EM | ecosystem: Host-associated > Plants > Roots > Unclassified | place...
CGGCGTACTACTCGTCGGGCGCGTGGTGTGGTGGACGTGTTGTTCTACGGGGCCTGAGGACTCCTGACAAAAGTGCTGGGCTTGGCCTGGTCAGCGGTCGGTGTCGTGCACGAGGCCGCCGAGCAGCGGGACGCCGGCCATCCACACTCCTGGGACAGGAGCAGGCGGGATTGTCGGCGCTCCAGCGCCGCTCGATCACAGCCCCCTAGGGCTGAGCGGGTCCGGCTGACGGGACGCGTTGTCGGCGCAGGAGCAGCCCTGCGGGCCGCCACAGGGCGAAGGCCAGGCCGAGGCCGAGGGGGATCTGCAGGAACTGCTGGATCACCGGAGGCCCGGGCTTGTTCCCCCGCTTGAGCGAGGCACCGCCCTGCGGATCGACGGTCACCGTGTAAGTGCCGCCTACCACCCACTTCCAGCCCATGAGCCCGTTCTCCTCGAACGGAGCCAGCGGCGGGCCGTCGAGGACGGTGACCGTGTAGCGGTGAACGCCCGGATCCATGCCGTCACCGGCGGACCACCGAATCTGTCGGACCCTGACGTGTTCGGTACGCCCGTGCTGGTGCAGCGCCTGCTGATCCAGCTCCAGGTTCTGCAGGATCAGCACCCCGAAGAGGCACACCGCACACAGCAGCCACCGGAGGTCCAAGTACCAGCACGTGCAAAGGAACACGCAGCCGAGGAGGATCGCCAGCGCGCACAACGCGTCGATCCACTGGGCGTGCGCGACGAAGGCCGTGCGCCCGATCAGACGCACGATCGCCCACAGCACCAACGCTGCGCCGGTGCTTGCGGCGCCCACCAGCACCCGCCGGCCCACACCTGTCCGCTCTTGGCCTGCTTCCTCCGCGCTCACCCTCACCCCTGCTCTCGACGAAACCGCCGTCCTGGTGGTGCACGCGTTCCAATGTATGGATTGTTGAACGATCCTTCAATAGAATGGTTCAACATCGAGTCGTCTGCTTCGCGGACGCGGAACGGCAACCAACCGGAGGGCTGTAGGAGATGAGCCGGCATCAGGACGAACAGGTCGACGACCTCGGGCAGATCCTGTTCAGCGACGACCCCGCGCTGCAGCTTGAGGGGATCCTGCTGGGTCTGGAGACCGCGGAAGGCACAGTCACCCTCGATCCCGCACAGACGTACCGCATGCCCACTGCCCTCTTCGAGTTCAGGCATGCCCTGGGCAGGGGCGACTTCGGGATGCGGTACACGTGGGCAACCTCGCTCGACGACATACCCGAGGAACCGCAGATCGAAGGCGCCATCCTGTTCGGCATGAGGCGCCTACCGCCCGAGTTCTCCGACCTGCGCATGCCCGACCCGCCAGGATCCGACGACGACGGGGACCGCCTCGACGAGAAGCGGCCCACCATATTCGACGAGCTGCGCATGCCCGAGCCGCCGCGACGCGACCCCGACGAGGTCTACTTCGGCATGAGGCGCAGGCCGCCCGGCTACGCCGACCTGCGCTCGATCCCCGGATGGGAACTGCACGAGATACCCGATGAACAGCCAGGACAGTGGCAGCGCTACGGATACACCCACTCCCGGCTGGAACTGCGGACGCCCGACGGGGACATCTACTCCCGGATCTGGCTCCCGCACGAGCCCGAGTGGGCATCCGCCGCCCTGCGTCACGGCTACGTCGTGTGCCTGTGCGGCGTGGAACTGGGGATCCACGCACCGTATGCGATGACCGCCGCCCAGCACACCCCGGTCATGCGCTACGAGGCCTTCCGCCGCGGATGCGCGGTGGGCCTGAACGTCGGCGGGCTTGTCGCCTACGTCGGCCACCGCTGACGCGCAACACCGAGCCGGCACGCTTCGAGTACGAGTCGGCCCGCGACGCGGCGTTCGAGCGGGCCCTGCGGACGATGTGAGGTCGACGTGCTGAAATCCCGACACTGAACGGTGCCTTGAGAGGGCTACGCCCGCCAGGACCACCGCCATGCCCGCTACGACCCTCGGCCCTACCCTCTCGTCCAGCAGCACCGCACCCAACGAAACCGACACAACTGGCAGTAGATATCCCACCGTTGCCGCGCTCGTCGCGCCCTCGTCGGCGATCAGGCGGTAGTTGAGGTAGAACGTGACGCCGGTGCCGAGGACGCCGAGAGCGGTCACTGCCAGCAGGGCCGTTGGGTCGGGGTGTACCGGACCGGCGGCAGGCAGGGCGAGGGTGGTCCAAGCTGTCGCCGCCATCAACTGGGCCGCCGACATCGCCAACGGCGCCTGGCCCGTGGTGAGTTTGCGGGCCATGTACGCGAAGGCCACGGCGTAGCTCGCGGCGGCGCCCAGGAGGGCCAGGGCGCCCCAGCTGAGCAGGCCCGAGCGCTGCCAGGGGGCGAAGATCAGGACCGTACCGGCGAAGCCGAGGAGGAGTCCGCTCAGGCGGGCTCGGCTCAGGCCGCGGTCTGTGCCCAGCGCGATGCCGATCAGCAGGGACCACAAGGGAGTTGTGGCGTTCAGGACGCCCGCCACGCCGGAGTCGACGGTCTGTTCGCCGACGCTGAACAACGCGAAGGGGATGGCGTTGCAGAACAGGGCGGCCAGCGCCAGGCGGACCCAGGTCGTACGGTCGCGCGGCAGGCGCTGACCGGCCGCGCGGGCCAGGGCCAGCAGCACCAGCGTGCCGAGGGCGCAGCGGGTGATCGTGATCTGGGCGGGGGAGAGGCCGTGGTTCAGGGCGAGTTTGATCCACAGGAAGCCCGACCCCCACAGGAGGGCGAGCACGGCCATGCGGACTGTCGAGGCGGGCTGCATGGGTCCACGGTCGGGCAGGCCGTACTTTCAGGACAAGCGAATGATTCTACAGTGACTGTTAACCTCTGCTACATGCTTGATGTGCGACGCATGCAGGTACTACGGGCTGTGGTCGGGTGTGGGTCGGTGACCGCCGCGGCGGCCCGGCTCGGTTACACGCCGTCCGCCGTCAGTCAGCAGGTCGGCGCGTTGGAGAAGGAGGCCGGGACCGCGCTGCTTGAGCGGGTCGGGCGCGGGGTGCGGCCCACGGCGGCCGGGCTGCTGCTCACCGGGTACGCGGACGCGATCGGGCGGCAGGTCGCCGAGGCGGAGACCGCGTTGGCCGACCTGGTGGCCGGGCGCACGGGACGGCTCGCGGTCCGCTATTTCGCCACCGCCGGTGCTGCTCTGGTCGCCCCTGCCGTGGCCCGGCTGCGCGTCGAACACCCGGGAGTCCAGCTGGAGTTGAAGCTGACCGACCCCGAGGATCCGCTGCCCGAGGTGAAGGAGGGGCGGGCGGATGTCGCGCTGGTCGTCGGGGCGACCGGGGCGCGCGAGGGCGTACGGCTCGTGAAGCTGCTCGATGATCCGTATCTCGCCGTACTGCCCAAGGGGCATCGGCTGGCGGGGCGGCGGAGTGTGGAGCTGGGGGAGCTGGCCGAGGAGTCGTGGGTCGGGAGTGAGTGGCCGGGGCCCTGTCTTGATGCCCAGCTCGGCGCGTGTGAGGCAGCCGGGTTCCGGCCACGGTTCGCGGTCGAGAGCGAGGACTACGTGACGGCTCAGGGTTTTGTGGCGGCGGGCCTAGGGGTGGCCCTGATTCCCCGGCTGGGGCTGGGCAGCCGCCACCCGGACGTGGTCGTACGGGTCGTACGGGATCCGGAGCCCGTACGGACCATCCACGCGGCCGTCCGCGAGACGGCACCGCCACAGCCGGCTCTGCGGGCGTTTCTGCGGGCGCTGCGGGACGCGGCGAACGGCGGTGACCAGGCCTCGGGTATCGCCGACTGACCTTGGTTTCGCCGGTCAGGCCTTGGTGGGCAGCCAGCTCCCGCTAGTCCCCCGTACCGCCACCGTCCGCGGCAGGGCGTACGGGAAGGCGCCGTACCAGAGGCGGGAGACCGTGAAGCCGAAGGCCAGGCAGAGCATGCCGCCGACCGCGTCGAGCCAGAAGTGGTTGGCCGTGGAGACGATGACCATGAGGGTCGCCGCCGGGTAGAGGAGGCCCAGGATGCGGACCCAGGGGAGTTTCGCCAGGGCGAAGATCGTCAGGCCGCACCACAGGGACCAGCCGATGTGCATGGACGGCATCGCGGCGTACTGGTTCGACATGTGTTTCAGGTCGCCGGACGCCATCGAGCCCCAGGTCTGGTGGACCATGACCGTGTCGACGAAGTGGCTGCCGTTCATGAGCCGCGGCGGGGCCAGCGGGAAGAAGTAGTAGCCGATCAGGGCCACGGCCGTCGTCGCGAAGAGGGCGAGGCGGGTCGCCGCGTACCGGCCCGGATGACTGCGGTACAGCCACACGAGGACACCCAGCGTGACCACGAAGTGCAGTGTGGCGTAGTAGTAGTTCATGCCGACGATCAGCCAAGTCACCGAGTTCACGGCGTGGTTGACCGACTGCTCGACGGCGATGCCGAGATGGTTCTCGACGCGCCAGAGCCAGTCCGCGTTGCGCAGCGCCTGGCCCCGCTGTTCCGGGACGGCGTTGCGGATCTGTGAGTACGTCCAGTAACTGACCGCGATCAGCAGGATCTCGAACCAGAGCCGGGGCCGGCGCGGGGTGCGCAACCGGCGCAGAAAGCCCTGCCCCGCGGCGTCCGCGACGGGGCTCGGAACGGCTTCTTCACGGCCTTCCAATGTCGTCACGGTGGTCTCACCCATAGACACGAAGTCTGCCAGAAAAGGCTTCCGCGACCGATCATCCCCCGGTCGGGTCCGGCTCGCATGTTCTACGACGGGAAGAGTGCCCGGACTACTACCAGCGCACTGGGCGCAACCGCGGTTTCTCCCCCTTGGGGATGATTTAGGGACGCTTCCGGTCCCCGGGCGCCGAAGCCGTCGAACCGCGCACCACCAGCTCCGGCATGAACACGAACTCACTGTGCGGTGCGGGCGTCCCGCCGATCTCCTCCAGCAACGTCCGTACCGCGGCCTGGCCCATCGCCGGCACCGGCTTGCGGATCGTCGTCAACGGCGGATCGGTGAACGCGATCAGCGGGGAGTCGTCGAAACCGACCACCGAGACGTCCCGGGGCACCTCAAGACCCCGCTGCCGGGCCGCCCGTATCGCGCCGAGCGCCATCATGTCGCTCGCGCACACGATCGCCGTACAGTCGCGGTCGATCAACGCGGCGGCGGCGGCCTGCCCGCCCTCCAGCGTGTACAGCGAGTGCTGGACCAGCCGGGTCTCCACGTCCTCGGCGGTCAGGGCCAGTTGGTCCTGCATCGTGCGGACGAAGCCCTCGATCTTGCGTTGTACGGGGACGAACCGCTTGGGGCCCAGCGCCAGTCCGATGCGGGTGTGGCCGAGCGAGACGAGGTGGGTGACGGCGAGGGTCATCGCCGCGCGGTCGTCGGGGGAGATGAACGGCGCCTGCACCTTCGGCGAGAAGCCGTCCACGAGCACGAACGGCACGCCCTGCGCCCGGAGTTGCTCGTAGCGCTGCATGTCCGCGGAGGTGTCCGCGTGCAGTCCGGAGACGAAGATGATGCCCGCGACCCCGCGGTCGACGAGCATCTCGGTCAGCTCGTCCTCCGTGGAACCGCCCGGGGTCTGGGTGGCGAGCACCGGCGTGTAGCCCTGCCGCGTCAGCGCCTGCCCTATGACCTGCGCCAGGGCAGGGAATATCGGGTTCTCCAACTCCGGTGTTATCAGGCCGACCAGGCCCTCGCTGCGCTGCCGCAGGCGTACCGGACGTTCGTAGCCGAGCACGTCGAGCGCGGCGAGGACGGACTGACGGGTGGTGGCGGCGACGCCCGGCTTGCCGTTGAGGACGCGGCTGACGGTCGCTTCGCTCACCCCCGCCTGGGCGGCGATGTCGGCAAGCCGTGTGGTCACGGGAGTGGACTGTACCGGCCGTCGGCGCGCTGCGGGTTGCTGCGTCATCGCGATCCCTCGTGTTCTGGTCGGCGTACGGCATGCGGCAAGAGCTTGCAGAGTCTTGCACAAGTGTCCCATTGCCCGCTCAGCCCCATCAATACCGGGTTTCGCGGGGGTCGAGAAGAGGTCACGGGCAGGTAACTCTCAGGCTGTCTTGCAGTTTTTTGCAGCAAGGACTTTCGCAGCGCTTACATCGCTGTTACGTTCGGCGACGCCCGGCGGCCGCGAAGGCGCAGTCGGCGAGTCGCAGGGGCGGCGGACGGGCCCGCCCCCTGCAGCACACGGGCTTTCACCCTCAAGGAGAACTCATGCGGCGTGGCATAGCGGCCACCGCGCTGGTGGCGTCCCTCGCCCTCGCGGCGACGGCCTGCGGCGGCAGTGACAGTGGCAGCGGCAAGTCGGACGGGCCGGTCACCATCACCTGGTGGGACACCTCGAACGCCACCAATGAGGCACCCACGTACAAGGCCCTGGTCGCCAAGTTCGAGGCGGCCAACAAGAACGTCAAGGTCAAGTACGTCAACGTGCCCTTCGATCAGGCGCAGAACAAGTTCGACACCGCCGCCGGCTCCAAGGGCGCCCCGGACGTGCTGCGTTCGGAGGTCGGCTGGACCCCCGCCTTCGCGAAGAAGGGCTACTTCCTGCCGCTCGACGGCACCGAAGCCCTCGCGGACCAGGCGAAGTTCAAGTCGAACCTGATCACGCAGGCCCAGTACGACGGCAAGACGTACGGCGTGCCGCTGGTCACCGACACCCTGGCCCTCGTCTACAACAAGGCGCTGTTCAAGCAGGCCGGGATCACCCAAGCGCCCACCACCTGGGACGAGTTGAAGACCGACGCGGCGACGATCAAGGCCAAGGCCAAGGTCGACGGCTACTGGGGCTCCACCCAGGCCTACTACGCGCAGACCTTCCTCTACGGCGAGGGCACCGACACCGTCGACGCCTCCGCGAAGAAGATCACCGTGGACTCCGCCGCCGCGAAGAAGGCCTACGGCACCTGGCTGAGCCTCTTCTCCGGCACCGGCCTGCACAAGGCCGACACCACCGCGGACGCCTACGCCCACATCCAGGACGCGTTCGTCAACGGCAAGGTCGCCGCGATCATCCAGGGCCCCTGGGAGATCACGAACTTCTACAAGGGCTCGGCCTTCAAGGACAAGTCCAACCTCGGCATCGCCACGATCCCGGCCGGCTCCACCGGCAAGTCCGGTGCCCCGACCGGCGGTCACAACCTCTCGGTCTACGCCGGCTCGGACTCCGCGCACCAGAAGGCGGCCCTGAAGTTCGTCAACTTCATGACGTCCGCCGCCTCCCAGTCGACGATCGCGCTGAAGAACTCGACGCTGCCGACCCGCGACGACGCCTACACCGCCGCCGTGAAGTCCGACCCGGGGATCGCCGGCTTCCAGAGCGTCCTCGGCGCCGCCCAGCCGCGCCCGGCGCTCGCCGAGTACAGCTCGCTGTGGGGTCCGCTGGACACCGAACTGCCCAAGGTCGCCGGTGGCAAGGAGTCCCTCGACAAGGGCCTGAGCAACGCCGAGTTGGCGATCCAGAAGCTGGTCCCGGACTTCAGCAAGTAGCCCCGAGTGGCCGTCGGATCCGCCAGGACAGGTACTGGGGGACGGATCCGGCGGCCATCGGCCTGCGTCGCCGTAGCCCTCGAACTTGCCGTACCCGCTTGAACTTCCAGAAGGTGTCGAACGAACCATGACAGTCGCCATCGACCGCGCGACCGGCAAGCGCCACGGTGACCGCGCACCCCGACCCGGGCCCGGCAGGCGCCTCAAGTTCGCGTACCAGAAGCACTGGTACGCGTACGCGATGATCATCCCCGTGGTCGTCGTGCTCGGCGTCCTCGTGCTGTACCCCCTGGCGTACGGCCTGTATCTGACGCTCACCGACGCCAACAGCCTCAACACCGCGCGCACGATCGGCGTCAACCACATCGACGCCACCTACAAGTTCATCGGGCTCGACAACTACAAGGACATCCTGTTCGGCCCGACGTCGTACGACCGCTTCTGGTCGCACTTCATCTGGACGATCGTCTGGACCGCGCTCTGCGTAGCCCTCCACTACACGGTGGGCCTCGCCCTGGCCCTCCTGCTGAACCAGAAGCTGCGCGCCCGCACCCTGTACCGGCTGATCCTGATCCTGCCGTGGGCCGTCCCCACCTTCGTCACGGTCTTCGGCTGGCGCTTCATGCTCGCCGACGGCGGCATCATCAACTCCGCGCTGCACAGCCTGCATCTGCCCCAACCCGACTGGCTGGAGAGCACGTTCTGGCAGCGGTTCGCCGCCATCATGGTCAACACCTGGTGCGGTGTGCCCTTCATGATGGTCTCGCTGCTCGGCGGCCTCCAGTCCATCGACACCTCGCTCTACGAGGCCGCCGAGATGGACGGCGCGAGCCCCTGGCAGCGCTTCCGCTACGTCACCCTGCCGGGCCTCAGGTCGGTCAGCTCCACCGTCGTACTCCTGGGCATCATCTGGACGTTCAACCAGTTCGCCGTCATCTTCCTGCTGTTCGGCAACACCGCCCCCGACGCCCAGATCCTCGTCACCTGGTCGTACTTCCTCGGCTTCGGCCAACAGCCGCGCGACTTCGCCCAGTCGGCCGCCTACGGCATCCTGCTGCTGGCCATCCTGATCGTCTTCACCTCCTTCTACCGCCGCTGGCTGAACCGCAATGACCAACAGCTCGCGATCTGAGGCAGGAGTCCCCATGAGCACCACGACCACACCGCAACGGACCCGCCGCCGGGGCGAGTTGAGCCGCGCAGGCTCCATCGGCTCCCATGGCATCCTGATCGTCGCGAGCCTGATCGCCCTCTTCCCGATCGCCTGGCTGGTCTTCCTCTCCCTCGGCCCGGACTCGGACGACTATCTCCACCCGGCCGGCATCTGGAAGAAGATGACGTTCGGCAACTACTCGTTCGTCCTCCAACACACGGAGTTCTTCGACTGGTTGAAGAGTTCGCTGATCGTCTCGCTCGGCACCACGGTCATCGGCGTGACCATCGCCGCCAGCACCGGCTACGCCGTGTCGCGCATGCGCTTCCCCGGCTACCGGAAGTTCATGTGGGTGCTGCTGGTCACCCAGATGTTCCCGATAGCGGTACTCATCGTGCCGATGTACCAGATCCTGGCCGACCTGCAGCTCATCGACAGCTACCTTGGTCTCATCCTCGTCTACTGCTCAACGGCGGTGCCCTACTGTGCCTGGCTGCTCAAGGGGTACTTCGACACGATCCCGTTCGAGATCGACGAGGCGGGACGCGTCGACGGGCTGAACCCCTTCGGCACGTTCCTGCGACTGATCCTGCCGCTCGCAAAGCCGGGCCTGGCGGTCGCAGCGTTCTACAGCTTCCTCACGGCCTTCGGTGAGGTCGCGTTCGCCTCGACGTTCATGCTGTCCGACACGAAGTACACGTTCGCCGTCGGGTTGCAGACGTTCGTGAGTGAGCACGATGCGCAGCGCAACCTGATGGCTGCGACGGCGGTGTTGATCGCGATACCCGTGGCCGCGTTCTTCTATCTCGTGCAGAAGAACTTGGTCAGCGGCCTGACGGCGGGTGGCACGAAGGGCTAGAACGCCGGTGACTGGGGCGCCCCAAAGGGGCGCGGGGCTGTGTCGATTTGCGGCTCCGCCGCGTGGGCGCGCCCAGCCCCCACGAACCCGCACCCAAAACCCGAGGCGGCCGTGACGTCCATCCGACCCCGCTGACTTCACGGCTGCCTCGTCTCCAACTCCCCATGACAAGAACCCCGTTACGCACCAAGGACGCCATGACCCAGCAGCACTCCGCAATCGCCCCGGCATCGAACCCCGCCGAAGCCAAGCGCCGCGACCGGCGCAGCGACTGGTGGAGGGACGCGGTGATTTATCAGGTCTACCCCCGCAGCTTCGCCGACAGCAACGGTGACGGTATGGGCGACCTGGAGGGCGTCCGCGCCCGACTCCCGTATCTGCGTGACCTCGGTATCGACGCCGTCTGGCTCAGCCCGTTCTACGCCTCCCCGCAGGCGGACGCCGGCTACGACGTCGCCGACTACCGTGCCGTGGACCCCATGTTCGGCAACCTGCTCGACGCCGACGCGCTGATCCGCGACGCCCACGGACTCGGCCTGCGCATCATCGTCGACCTGGTCCCCAACCACTCCTCGGACCAATACGAGTGGTTCAAGCGGGCGTTGAGGGAGGGCCCCGGCTCGCCGTTGCGGGAGCGCTACCACTTCCGTCCCGGCAAGGGCGAGCACGGCGAACTCCCGCCCAACGACTGGGAGTCCATCTTCGGTGGCCCGGCCTGGACGCGGGTCACCGAACCGGACGGCTCGGCGGGGGAGTGGTACCTGCACCTCTTCGCCCCCGAGCAGCCCGACTTCAACTGGGAACACCCGGCGGTGGGCGACGAGTTCCGCTCGATCCTCCGCTTCTGGCTGGACATCGGCGTCGACGGCTTCCGCATCGACGTCGCCCACGGGCTGGTGAAGGCGGAGGGGTTGCCCGATCTCGGCTCGCACGACCAACTCAAGCTGCTGGGCAACGATGTCATGCCGTTCTTCGACCAGGACGGCGTGCACGACGTCTACCGCCAGTGGCGCACAGTGCTCGACGAGTACGCGGGCGAGCGCATCTTCGTCGCCGAGGCGTGGACGCCCACGGTGGAGCGGACGGCCAACTACGTCCGCCCGGACGAACTCCACCAGGCCTTCAACTTCCAGTACCTGTCGACCGATTGGGACGCGGCGGAACTCCGTACGGTCATCGACCGCACCCTGGAGGCCATGCGCCCGGTCGGTGCCCCCGCCACCTGGGTCCTCTCCAACCACGACGTCACCCGGCACGCCACCCGCTTCGCCAACCCGCCCGGCCTCGGCACCCAGATCCGCACGGCCGGGGACCGGGAGCTGGGCCTGCGCCGCGCCCGTGCCGCCACGCTGCTGATGCTGGCGCTGCCCGGCTCGGCGTACGTCTACCAGGGTGAGGAGCTCGGCCTGCCCGACGTCGTCGACCTTCCGGACGAAGTCCGCCAGGACCCCGCCTACTTCAGGGGCGCGGGCCAGGACGGCTTCCGTGACGGGTGCCGGGTGCCGATCCCGTGGACGCGCACCGGATCGTCGTACGGCTTTGGAAACGGCGGGAGTTGGCTGCCGCAGCCGGACGGCTGGGGCGAGTTGAGCATCGAGGCGCAGACCGGGGCGGACGGTTCGACTCTGGAGCTGTACCGGGCCGCGCTGGCTGCCCGCCGTACCCAACCCGACCTGGGCGCGGGCGACTCGGTGGAGTGGCTTCGGGCGCCCGAGGGCGTACTCGCCTTCCGGCGCGGGGAGTTCGTGTGTGTCGCGAACACGAGCGGGGAGTCGGTGACGACGTCGGCGTACGGTCGTCTCCTGCTCAGCAGTGGTGAGGTGACCGAGGCGGAGGGCGAGGCGAAGTTGCCCGCCGATACGACGGCTTGGTGGACGACCACACCGTAACTCCCCCTCCGCCACGGGAAGTTCTTGCAGCAACTTCACACGGCCCGCTGCCCTTTTGGGTGGCGGGCCTTTAACATCTGGCCACCGCAAGATTTCCATCGCGTTTCAGCAAGAACCTTCAACGGAGAAGGAACCCCACATGGCCAGCAGCAGATCACTTGCAGGAACCTTCGCCCTCGCCGCCGCGACGGCCCTCCTGGTGCCCGGCACCGCACACGCCTCCCCGCCAGGCAGCAAGGACGTCACCGCCGTCCTCTTCGAGTGGAACTTCGCCTCGGTCGCCAAGGAGTGCACCAACACCCTCGGCCCCGCCGGCTACGGCTACGTCCAGGTCTCCCCGCCCGCGGAGCACATACAGGGCTCGCAGTGGTGGACGTCGTACCAGCCGGTGAGCTACAAGATCGCCGGGCGGCTCGGCGACGCGACAGCCTTCCAGAACATGATCAGCACGTGTCACGCGGCGGGCGTGAAGGTCGTCGTCGACACGGTCATCAACCACATGTCGGCGGGCAGCGGCACCGGCACCGGCGGCTCGACGTACACGAAGTACAACTACCCCGGCCTGTACTCCTCGTACGACATGGACGACTGCACGTCGACGGTCAGCGACTACACGAACCGCGCGAACGTCCAGAACTGCGAACTGGTCGGCCTGGCCGACCTGGACACCGGCGAGGAGTACGTCCGCGCCACGATCGCCGGCTACATGAACACCCTCCTCGGCTACGGCGCCGACGGCTTCCGCATCGACGCGGCCAAGCACATCCCGGCGACCGACCTCGCGAACATCAAGTCCCGCCTGACCAACCCCTCCGTGTACTGGAAGCAGGAGGTCATCTACGGCGCGGGCGAGGCCGTCCAGCCCACCGAGTACACGGGCAACGGCGACGTGCAGGAGTTCCGCTACGCCTACGACCTCAAGCGGGTCTTCAACAACGAGAACCTCGCCTACCTGAAGAACTACGGCGAGGGCTGGGGCTACATGAGCAGCTCGGTCGCCGGTGTCTTCGTCGACAACCACGACACCGAGCGCAACGGCAGCACCCTCAACTACAAGGACGGCGCCAACTACACCCTGGCCAACGTCTTCATGCTCGCCTACCCCTACGGCGCCCCGGACATCAACTCCGGCTACGAGTGGTCGGACGCGGACGCCGGACCGCCCAACAACGGTGCGGTGACCGCCTGTTGGCAGGACGGCTGGAAGTGCCAGCACGCCTGGCCGGAGATCGAGTCCATGGTCGCCTTCCGCAACGCGACGAGCGGCCAGTCCCTCACCAACTGGTGGGACGACGGCAACGACGCGATCGGGTTCGGCCGGGGCAGCAAGGGCTACGTCGCCATCAACCACGAGTCGTCGTCGCTGACGGAGACGTACCAGACGTCCCTGGCCGCGGGCACGTACTGCAACGTCCAGAACAACACGTCGGTGACCGTGAACTCCAGCGGCCAGTTCACGGCGACGTTGGGCTCGAACACGGCGTTGGCGATCTATGCGGGCAAGTCGAGCTGCTGATCCCGGTGTTGGACGGCGGCGGCGCGAGGGGGCACGTCGCCGCCGTCCGGCCCGTGGGGGATCAGGAGTTGACGGTGATGTGCTTCGCCAGCGCGGTGACGGACAGGTCGCCGTGGTCGACCCACTGGGGGAGTGCCAGGGTCTTGTGCTGGGTGGAGGCGGGCGGGGTGATCTCCAGGTAGGCGGCGTGCACCGCGCCCGAGGTGCCGGTGTTGGCGTGGGTCCAGGCGACAACGGCCTCGGCGCTCTCGCCGTCCTTGAGGGTGAGGGTCTTCTTCCCGGGGTTGTGCGCGTACCAGGTGTTGCCCCAGTGCGTGTGGGTCGTGAGCTTCTTGTGGGCGGAGTTCTCCAGGCCCAGGCCGGGGTAGCCGCGCAGCGCACAGGTCCTGCCGCTGAGGTTGCGCAGCCTGATGACGACACCCTCGTGGTTCATGCCGCCGGCGAGCTGCTGACCGTAGGTGGCCTTGAGCGCGGCGGCGGAGCAGGTCGGCGTGGCCTTCGCGGTGGC
>Ga0307507_10009113_pt1 | contig 13352 bp, 9 predicted proteins | sample 7_EM_MG_FD_207223 | JGI IMG/M metagenome (GOLD analysis project Ga0307507, IMG submission 207223) | Populus trichocarpa ectomycorrhiza microbial communities from riparian zone in the Pacific Northwest, United States - 7_EM | ecosystem: Host-associated > Plants > Roots > Unclassified | place...
AGAACAAGCATGTTAGAATTCTCGGAATGTCGTAGGGGGGGACGATCTATTCTGGTAGCGAGAGCCATCAAGGGGGGGAGGAAAGAAGGAAAGAAGGAAGGAAAGGGAGGAAGGGTGAGAAGCGAATTGGCTAGTTATAGAGCGGGTAATTTCGTAATATATTTCCTAGGTGCCCGAAGCGAAAAAGAGTGTTTACGATAGTTACCCTTGGTGTTGCTACCCATCTAAAATAACTAAGGTATGATAGCGAGGGGGAAGATTTTTTATTTCGGTAGAGTACAGTGCTTGTGAATAGTAAGTGGGTTTAGTTTAGTTTTCTGGCAACTTCATGAAATTCCTTATATCATATGCTTTTCGGAGGTTTGGGATGGACGGTGATGGGTTGACTGGTGGCTCTTATTGAGGTAGTCTTCCCGGCTTAATAAGCACTATTCACTAGAGAGCTTCTTAGCTAAGAGTAATGGGAAATCGAATGGGCCCGCAGGCCAAAATGGGTAGTTGATATGGGATTGGAAAACCGCACCTCCTGTTCTCGCCATTATATAAGGTCAAGTTTCTATCCCCATCGGTAGACAGCGATAAAATTGCCTCCTACCGGGTATCGTTCTTATTGTGAGCAAATAGGGACCAAAGGGGGTAGATCTGGCTGTGGTTATAACTTGAGTGTTAGAAGTGTGCGAGTAATAACTTGGACCTGATTCCTCATAATCCTATTGAGCACACTAAAGCCCCAATACTGATGCTGGCACTTTACTGTACTTGTTTGAGTTCTGAAGTCCACATTGAGCATGGCGGGGCTCTTGTTCTGCAATGTTGGAAGTTGACAGGTTAACTTACATAATCTCCGGGAAGTCTAGTCACGGTTTGCGTGGGGCAACAAAGTTAGAGGACAAAAGGTTTTTGATATTATATTAAATTTATTTTTGGCCTTAGCTTAGTGCTAAGAAATTGGGTAAAACCGAAGTCAAAGCAATAGTCTATGGCGACTGTCCAAGTTGGGCCACAAAGTACATGCACACATAGAGAGAGAAAGCTTAATGTCGTTGTACGGGCGATGAGGACGGCTCGCGCTGCTTTGCAGTACAAGTACTGTACCAGTCGCAGGGAAATCTCCCTGTTTAGGCAATGGGCAAGGTTAGGCAACATCCCCACTTTCTTCTGCTTTAAGGGGTTCATCGACACCCCCAACTACAGAATCTGTGTCCTTAGCGTTAGAAGCAACGAAAAGGAGGAAAATGTCTAGGTCATTCGCAGATAATATCAACTCCTTCAATGTGTCGAATGTGTCTAATCACTATACCACCGCCGAGGATCGGTCTGAAATCCTAACATGGCTCTCCCCGCTTGAGCCCCGTATCCGACATCAAGACCTGAGAACCCGCCGAGCCGACAACGTCGGGGAATGGCTACTACAAACAGATGAATTCCAAAGGTGGTGCGGTGGCTCTCAACAGGTGGGATCGGAGCATGCGACTTTATTCTGCTGCGGCGGTCCAGCTGTCGGCAAGACCTACCTCAGGTGAGAGAGACAACCCTCGAAGCAAAATTAAGGACGCTGGTGCTGATGAAGGATACCAGTTCGCTAGTGGTGGATAGACTATGCGACAAGGTCAAAGAGCAGAATACTGCCGTCGCGTGTTTCTACGTTGATTTCGCAGCGCGGGAGGAGCAGTCTCCGACAAATATTCTAGGTTCACTGCTAAAGCAAATCGTCGGTGGATTAGAAAAGATCCCGGACGAAATAAGAGAGACCTTTCAAGAATATAAAAAGGTCATTGGTGGAAGGGGACTACGAGTGCCTGAAATTCTAGAGATGCTGCAGACTGTCACATCTTTGCGGCGGACATTTATATGTGTTGACGCCCTGGACGAATGCGTGGAAAGGCATCGGCCTGAGGTTTTGGACTCGTTAAAACAAATCCTTGAAAAGTCACCAAACACGCGAATATTCCTAACTGGAAGATGGCACATCCGGGGTGAGATCGACGAGCATCTTGGTGGGAGGGCGGAAATTTTGTCCATAAAACTCAATTACGACGATACAGCGGAATATATCCGGATGAGGTTGAGTAAGGATACATCTCGAAATGCGATGGATAGTGGTCTTGAAGCCGAAATCATAAAAAGCATTACCGAGAATATTCCCGAAACGTAAGTGGACATCATGAGGGAAGAATGCATTTTATACTCACCACTGATAGATATATCCAGGTTTCTACTAATTTCCCTGACCATTGATGCTATCCTAGGGGAAACCACAGCTTATGGCAGGCGACAAAAGCTGAGGACAATGACAGAGGGCCTAGATTTGAATGATGTTTATGGTGCGACTCTAGAACGAGTAAAGGAGCAAGGCGGGGAGAAAACTAGGCTCGGGATGGCGGCGCTGATGTGGATCTCGCATTCCGAGAGATTACTACAACTCGATGAACTTTCCCACGCCCTAGCAGTCGAGATAGGGTCTAAGGATCTCAAGGCTGAAAGGATTCCTTCGGCGGAGACACTGTTAAGCTGTTGCTTAGGGCTTATCGTCATCGATAGGGAGGCTTCGACTATCCGCTTAGCTCACTTCACCCTCCAGGAATATCTTTACACCTACCCCAACCTTTTTGGCCCGACTCACTCGATAATGGCCGAAATCTGCCTGACATACCTTAACTTCCAGACCATTAAGAACATTTCGTCCACGCTCTCTATCCCGCCTGAGTCAACCGCCTTCCTCAGATATTCTTCTTTATATTGGGGTGCCCATGCCAGGAGAGAGGCTACAAATGATGTGGCATCACTTGCGCTCAAGCTTTTCAGTCAAATTGAAAGCCATATATCAACTAGGCTACTTTTAGTGGATCTCGTCTGGAGGACCGGTCGATATAGCGGCGATATCCCCACCAACGGTCCCTTGATCGGGTTTACCGGACTACATTGCGCATCAGCTTTTGGCATTGCTGAAATCGCAACAGCTCTTATGGACCAGCCAAATTACGATCCCGACAAAAGAGATTTTCTTGGTATTACACCACTCATATGGGCTGCCATATGTGGACAAGAGGGGGTAGCAAAGTTGCTGTTACAACGGCAGACTGTCAACCCCGACAAGCCAGATAGAGACCCTTGTCGAACAGCGCTATCATGGGCTGCCGAGAAGGGGCATGAGGGAATTGTGAAGCTACTTCTTGCCGAGCCCGATGGCACAGATGGCCGGTGGGGTAAGATGTCCCAAGTCATGAATATAGTCCGGGGAAGGAGACACATCAACCCCAACAAGCCAGACAAATATGGTCAAACGCCAATATTTTTGGCTGCTACAGAGGGTCGCGAAGGGGTGGTGCAGCTATTATTAGGAAGGAAGGATGTCAAAGCCGACGCGGCGGACGGATATGGCCGTACGCCTCTGTTATCTGCCTCTGGTAGGGGGCATGAGGGGGTAGTGAAACTGCTATTAGAACGAGAAGATGTCAACATTAATAGAGCAGACAAAAATGGTCGGACGCCACTCCTATCGGCTGCGGAAAGTGAGTCTGCAGGAGTAATGGAACTACTGTTGGGACGGAACGATATCAACCCTAACACGCACGGCAATGCCAGTCAGATGCTACTCTTGCCGGCTTCAGTGAGAGGGCACGATGGAGTAGTGAAGCTACTGTTAGGACGGGAAGACGTCAACCCCGATGCGCCAAACGATGATGGACGAACACCGCTCTCGCGGGCTGCCGAGAATGGGCATGATGGAGTAGTGAAGCTACTATTGGGACGGGAAGACGTCGACCCCGATAGGCTAGATAGTAATGGCCGAGCACCGCTCTCGTGGGCAGCCGAGAATGGGCATGATGGACTAGCGAAGCTACTATTGGGACGGGAAGACATCAACCCCAATATGCCAGATAGTGGTGGCCGAACACCGCTCTCGTGGGCTGCTGGGAATGAGCATGAGAGAGTGGCGAAGCTATTGTTGGAAAGGGAAGACGTCAATCCCGATATGCCAAACGATGATGACCGAACACCGCTCTCGTGGACTACCGAGAATGGGCGTGATAGAGTAGTGAAGCTACTGTTAGGACGGGAAGACGTCAACCCCGATGGGCCATATAGTGGCGGCCGAACACTGCTCTCGTGGGCTGCCGAGAATGGGCATGATGGAGTAGCGAAGCTACTGTTGGGACGGGAAGACGTTGACCCCGATAGGCTAGATAGTAATGGCCGAGCACCGCTCTCGCGGGCTGCCGAGAATGGGCATGATGGAGTAGTGAAGCTACTATTGGGACGGGAAGACATCAACCCCAATATGCTAGATAGTGGTGGCCGAACACCGCTCTCGTGGGCAGCCGAGAATGGGCATGATGGAGTAGCGAAGCTACTATTGGGACGGGAAGACATCAACCCCAATATGCCAGATAGTGGTGGCCGAACACCGCTCTCGTGGGCTGCTGGGAATGAGCATGAGAGAGTGGCGAAGCTAATGTTGGAAAGGAAAGACGTCAATCCCGATATGCCAAACGATGATGATCGAACACCGCTCCCGTGGACTGCCGAGAATGGGCGTGATAGAGTAGCGAAGCTACTGTTAGGACGGGAAGACGTCAACCCCAATGGGCCATATAGTGGCGGCCGAACACTGCTCTCGTGGGCTGTCCGGAATGGGAATGATAGAGTAGTGAAGCTACTATTGGGACGGGAAGACGTCAACCCCGATGGGCCATATAGTGGCGGCCGAACACTGCTCTCGTGGGCTGCCGAGAATGGGCATGATGGAGTAGCGAAGCTGCTGTTGGGGCGGGAAGACGTTGACCCCGATAGGCTAGATAGTAATGGCCGAGCACCGCTCTCGCGGGCTGCCGAGAATGGGCATGATGGAGTAGTGAAGCTACTATTGGGACGGGAAGACATCAACCCCAATATGCTAGATAGTGGTGGCCGAACACCGCTCTCGTGGGCAGCCGAGAATGGGCATGATGGAGTAGCGAAGCTACTATTGGGACGGGAAGACATCAACCCCAATATGCCAGATAGTGGTGGCCGAACACCGCTCTCGTGGGCTGCTGGGAATGAGCATGAGAGAGTGGCGAAGCTAATGTTGGAAAGGAAAGACGTCAATCCCGATATGCCAAACGATGATGATCGAACACCGCTCCCGTGGACTGCCGAGAATGGGCGTGATAGAGTAGCGAAGCTACTGTTAGGACGGGAAGACGTCAACCCCGATGGGCCATATAGTGGCGGCCGAACACTGCTCTCGTGGGCTGCCCGGAATGGGAATGATAGAGTAGTGAAGCTACTATTGGGACGGGAAGACGTCAACCCCGATATGCCCGACAATCATAGCCTAACACCGCTCATATGGGCTGCTGTGTATGGGCATGAGAGAGTGGTGAAGCTAATGTTGGGAAGGGCAAATGTCAACCCCAATATGCCTTCCATCAGTGGCCGAACACCACTCGCGTGGGCAGCCGAGAATGGGCATGAGAGAGTGGTAAAGCTACTGCTGAAAAGGGAAGACGTCAACCCCGATATGCCTGATAACTACGGCCAGACGCCACTCTCACTGGCTTCCGAACGCCAGCACACGGGAGTGGTGAAGCTGCTGCTAGCCCGCAAATCTACAAACCCCACCACTGCCTAACCCCAACAATCTAAAATATTTCTTATCGTCCTCAAAAAAAAAACCGCCATTAGCCGCTTTCCCCGCATCTCCATAGACACGCCTTTATATATAATACCGACCGCTTCCCACCGCTAAACATCACTTTTACCTCCCTCCCTCCCTGGAGTGCACAACAATCTCATAGACGCTGCTGCTCTTCCTTCCCTTCCTTTCTCTTCCCTCCCCTTCCTGATTCTTGATTCCATCCTAGTACAGTTCGGTGTCGAGCGCGAGTAGTATACTATCCCTGTACTTATAATAGGAATATTTAGTCTGCGTTTTGGTTTTTCATTTTCTTCCTTCTGCGTATCAATACGGCGTTAAGGCCCAGCTTAGTCTCTGTTTTCCTATCATACTTATAGATTCCGACGTTTTTTTCCTTCTTTCCATTTTTCACTATTTCTAAATTACTCTTCTCTTCCTTGCGAGAAATACATATTATACAGTACACAGTAATCTCCCTCGGTATTCCCTTGTCTGGGGTCTAATTTTCTAGTACGGTGAGTAGGTGAATGTTTGGAAATGGTATATGCTAGATGCTACGTTAAATGCCCTAGTCAGCGCTTTGGCAGCCCCATGGTACGAGGTACACCAACTTAATTAGTACATATCCACACAAGCATGTATGGTAGCACAGTACATTGCAGTATTCAAATTCCCGCTCAATCATGGCCTAAAACACAACACAAAACACAATCCAAGAAAGGAAGTAAGTAAGGAAAAACACAAACCCCAACACCTCCGCCGTCTCCCTAGCAGAACTCCCCCACCCCGCTATCAAGTGCCTGCTAGTAGACTAGACCAGACCAGAAACACTCAAGTAACGGTACGACAATCACGCATATATTCCAACCTATCATACCTACCTATGATACCTGCCTTACCCAGGAATTATGATAAGATCCGCTTTGATTTATACCAACTTTCTTATGAAAAAAGAAAAAAAATCCTCAATGTGGTTGATAAACGATGCACTCCCGTCCAGAACATCCAGATACCAGTATAAGCACTGTACTGGGCTCCTAAATCACCCATTCCTCACTCACTCACTCACTCCCTCCTCCAAATTCTAAGACCCCAATTAATTAATATTGCCCAGATTCCCCCCCCTTTTCTTTTTTTTCATCTCCCTCACTGTCTATACATACATACAGCTTTACTCCAGAATAAGATATGATAGGATAGGATAGGATAGATAAGTTCAGGTTTGGGTGATTCAGTTTTTCGGCTGTTGAACTTAACTTACTTACTCGTCAATACGAGGGAGGGAGGGAGGGAGGGAGGGAGGGAGGGAGGGGATGTGCTATTGTGAGGAGAAGAAGTGCACGCAGACATTCTACTGTGTTGGATATGCCGATGTGCAGATCCTTTAACATATGGTATAATATTATACTGGAAATGTTTTGTTGGAGTGGTTCGTGAATTGTCGTTAGAATTGTACGGTGGGTAGTTATGGCCCGAGAATACCATCCTGACGAACAGGTTCTGCACACTGTCTAGAACTTCTTTCGTTCGCAATTGCGTCCGGGGAGGTAAGTGCTATAGCCAGGTTAGAGAACATCTCACATAGTTTGAGGATCATCCTCTGCTCTCTATCTACCCTTCCTGTGGTTTACCATCTTGTTATTTGAATATTATAGTGATTGAATCCTATTCCCCCTCACCCATCGTACACTACTCTAAGCCATAGACTTCCCTCGCAGAAACCCCCCAAGAAACAAATCGCTCTCTGATTCTGCTCCCGCTACTTCAGAGCGTTTGGAATTCTCATGTTTCGCACTAACTCAGTTTTCCCCACGAGTGACGGCCCATGTCCCACCGCCTGCAATACCTCAGCCACCAGCACCACGTCACACCACAAAAAATATTATCCCGTCAAACTCACACCGGTATGCCTCAATCATAATCTATTCCACACTCCCTTGCCTGCTTGTTCACCCATTCCAATACCGGTACTTGGCTTACTTAGTCTACTTCACCGCACTTTAATTTGTTCGCAAAGCTACCCCCCCCGCAAATCATCTATCCCCCATAATAATACAAAATCTACACCCCTACCGCCGACGAACAAAAGCCGCAACAACCAAAAAGTTAATCACTTATATGATATGTTACATAATCTCAAGGAATCTACTGTAGTCACGGTTTGCATGGAGCAGCAAAGTCAGAAGGCAAAAGGTTTTTGACATCAAATTAAATTTATTTTTGACCTTAACTTAGTATCATACCAAGAAATTGGGTAAACCAAATTCAAAGCAACAGTCCATTGCGACTATCCAAAGTGAGTCACGAAGTGCATGCACACAAAGAAAGAGAAAGTTAATGTTGTATGGGATATAAGGACGGCTCATGCTGCTTTGCAGCGCTGTACTGTACCACCGTCGGAAGAAACCTCCTATTTGGGCAATACGCAAGGTTGGGCGACGGCCCCGCTTTTCTTCTGCTTTTTGAAGTTTCATCAACACCCCCAACTACGGAATCTGTGCCCTTAGCATTAGAAGCAACGAAAAGAAGGAAGATGTCAAGGTCATTCGCAGATAATATCAATTCTTTCAATGTGTCGAGGTCATTTACAGATAACATCAACTCTTTCAATGTGTCCAATCACTATACCACCGCCGAGGATCGGTCTGAAATCCTAACATGGCTCTCTCCACTTGAGCCCCGTATCCGACATCAAGATCTTCGAACCCGCCGCGCCGACAACGTCGGGGAATGGCTGCTACAAACAGACGAATTCCAAAGGTGGTGCGACGGCTCTCAACAGGTGGGATCGGAGCATGCGACTTTATTCTGCTGCGGTGGTCCGGCTGTCGGGAAAACCTACCTCAGGTGAGAGACAACCCTCGAACCAAAATTAAGGACGCTGGTGCTAATGAGCAGCGATACCAGTTCACTGGTGGTAGACAGACTATGCGACAAGGTCAAAGAGCAGAATACTGCTGTTGCATGTTTCTACGTCGATTTCGCGGCACGGGAGGAGCAGTCTCCGACAAATATGCTAGGCTCACTACTAAAGCAAATAGTCGGTGGATTGGAAAAGATCCCGGACGAAATAAGGGAGACATTTCAAGAATACAAAAAGGTCATTGGTGGAAGGGGACTACGAGTGCCTGAAATTCTAGAGATGCTGCAGACTGTCACATCTTTGCGGCGGACATTTATATGTGTTGACGCCCTAGATGAATGCGTGGAAAGGCATCGGCCTGAGGTTTTGGACTCGTTAAAACAAATCCTTGAAAAGTCACCAAACACGCGAATATTCCTAACTGGAAGATGGCACATCCGGGGTGAGATCGACGAGCATCTTGGTGGGAGGGCGGAAATTTTGTCCATAAAACTCAATTACAACGATACCGCGGAATATATCCGGATGAGGTTGAGTAAGGATACATCTCGAAATGCGATGGATAGTGGTCTTGAAGCCGAAATCATAAAAAGCATTACCGAGAATATTCCCGAAACGTAAGTGGACATCATGAGGGAAGAATGCATTTTACACTCACCACTAATAGATATATCCAGGTTTCTACTAATTTCCCTGACCATTGATGCTATCCTAGGGGAAACCACAGCTTATGGCAGGCGACAAAAGCTGAGGACAATAACGGAGGGCCTAGATTTGAATGATGTTTATGGTGCGACTCTAGAACGAGTAAAGGAGCAAGGCGGGGAGAAAACTAGGCTCGGGATGGCGGCGCTGATGTGGATCTCGCATTCCGAGAGATTACTCCAACTCGATGAGCTTTCCCACGCCCTAGCAGTCGAGATAGGGTCTAAGGATCTGAATGCTGAAAGGATTCCTTCGGCGGAGACACTATTAAGCTGTTGCTTAGGGCTTATCGTCATCGATAGGGAGGCTTCGACTATCCGCTTGGTTCACTTCACCCTCCAGGAATATCTTTACACCTACCCCAACCTTTTTGGCCCGACTCACTCGATAATGGCAGAAATCTGCCTGACATACCTTAACTTCCAGACCATTAAGAACATTTCGTCCACGCTCTCTATCCCGCCTAAGTCAACCGCCTTCCTCAGATATTCTTCTTTATATTGGGGTGCCCATGCCAGGAGAGAGGCTACAAATGATGTGGTATCACTTGCGCTCAAGCTTTTCAGTCAAATTGAAAGCCATATATCAACTAGGCTACTTTTAGTGGATCTCGTCTGGAGGACCGGTCGATATAGTGGCGATATCCCCATCGACGGTCCCCTGATTGGGTTTACCGGACTACATTGCGCATCAGCTTTTGGCATTGCTGAAATCGCAACAGCTCTTATGGACCAGCCAAATTACGATCCCGACAAAAGAGATTTTCTTGGTATTACACCACTCATATGGGCTGCCATATGTGGACAAGAGGGGGTAGCAAAGTTGCTATTACAACGGCAGACTGTCAACCCCGACAAGCCAGATAGAGACCCTTGTCGAACAGCGCTATCATGGGCTGCCGAGAAGGGGCATGAGGGAATTGTGAAGCTACTTCTTGCCAAGCCCGATGGCACAGATGGCCGGTGGGGTAAGATGTCCCAAGTCATGAATATAGTCCGGGGAAGGAGACACATCAACCCCAACAAGCCAGACAAATATGGTCAAACGCCAATATTTTTGGCTGCTGCTGAGGGCCACGAAGGGGTGGTGCAGCTATTATTGGGAAGGAAGGATGTCAAAACCGATGCGGCGGACGGATATGGTCGTACGCCTCTGTTGTGTGCCTCTAGTAGGGGGCATCAGGAGGTAGCGAAACTGCTATTAGAGCGAGAAGATGTCAACATTAATAGAGCAGACAAAAATGGTCGGACGCCACTCCTATCGGCTGCGGAAAGTGGGTCTGCAGAAGTGGTGAGACTGCTGTTGGGACGAAAAGACATCAACCTTAACACGCACGGCAATGCCGGTCAGACGCTACTCTTGCCGGCTTCGGTGAGGGGGCACGATGCAGTAGTGAAGCTACTGTTAGGGCTGGAAGACGTCAACCCCGATATGTCAAACGATGATGGCCGAACACCGCTCTCGTGGGCAGCCGGGAATGGGCATGATAGAGTAGTGACGCTACTATTAGGACGGGAAGACGTCAACCCCGATAGGCCAGATATCGCTGGCCGAACACCGTTCTCGCGGGCAGCCGGGAATGGGCATGATGGAGTAGTGAGGTTACTATTGGAACGGGAAGACGTCGATCCCGATAGGTCAGACAATGATGGCCGAACACCGCTCTCGTGGGCTACTAAGAATAAGTATGAGAGAGTGGCGAAGCTACTGTTGGAAAGGGAGGACGTCAATCCCGATATGCCAAACGATGGCCGAACACCGCTCTCGTGGACTGCCGAGAATGGGCGTGATAGAGTAGTGGAGCTACTATTAGGACAGGAAGACGTCAACCCCGATGGGCCATATAGTGGCGGCCGAACACTGCTCTCGTGGGCAGCCGAGAATGGGAATGATGAAGTAGTGAAGCTACTATTGGGACGGGAAGACGTCAACCCCGATAAGCCAGATATTAATGGCCGAGCACCGCTCTCGTGGGCTGCTGAGAAAGGGCATGATGGAGTAGCGAAGCTACTGTTGGAAAGGGAAGACGTCAACCCCGATAGACCAGATATTGTTGGCCGAACACCGCTCTCGTGGGCAGCTGGGAATGGACATGATGGAGTAGTGAAGCTACTATTGGGACGGGAAGACGTCGAGCCCGATAGGCTAGATGGTGATGGCCGAACACCGTTCTCGTGGGCAGCCGGGAATGGGCATGATGTAATAGTGAAGCTACTATTGGGACGGGAAGACGTCAACCCCGATATGCCTGACGGTCGTAGTCAAACACCGCTCTCGTGGGCTGCCGAGAAAGGGCATGAGAGAGTGGTGAAGCTACTGTTGGGAAGGGAAGACGTCAACCCTAATATGCCAGATAGTAGTAGTCGAACACCGCTCTGGTGGGCTGCCTGGAGTGAGCATGAGAGAGTGGTAAAGCTTCTGTTAGAAAGGGAAGACGTCAACCCCGATATGCCTAACAACGACGGCCAGATGCCACTCTTCCTGGCTTCTAGGAATCGACACAAGGGAATCGTGAAGCTGCTGCAAGCCCGCAAATCTGCAAACCCCACCACAACTTAATCCCAACAAACCAAAATATTTCCTATCGTCCTTCAAAAACTGCCATTAGCCGCTTTTCTTACATCCCCATAGACACGCCTATATATAATACGGACCGCTTCCCACCGCTAAAAATCACTTTTACCTCCCTCCCTGCCTTCCTAGAGTGCACAACAATCTCGTCATACTATTTCTCCTTCTCCCCTTCCTTTCTCTTCCCTCCATTTCTGGATTCCTGATTCCATCCTAGCACGATTCGGTGTCGGGCACTAGTAGTATACTATTCTTGTAGTTATGATAGGGACGTTCAGTCTACGTTTTTGTTTTTTTATTTTCTTCCTTCTGCATATCAATATGGCGTTAAGATTCAGCTTAGTCTCTGTTTTCCTATCATACTTATAGATTCCGACTGTTTTTTTTTCTTTCCATTTTTCACTGTTTCTAAGTTATTCTTGTCTCTCTTGGGGAAAATACATATTATACAGTACACAGTAGTCTCTTTCAGTATTCACTTGTCCGGGGTCTAAAGTTCTAGTACGGTGAGTAGGTGAACGTTTGGGAATGTTTGGGAATGTTGTATGCTACGGCTAGACGCTCCGCCCAGCCCTTTTGCAACCCGATGGCACGAGGTACCATACACCAACCCAACTGCTACATATCAACACAAACATGTATGATAGCACAGTAAGTAGCCAGTCTAGAGAACATCTCACATAGTTTGAGGATCATCCTACTCTCCATCTACCCTTCCTGTGGTTTACCATCTTGTTATTTGAATATTATAGTGATTGAATCCTATCGTACACTACTCTAAGCCATAGACCTCCCTCGCAGAAACCCCCCCAAGAAATAAATCGCTCTCTGATTCTGCTCCCGCTACTTCAGAGCGTTTTGGGATTCTCATGTTTCGCACTAACTCAGTTTTCCCCACGAGTGAGGGCCCATGTCCCCACCGCCTGCAATACCTCAGCCACCAGCACCACGTCACACCACCAAAAAATTATACCCCGCCAAACTCCTCATAATCTATTCCACACTTCCTTCCCTGCTTGTTCGCCCATTCCAATACCGGTACTTGGTTTACTTAGTCTACCTCCCCGCACTTTAATTTGTTCTCAAAGCTACCCCGCAAATCGTCTGTCCCCCATAATAATACAAATCTACACCCTTACCACCGATAAATAAAAGCCGCATCAACCAAAAATTTAATCACTTTGTATCATGCATTCCATTCCATTCCCATTCCCATTCCATCGTCAAAAAAAAAAAAAAAAGGGTGAAAAAAGGTGAAAAAAACCTCTAAGTAGCATGACGTAACCAGGCGAAAAGGCAAGATCCAAAAAGACAAGAGAAGATAAAAATAATTGCGGATATGGATGAAAAAGAAAGAAGAAAAGGGGCTAAATACAAGAATGCGAGGTTTGTAAGAAAAAAGTAGAGAGAAAAAAAAATTCTGGTACGGAACTTGCATTAGCGATAATAGTTCGTTTCCAGTTGCTGTATGAAAACTAATCCAAGTGGAAAAGAAAAGAACACCCCAGGGGGAGGGAAGGGAGAAGGAGAAGTCAATCGTGGTAATTCGTAGTCTATAATAATGGCACTATCACCATAACAGCATCACCT
>Ga0307507_10009114_pt1 | contig 13351 bp, 17 predicted proteins | sample 7_EM_MG_FD_207223 | JGI IMG/M metagenome (GOLD analysis project Ga0307507, IMG submission 207223) | Populus trichocarpa ectomycorrhiza microbial communities from riparian zone in the Pacific Northwest, United States - 7_EM | ecosystem: Host-associated > Plants > Roots > Unclassified | place...
CTGGCGCAAGCGAAGGCGGCAACCCAGCTCTGGGTGCACCTAACGTTAAGGGCGCAAAGTTACTGTACCTGGTATCCTGACGCAACAGCGGTGTGCCTGACGCAAGGTATGTTTTTGCTGATGTGGGACACGAGACTCCTGGTCCTTAATATAGTTACTCTCCCCCAGCATTTCCTTCATATCCTTTTTTGTATCCTTAACGAGTTCCTTTTTCACCTGTCATGGTGATCCTTGCCAGGTTGCACACTGTCAAAGATAAACATCTAGTGTTGCTTGTTAGTATGATAGGCTTTAGAACGGCGGATTTGGACCTTTGAAAAATCCTAACTAACTTTGTGCTCTCAGAACTGAGAAATCCGAAGGTTGAACAAATGATCTGGAATGCCAGGCCTTTACTGCATGATACATACATGCCGTCGGAAGGCATATCAGAACGTCGTTAGTGTGATTGAGACAGCTTTTATGGGTCCTCCCACATTCTCGCACCCTGGTACAACTGATTAAACAAGAGTTTTACTATCTCAGGTGCAGAAAAGCGCCAACAATATTCCTGTTCGGGTAAGCCTTGCCCTGTCCCATCGGGGACGATCTAAGTTTATTAACCTCTTGTTTCCTTAGATGACACAGAAGCCAAGCTTTTTGGAGCAAATATGTCACTGGAGCCTTCATTTCGGTTATTGTTTTATTCGAGAAGTCAGAAAGCTCCTAGATTGTCTTCTTGGTCTCGGAAACTAGGTCTGACACGGCACTTGACTGCCTCCATTTCAACTAAATGTATCCAATTAGCTGTCATTAGTCTCCAATAGGACATTCTTTGTTAATTAGAACACTTACAAAGGTCATTGTAGTCTTTTTCAACGCCACATGGCTCCAACCTAGCTTGGTAACTGTCTTTACCCAATAGCCTTCCAGAAGCGAATTGTGTTCAGCAGGCTCTACAAAGGGATTAACAAACTATGTGTAATACCGGACCATATTTGTGGCGTTCTCAAAGACTATCCTTACATCATCATGCAATGCTTTGCTTTTTGTCAATAGCGCGATTGGGATCGTAATATTGGACGCCGGAAAGTCCACATTAGCTGTACTGTGTTGAGAATTGGACGGCACAGTTTGTTCCTCTAAAAGAATATATCAGGAATATAGGGTGAGAATTGTGTTGAATGGGCTCTGAGATGGCCAGAATGTAATTGCTCTGCCTGCTCTTGTGATGCAAGCCTCTGCGAAGGACCATGCACAGCCTGTGTTGATGTGTCCTGTGTACTCTTCCTGATAAGCATGTTCTTCAAAAGATTATTAGATTCACCTACATATCTCACCGGGCTCTGGAAATTTTGTGGCAGTTGCCGAAGTGATTCAGCTGGATGTCTTTCGCCCCATTGGGGACATCCAGGAGGAACATCATTGTTTTCAATTTCAGTGAGTACCTCTTTCTTGCCCAATGATTTGATTTGTCCTTGTATTTCCGGTGCTGGCGTTACAAAGTCTACCAAAGGTCTCGACGATGACGCCTGAGCTTCGGATGCTACTGGTATTGTGGTTAAGAAGGTTATATTTAAGTCTCAGAAGAGCTCGGTTTGGCTTTCAGAAGACTTGACTAACCTCTGCTCATATGTCCATACATGATTGGGTGTTTATATGAAATATCTAGAGGGGAATGAGGAATTAGATGATTAGATAAGAGATCTCCAAAAGGATTTATGGACTCATGCCGTCGTATTGGAGATGAACGAGGTTCATTTTAGTACCCAGATTCTAGCTATGACCTAAGATCTGTGTAAATCATTGGCATGTACCCTAACAAGAGTACTCCATGTGGCCGCTGAATGTCTCAATGACTACGTGCAAGGAAAGCCCTTGGTTGCGTAGAGAGTCTCTATTTGGGAATACTAGAATAGGAATTGATATGTCGGGTCACTTGGCTAGATGAATATAACTTATAATTTTGCAATGAGATTAGATTATACATACTAGAATAAGTTGCAGGATAAAAGGGACGTTCAGTGTCTCAGAAAAGCTTCTCATTTCACCTGCCTAATTCTAAAAATAAAGTGAGTACTAAAAACAGTAAAATCTAAGTGTAAGGTAAGATATAGGAAAGCCCTATAACAGCTCAGAGGGGATTAAGAAAATGATTAACAGATAGAAGCAAAGCAAGGAAGAAGCAAAGAACAAGAAAACTCTGTGAAACAGAACAACAGTCACCAGAAGGCTCAAAGGAGATGCAGAGAGATGCAAACAAGTCTTAGAAACCCGGGCAAATGGATAGAAACGAGAGCAAGACAAAGCAAGAAAAGCCTGTGAAACAAAGGAAAACCCACACAAAAGCCCAAGAAGACCCCAACCGGCACAAATAAGCCTAGAAACCCCCTCCACCCCAAACCATTGGGTAAAAATTAAAGCAAAAAGTATGAGAACCTGTAAAAAAAGAGAAAAGAACCCTAGAAGGCCCAAACAAGGTGCGGCGCAAGACGAGCAAGCCCTGGAGACCCCACTAAATCCAGCCCATATATGGCGCCTCACACCCAGGAGGTGGGATCCCTGGGGCAAGAGCCAGAGTTGAGATATATCGCCCTGGGTAATGGTTGATGGACGCCGCTCCCGGTCTAACCGAAGCACAGGAAACCAGTTACCGGGCGTGGTACTAGAGCCTAGTGATCCTGCGATCATTGCTATGGATTCTCCTTTGCCAGCCAGCGTGGGACCTGGGAAACACATTTCTGCGCTTTGTCTGGCGATCGATATCCTCCTTCTCATCAGCGTAAGGTTTTAGCTCTATGTAGAACTCGGGGACGTCAAATTGGCCAGGTCCAAGCTAGTTCTCGTAGAGCCCAACCAGAGGTGTATTGGGACGAACATGGTCCCAACTGCTAGGAGGGGCGACAGCCACTGGGTGGAGAAAACAAGCGATAGTGAGAATGGTGCAGGGGGAGAGACAATGTCAGGCTTTGACTTGATCATCATTGAGCAAGTCGATCTTGTTGGTGGTATCGAGAGTGGCATTCCGGGGTTGAATCTTACGGAGGATACCAATAAACTGCCGGGGGTGCTCAGCATCCTTGACCTACTAACAGGCAGGTTCGCCGAGCTTCTTTATGGTGTAGTACCTGAGAACCGTCAGCTAGACCTTGTTGGTGTTTGCTCATTACAGATAATCCAGGGGAGCTGGCGAGTCTGCCCAGGGTCGGCAGCTGTCGTCTCAATGAATATGATTCGCACTGGTTTCTCCTCATGAATGGTTACTTTGGGACAAGCAATGGGATCCCTGGATCCGGATCCTGAAGGGCCATTACCTTCCTCCTCTGCCTCTGCATCAGAATTAAGTTTGGCATTTCTGCCAGACTCAGCTGCCTTATTTAGCATGTTCCTGATGAGGGTATCAAGGACAGTGTGGAAAGCCCGATATTGACCGTTCAAACTGGAGTTGATTTTGCCTTGGAAGCCTGAGTGGGTAATGTGTCTGATGGCCTCGATCCTAACTTGGTCCCACAGAGTGTTGCCGGCCTGCCTGCGAGAGACAATATTCCTCTCCTCGCATTTCTGCAGAATAAATCTGCTAACAGTGCAGTAGCATCTCCTAGCCCCACAGCGTCCAGTACAGGTAAGGTTAAGCTCCCTCTGGAAGATTTCGGTAGTGGTACGGGTACCACGTCTTGGACGCATGCTATTGACCAACTCGATTCTCTTTCAAAATGAGTAAATAGGACGCGTAGAAGGCGAACCTGAATTAGGTGAGGATGTTCTTGGCGTGAAGAGCAAGAGGGGAAAAATCTACCGAAGTGCAGTTAGTTATCCTTTCATATTAAAAAAGCCGTAGAAGAACTCATACGAGCCATGCCCAAGTTCATTCAAGAAGTTAAGTAGTGCTTTACTGTGCTCCAGAACAAAGTGAGAAAGATCAGGCTTCAAAAGTTATTTTCTTTTCTAGGAGGATGCGGAAGGAAGTAAAAAGACAAATTGCGTGATCAACTTATCTTTAAGAGGTAGCAAATGGTCTTATCAACGGTGACTGAATTTTCTGTGGGACAAGCGAGCGGTTGATAAGGGTGCACTGAGTGATAAAGTTACCTTAGTGAAACAAGAAGTGAGACGAGAGGCAGTCAAATGCTTTGATTGAACAGTGAGTTATTCTATATATCAATCAGTATAGCTTAAGATAGGCCTGATAATGGCTCATTCTGGACGTTGAGAGTGATAGATGAGACCTACCTGTACAGTTGGTGTGAAATGTGAGTGATGCTCTATGATCGTGCAAAACTATTACTGTTAGTATATAAATGTATTGTTGTGAAGAGAAAAGTGGTCTTTTGAGGTTGAAGAAGGATGATGCAAAACTGTAGGGTGATGAGAAGAATAAAGAAGAAGAAGAAGAAGAAAGAGAAAAGACTGGGTAGAGAGAGTTGATATAAGAAGGAAGAATGTACTATTCAAGTTGTTTGTGGTAGTATCAAGAGTTCTAACAATTCTGACCAATTTGAAAGAGACCATTCAACGTCATCTCTTGAATGTTAAATATCCTTTTTTGCCTCTACAAAGGAGTACAATTGTCTAGTCATGGTGAGGCAAACATATAACAAGGTAAGTTTGTACACTTTCAAACGTAGGTCAAACAAACATGAACAAGCTTTTCAAGGTCGAGTTAAGATACAGCAATGTGAAAGGTAGACTTGGCACTAGCGGTGCTTTCTTGGGTTGGATTCAGGTAAGGAATATTAGGGTATGGTAGATGAGCACTTGACATTAGGTTAAGCCCTTTCAAAGTCGGGAATGAGCTGAATGAAGGACGTGAGGTTAAGGTACGATATTGGAGTACAATTCACATTGCTTGTATCATACTACGATAAATATAAAATAGAAAGCGGAGACGTTTTGTGGCTGATTTAGTACTGATGCTAATGTGAAAAAGGGGTTTTGAGCCACAGGAAGACATAATCTGAACCTGTTATACAAGTAGGATCTTGCTCAGGGGTAGGTGAGACAAACCCTACACAACAGACCATGAAGGTTTTTCAAGTTGTCACTTCTTTGTTTTTTCCCTTGATATATCTCGAGTTTGCTGACATTGCCGTGTGACAAATTTCATCCCATTTGCACCTTTTCATGTACAATTTGCATTGATAATACTGTTCTGGTCAAGAAACTAGTTCTACAATTACTAACAAGGTCTAATGCAGATTAAGCTCACGTCCCATTTGCACTGTTACTTATCAAATCTAATTTCTTGTAGAATGATACAAGAGTCTTAATGCCCAGACTGCGGAAAAAAATACAAGTCTAGTACATGGTACAGGAACACTATGGAAACAGTATATTCTCATTTTGTACAGCCTCAGAGTGTACTAAAACATCCTATTTGCAATAAAGAACGTCATGCACAAATTCCACTACCTGCAGATTCTGACCCCACCAGCAATCCATACAGCCAAAAATTCGATATAATTGAAACATATATTAGTGAAATTGAGGCTGAGATTGACTTAAACGCTACCGATTCAGAAGTCGAAAGTCTCAATTATTCAGATAGTGAGGAAATAACACCATGGGTTGGACCGCCCATACTGACGACACACCCCACTGCTGGGAGATCACTAAGGAACATTGTACAGGACGAATAGTCTGAAGAAGAGATCTGGGGGCCATTCATGAATAAGACCGCCTTTGAGCTTGCTCAGTGGTTCATGGAAGCAAAGGTACAAAAAGATCCCATTGATAGATATTTCAAGAAGGACTTGGGGCCTGAAAGTAGTAAGATTAAATCTGCTTACCGGCTCCTTGACGCTGTTGATGAGTTGCAGTCAGGTATGTGGATGAAGAGCTGGAAAGAAGGGTTTCTATCATTTAGCGAAGTTGGACCTTAATCTATCCCTACAATGTCCTATTCTAACCCAAATAGAAACTTTGAGACGGAAAAGAACCAGACGAGCTTCCTTGCCACAGAAATTCTTTTGCGCAATCCTATTGATTATGCTAAATATATACTTAGTTAAAGATGTTTTGTTCAAGATTTAGTTTACGCCCCTGTGAAAGCAGGGACTAGGGAAAAGCTACCTTAGCGAGTTTCTTCAGAAAGGCATGCGGCTAATTGGTGGGGGGAAACACAGGTAGGTTCAAATGCGATATTCCACGACACTTTCATACCGTGTATTAGCACATAAAATTGACAGCAAAGGATACATTGCGGGAGTGAGCAACACTCTTACCAATCATATGTGCATCGAATGTTACTTTTTGACAAATATCTGGGGAGATAAGAAAGCCAGACCAATCTATATGACAATTGGGAAATATCCTATCGACTACGCGGAATAAGGTGTCGAACCATGGAACGGTCATTTTGGGGCATTTGCCCGTCCCCCAAAGGATGTTAGGGGTAGCAGCGAGGGACTACGGAGAAGGTAGGTTTACAATAAGATTTTTTGCAAGTTAATGGAGGCGATCTTTGCGCCAATGGTTGGACTAGGGAATGACACACTGGGGGTTGAATCACCTGATGGAAAGGTTCAATTATGTTTTCAACGCCTTGCGGCTTGGATTGCAGATCAGTTGGAAAATGTCACGTTGAATAGTATTTAACAAAATCAGTGTGCTGTCTGTGAAGTCTGACCAGAACAGTTAGGATTCCATTTGAAACATTCCGCGGCTAAACAAGATAATAGAAAATACAAACATCTGTTCAACAAGTTCTCTGATAATAACCAGCAAGCCGGGAAAGATCTACCAGATTGTAGTTTCAAATTGCTTCCAAGCGTCTTTTGGGAGTTTCTGCAAGTTCAGGAATTGGATTTGCCCAAACGAGATATGCTCCACGTGGTGTCCCTGGGAATATCTGATGCAAATCTGATGAAATGAGATATCAGATCTCTAAAAATAGTACATGGGGCTACGAACATTCGATACTATCTGGAGGAGTTTAGCTCTTTATCCTGGCTATTGTGTGTCGAACACAGAGTACAGGAGGATTTCTTAGTCAACTGGAAAAGAGATGAGAAATTTAGTTAAAGTGATCCTATCATGTTTCGCAGCTTCCCTATATTGTCCAAATGCCGCAGAACGTCCGATATTCACCAAAGCTCTGACTTGTGTCCGATCCATTGAGGACTTTACCTTAATGTCAGAATATACAACCCTTATCGCTAAGACGATTCAATGCTTCGAACAGGACCTCCAGGCCTTTCATTATCAGAAAGAGGTTTTTAAAGAGTACTGAAGAGCTAAATCCACCGCCCTGAAGGTGAGAGAGGTCACTGCCAGGATTCGGGATGAGAATAGCGAAGTACTTAATTAATATCGTCTTGGTGGAGCTACAGGAGCCAAAGGACGTTGTTTGGTGGACGAGCACCGTCATGATTTAGTCGGAATGGTCCCAGATATATATGATGAAGATGTAGACTTTAACTTTATTAAGATAAACCTATTGAGCCACTTTGGGGACCTTATACAGCGCTTTGGGAACATTCAAATATATTCTACCCAGTTGGGGGAGACAAGTGGCAAAACAATAATCAAGGCGGGTTAGCGGAGATCAAATGAAAATCATGCGAGCCGTCAAATACTACGAACATATGCTAGACCTGACTGCTTCAAAATTCAGGAAATGAATATCCAAGATGATCTACCATGTCCAATTGAGGAGGAACTATGTGACAAACACCAGAAATGAGAGGTTGGATTAGTAACTCGGCACCCGCAGGGTTTCACAGCAACTATCAAAACTGTTTTGCAATCTAATCATACTTTGCAAAATTTACCTAACCATTTAATAGATTATTACTGAGGGAAATGGTCTGTAAATCCCCTTGAGATGGATATGGTTAAGCAGTTTCAGGTTGAGATATATCAGCTTCAACATATCCCAGTGGAGAATATTCAGAACGTGCGAGAGGTAACCTGGTACCTGTGTTGGTGTACAGGAACTCGGCTTTTGTGGTCAACAGAAACAAAGTGGAAATAATTGGATATGGGTGGATTTGCGCAATGGAAATATTTATAAGGCACTAAAAGGCTTGTATCCGGCTCTTTTGGTCTCGATAATACAGGTTCGAGACCAAAGAATGCGTTTAGTGGACAGACTCATCTGAGCAGATAGGCTATATGTTGAGAATTCGGGGAAGATAAGCAACAAGACAGGACTTGTAACAGTTACTTTAGGGATGGTGAAAGGGCCAGAAGGAACAAATGAAATAGTTGTTAGTATCAAACGGATCATGGGCATGGCGCGTTTAGTACCTAAGACTGCTAGGAGAGATAACCACTACTGGTATTTAAATAATAGGATTGATTTAGAAACATTGAATAGAATATATTTAATACTGTATGGTAGAAATAAAAAGTGGTGTAAAAGAGAGGTGGAGAAGTACAAAAGGAAGGCCAAAGGATAAAGACAGTGAACCAGCCTAGAAGAAATAAAAAGAGTAAAATAAAAAATGGTTAAGTGAATTATAAGGTCTCGAAAAGTACGATAGGAAGTACAATTGATTAGAGGTTGGGTGAAAGAAGGGAAACGAAACCAATTTGGTACGCATATTATAGAAATGAGAAAGGTATGTGGGAAAGATACAGGGGGGAGAAGATGCACAGGATAACCTGAAGGACCTCTCCAAGGTCACACCTAGGGCACAGTGTTCATACCAGAGAAATCAGGGGGCAGAGAAAGTGCCAATTGTGAGATGAGTGCCGAGCCAGGACAGGGGTTATTCAGGATATACAAAAGTGCAAAAAGAATGTACAACGCTCTACATAGTCCGACTGGGATATCAACAAAAAAGAGGGCTCAATTAGGGGAGACCCCATTCACAGTGGAGTAAGTTTGGGGCCAGTGACGGAAGCAAAAGAGGAAGGTCGCCGGAGGCCTGAATTGAGTCTTCTGAAGGCCAGACGGGCTTTGAGGAATGAAAGGGAATGTATGAGGGACAAGGGGGATAGGGAGGGCTGGTATTAATAGAAGATACAGGGAGATATGTGTCTGACACAGAGCTCCCAGATAGAGAAAGGGGTCAAGTTACCCTACCTCCGCAGACAAACCTCCAAAAAAGACCTAGCAACACCCCCTCCAGCTCCGACGTTGAGACGATAGATCACCACATAGCCCCTGGAAAGTTGCCTCCCCTCACCAAAGATAGAAGTAAAGAAGACCCTACTCGCAGGACCGTATACGTTGCGGCCATCTGTCGGACCGGTTCCTGTTCGCAAGATATATAGGAGGAGACCTTAGAGCATCTAATGCAGGAGGAAGCATCTCAATTGGACGATATCACACAGATTTAGAACCACTGCGGAATTGGCTATCGGAAAGTAGGCACAAACTCATGGGACGTATCTATCTTAGTTGGGCTTCCTTGGTCTGGAAAGTCGCCCAGCAACCAGTTGGAATACACCATGCTCGGAAAGGCAGTGGGGGAACTCCCAAAGGGCTTGTTGACAAGAGACCGATAACTATAGTCGTAACCATTGGTTCATTTGATAGGAAAGAGTCCTGTAATGCTGGTTAAGACAGGGGAAGGCTGGCTGGAGACCAAGTCAAAACGGAGCCAACAATATGAAAACTGGCCATCTGCTATTCCAGCGAATAAGTGACTGACATGCGAACACATGGAGATTATTCGTATATCTATGTAGCAACTAATAAATGTTCGTATAGCCATCTAGGAGGACGGGCTCTACACGCTCCCCATAAGAGAAGCACATGTGGCAATAAGTTGCGCAAACGAGAGTAGAAAGATAACGGCTGTTCAGGGTCAAGTCGGGCTTCCACTTCAAAGAAGTCGAGCTAGGTGCAAGAAAGATGCTTAGTTGTTGGGAAAGGTTAGGTAGCCGGCTAACACCCAGACATGGAATATAAATATTGATGTGTCTTCGTAGCTATTGTTGATCATCAAGCAATGGAGAAGAGACCTCAACAATATATACATATTAAAAAAATTTATCGTTTTACTTCTATTGTATATTTCTGCCTTAACCTTCTTTTCCCTAGATGAGTACTCCGAAGTACGAACGACAGGGCTTAGGATATTCGCTTATTCTTAGAATACCCCTACCCCCATAACAATATGGATGTAATAGAGGAGGTAGAATTAGTTTTGCTGCTGATATTGCCGGAATTCTCGAACACAATCCCGTTGGCAGATTTGAGGGAGGGTGGGTGGTACCAGAAAGAAACAAGTGGGAAGAGGAGGTTGAGTAGCATTCAAAGGTTAAACTGGTTAACCGTCTTCTGGACAGAGTTAGAGATCCCATTGGGTCCTGGTACAAAGGGGAGAGACGAGTTGGGCAGGGCTTTGGCAATAGCTTCTTTTATGAGAGAGTGGGAGCCAAATCCCTACTCTTTTCTTATTTTTAGTTTTATTTTTATTGGTATTTTTATTTTTATCATATTTTAAATTTGGTTTCTTGCTGAGACAGAAGGCCAAAGCCAGAGGTAGAAATATGGCACGAAGCCGTACAGGCTGTCGCCACAACAAACCTTGACGCAGTTCACCCTATCGTTGAGGTGGTGGAAACCGTGGAGCTGAAACGTGTGGTCTAAAACCCGCACCGGGCGCCCGGATCCTAGCAAACAATAAGAAAATATATACAAACAACCTCACACCCATAAAGACTATATCTACCAAGAACCCAACCAAGAAAAAATCCCAACAGGCAGAAATCCCAAGAACAGCGAATCCGAAGGAGAACATCAAGCAAAGCCAATCCACCCGTATACCTTCAAGGACCCCAAACGAAAAACTCCACCGAACCGAAAACATACTCAAGGGTTAATGTACGAGGGCCATATACACCGATTGTTGGGCTAATGGAAAAACATTTGGCGGGCCCGACCGAGAGAATCCACAAGTTCTTAAAAACAAGGACAAGGAGAGTGCTGGGCGGTGGCGAGAGGCACCAGCGCAGAAGTGGGCGGGAGGCTGTAACTGAGCCACGGGACGAAGACCGAGGGAGGGGGTAGAGCTGTGTGCCCAATCAACAGAAGTACAAGGGAGGGAGGACCGAAACGAGATCACAACTTTTCCATGATGCAGACTGTACCCACCAGTGCTTCAAGGAGAAAGTGCAATACCAGGAAGCAGAGCCAGCACGGGCACTACTTCGACCATAATCGGGAACTGCAACTGACCCATTGACGAAAGAAAGAAGGTTGCCCACTGGCCCAATGCTAAGCGAGGCAGTGAAACAACTGCGGAGAGGCGGGGGAAGAGACTATGAAACTCCATAAAACCTGGCCGCCAAAGCAACAGGAGGAGCAGAAGGGAAACAGAGGGGATGGGGGTGGTGGTAGTGTTACCCACCTAGGCAAAAGAGCTATCAGAAGAGGGGAGAGGGTGGTGGAGGCTGACGAGAATTTCCCCTGGTGTTGAGATTTCAAACGCTGGAGGTGGAGAGGAGATGGTTTGTGACCCAAACCCCAAGAATCTTTTTGCTTTTCTTTTTCTATCATGTGCTATTGTTTCATCATCAACTAGGTACAAAGACTTCATTTAGCATCAGCTATGGAAAAGAAAAACCTCTGTGACAAACCAAATGGCGTCAGGGAAAAAACAATCAACCCATGTCCCTCTGGTCCAGGACCAAACACATATCAGCCACATCAAATAAGAACTGACTCTCTGACTTGGCGGTTGAAAAGAAAGATACAAATAAACACCTGGAGATAAATTAACAGGAATACCCTTGCAGTAGACAGCAATATATGAAACAAATATTATAACCACTAATGAAACCAAAAGTAACAACAATAAAGCAAGCCCTAGGGGGGCGCGAGGAGGCCACAATAAAGCAACACAACCTTGCAAACATTACTCCAGAAAGCAATGCGTTGACATCCTCCAGAGAGCCAGTGCAATACGACGACTGAGCGCAACCGAGGGCTCCGACTGTGGAGAACCCACGGGGAAGGTGAAAAAGAGCAGTAGGGTGCCAGCCAAGAGAGTGGATAGTAGCTGTAACCGAGCAACGGGACAGGACCCGAGGGGGAAGAAGGAGGGGTAGACCCAGTAACTGTAGAAACAATTGGTAACTGTGTGCATATCTGATTGGGCAGCTTCTAAAGGTGAAGCACAGAATGGAGAAATCGACTGTGGCCTATTGAAAAGCTTTCTTCTACTGCGAACTGTAGTCAGAGCGTCTGTAACATGTGCGAGAGGGTGTTGCCGCCCGTGCAAGCACTACTTGAAGTAGCAAAGACATACACCAACAGGGAGAGGGAGTTAACCGTGGAACCCCTAGAAATAAGGATGCCAAAGCCCAAGATGATGATGAGGGAGAAGGGTGGAGGGAGGGTGCTGGTCACTGGGAGTGCGGGGGTGGTAGAGAGTCACAATGAATTCTCATACTGTGGACTATTCAAGTGCCGGAGGTGTAGTGGAGATGGTTCATGAACCCAAATCCCAAGCCTTCTTTCTTTTTACTTTTTTCTTTTTGTATTTTTTTTATTTTTTTTATTTTTTTAATCATGTGTTCATTCTCTAGACATAAGAAGCTTCGTGCAGTACTAGCTATGGAAAGAACAAAACCTATAAATCAAAACAAACAAGATGGAAATCATTTGAAACCCATATCCTCCTCAGTATAAAAAACTACCACTAAAACGGTTCACCAACTCGCTTCGTAAAAAGTCATTATAACAGGAAAAATAACAAGAAAACCATCCTGTCATGCCTATCGCAAGGGTGTTCATACAATTATATATGCTAAAAGCTAACAAGAAAAAACTTCAAACAATAAAACTATTCCCGTCGCTTTGCTATGAGACAGCGGAGGCATCGCTACCTGCTGGAGGGAAGGCAAAGCATCAGGAAAATGTCGGAGCGTGGTCCAAGCTGGTCCTGAACGCTCCTGGTCCACCAAGGGTGGTTGTGGTCCCCGTGGTCCACCTGGTCCACTCGAATCCATTCTGCTCCATTGGCACACTTTTTGAAATTTTACCGAAAATGTGGACCAGGGTGGATCAGGGTGGACCAGGAGGACCAGGGGGACTATAACCCACCTTGGTGGACCAGGACTGGTTTTTACATTTTGCTGATGAATGGGGACATTCCCAGGGGGAACCCGGTTTTTGTGGTCAGGATGTACTGGCCCAGAGCCTGCAGGACGGAGTTTCGTACCAGAGGTGCGCCCCAGGGTCAAGTGATAAGACATCATTTAGCAGGAAGTCTCAATTACCAGTTTATGCGGGGCATTTGAGGATGGCGTGTTCGAAGGTTTCATGCTTGCGATTGCAGCAGGGGCAGCTGGTCACTCCGTCTCTGTCGAACCATGCGTGGTGGGCAGCTAGGTAGCTTTTTCTGGTACCCATTTGGTGTATTCTTCCCATCACAAATTTCCCTAATCCCATAAAAGGATGCGTATTAAAGTGGGC
>Ga0307507_10009115_pt1 | contig 13350 bp, 5 predicted proteins | sample 7_EM_MG_FD_207223 | JGI IMG/M metagenome (GOLD analysis project Ga0307507, IMG submission 207223) | Populus trichocarpa ectomycorrhiza microbial communities from riparian zone in the Pacific Northwest, United States - 7_EM | ecosystem: Host-associated > Plants > Roots > Unclassified | place...
GCTCTGCATACGGAGGCTCTACACGAAGCTCTACACGAAGCTCTATACGAAGCTCTACGTACAGAGGCTCTGCACAAGGCTCTACGCGAAGCTCTGCGTACGGAGGCTCTACACGAAGCTCTGCATCAGGTCCCCACTATATTCCTAATAGCGTCTACACGTGTCTCTGCCTATGTAGCCGCCTTATTTTTTACCCTTCTTTCCTTTCTTACATCCTCCCTACCTAGGGAGGCACTAGAACGGCAGCCAGCAGAGGACCGTTGCTAGAACTAGATGACTATCGCTAGAACCAGACGACTGTTACTAGAACCAAACAACCGTTACTAGAGCCAGACGACTATCGCCAGAGCCAGACAACTGTCGCTAGAACAAAACGACCGTCGCCAGAACCAGACAACTGTCGCTAGAGCTAGACGACCGTCGCCAGAACCAGACGACCGTCTCTAGAGTCAGACAACTGTCGCCAAAACCAGACAACCGTCGCCAGAGCTAGACAACCGTCGCCAAAACCAGACAACTGTCGCCAGAGCTAGACGACCGTTACTAGAACCAGACAACCGTCGCCAGAGCTAGACGACCGTCGCCAGAACCAGACGACCGTCGCTAGAACTAGACGACCGTCGCCAGAACCAGACGACCGTTACTAGAACTAGATAACCGTCGCCAAAACTAGACGACTGTCGCCAGAGCTAGACAACCGTCACTAGAACCAGACGACCGTCGCCAGAGCTAGACGACAACGACTAGCTAGTGAGTACTATAAACGATTCAATCAATTAATCGAATCAAGGTAGCACAGACAGGTAGGCACAAATAGGGAGATGCTGACGGGTAGGCAGATACAAATAGGTAAGTAGATGCAGATAGGCAAGCAGATACAAATAGGTAAGTAGATACAGACAGGCAAGCAGATGCAGACAGGTAGGCAGATGCTAACAGGTAGGCAGATATAGACAGGTAGGCAGATGCAAACAGGTAGGCGATACAGACAGGTAGGCAATGCAAACAGGTAGGCAATGTAGACAGGTAAGCAGATATAGATAGGCAAGCAGATATAGACAGGTAGGCAGATGCTAACGGGTAGGTAGATATAGACAGGTAGGCAGATATAAATAGGTAGGCGATACAGACAGGTAGGCGATATAGGCAGGTAGGTAAGTTAATAGGTAGATAGGTAGAAGAGAACCATCGCTATATTATATTAAATTATCTAAAATAATATTATTTATTTTGCTAGCCTTATAAATAGCTTTAAAGTAGCTTTTATTTATTTAAAATATGTTATTAGTATAAAAGAGGTAAATATAATTATAGTTGCCAAATGCGCAGATTACTGGCAGGTTGCGTATAGGTTGCGCGCAGGCTACGCGCAGGCTGCGTGTTAAAAAAACACGATATAGGCTAGTCGGTCAAGTTGCCAAATGACCTTAACTGCGCGCCAATTACGTTAACCACCAACCATTGAGGCCATTAAAAGGGTACCATATTTTGCCGATGCAATTTATATAAGCCCTATCTTTAAACTATTTTTCTTATTATAGAGTCCGCCTAAACGTCTTCTATTACTGAGATCCCTAGTGTTACGGCACTGACCTGTTATACACTGTCTCGTACTGTTTCCTACTGTTGGCTGGCCCACCATTAGCGCCTTGGCGGGCTGGCCCTACTATTTATATACAATACCCCCTTTCCATCTTCTTCTCCTCTTTATACTATAATGTAGTTATTTAGCCTACTTATATTATAGCACTATGACAGTTTGTGGTATCTCTAATTGCGCCCCATTGCGACCTTTGTTTTTTCCCTCTTCCTAAATATACTATCTCCGTTTTCCCAGTGTAATTGCGACCTGGCGTAACTGATAACACCATACTATAGTCCTAGACAACCCTAGCACAGTCCCAGATAATCTTAGTATAATCTTAGATAATCTTAGTACAGTTATAGATAATCTTAGTATTATAGCCAGCCTTATAGATTTTAATTGCCTTACCTAGATCCCTCGAAATAGGTAACTATAACATAGATAATACCCCATTGACGAACCTACGCGAAGCGCTCGCCTACCTCTTCGATACCTCCTATACCCACATTGCCTAGGCAATTAGGAATGGCCCAGAGTACCCTAAGGACCTTAATATAGCAGGAACCTTCCAGCACCTTTCTATATATACAACCTTTTTAACTAGCGTTAAGAACGGCCTCTAAGCCGTCTACAATAAAGGCCGAACTATAAAGTCTTAACTTAAAGAAGCTTAGCATAGAATTAACTCCCTTAAGATGCTTGAACTACGTGTATAATAAAACGAATAATAAGCTCTTATATATACTAAGACCATACAAAGTCTAAGCTCTTAGATTACTATACTTACCCAGACCATTGCTAAGAAGAATATAGCTACTGGCTCCCCTCTTCTAACTGAGCCCTATAGAAAAAAGCGTAAAGCAAAAAATCTAACCCTATTTAATGGCAAGGGATCACCAATTAAAAAATAAGAAAAATTTAAGATATGGGAAATAAAGATTTAAGGCGTTTTCTAGAGAGATATAAAGTGCTTTAAGACTCTAATAGATGAAATCCTCTATATGTTAGATATGCTAATAGATAAGGCCTATGACTATATTAAGCATGGCCTTAATATACTACGTATATACCTAAATGACTTAAGTAAATAGACCTTCTCCGACCAAGAGTCTATGCTCGTGTATATAAGGAAGCACTATAAGACCATTAATACAACCCAAGCGGCTAAAAATAAGTTAGATACCTTAAGCCAGGGCGAGCGTAACTACTGGTCCTAGAAAGTAGAGCTTAATAAGTTAATAATTAAAGCAAACAAGACTAAGGAACAAAAAGTAGACTTACTTAAGAAGAATATTTTACTAAAGATAAAAGACCTAGCCCTTACCCTTAGCTGCAAGATCGGCGATGCTAACTATAAAGGCTAGAGTAAGCAGATGGACATGTTTGCTTATAACCTACAGAACTATGCCCACTATATAAAGCTAAATACCGCTAAGCTAAGTACTACTGGCGGCTATTAACCTATATTACCTAATAACAACACCTTAGTACTAGTACTATAGAATAACCTAATAAACCTTAACGCCGTTAAATTTAGTAGCGGTAGTAGTAGCCTCCTTAACGACGTCTGAAGACACCATATAGATAATAGACTCTATATAGCATGTGGTTAACCTAGCCACTAGAAAGATACTTATGACCCTAGGATAAACCTAAATCCCCTCCTAATACCACTGCGCCAACCCCCTCCTAGCCGCGGCGGATTCTTTAGTAGAGGGGATGGCAACCAAAACAGTAACCACGGATAAGGACGTAAGTTTGGACATAGAAACCCGCCCCCGTGATAGCCTTCCCTAATACAGCCCTAGCTGATAGTCCCATACGCAAACTATGGACAAGTGCTCCGTATCGCTACTAATTATAAGACCGGCTATATTATCGGTAAAGTACCCTCTAGTATATATACACCGTCGGAGACTAATATGTTAGGATATACTAGCTAAGACTATAGCCACCAGCCAAGCCCCACAAGTTAGTTATTAAAAGGCTAACCCTTAGACTAAGTCGCCTCTAAGGGTTAGAACCATACGGGGAGGAGGATAAAAGGATTAGATCTATATTACTAGATTAGTTAGACCTTATTCTAAGTTAACTACTACTTAACCTTAGAACAGTAAACAATAATAGAAATGCCATTCTTATTTAGACCTACCTCTCCTTACTACACAACCCACTCCTATAAGTTTTTATTGAAACAGTAAGCCTTATTAACACTAGTAGTACAGCACTAGCATTTGCAGACGAAGACTTGCTTATAAAAAAGTATAATATTATAATAAAAAGACTTCTAGTTTTAAAACCACTCTGCCTTGCTAACGGACTTCTATCCAGCTTTATTACCCACTACTTTACAGCAAAAATGATAATCGGCCACTATATAGAATCTATACTTTTCTACGTCACGAAATTATTACCCTCTATACTAGTAATTCTTAGAATGCCCTAGCTCAAAAAATATAACCTAAGGATAGACTTCCCCGCTCTAGAGCTTAAGTTTAACTCTAATTACTATGCCTATAACTGTCTCCCATGGCATATTCCCAATTATAACTAAGTAGTACTATACGGACGCATTACAAGGCCAACGCTCAGATACCGTTAGTTGATAGTAGAAGAGGTGCTTAATACTGGTAACCTAATATACGCAATAAACGAAGCGGAGATCCTAGAAGACTGGACTACTACCCTATCCCTAAAAAAATAAATACTACCAGAACTATAAGTCCCCTATATATACCCGCTTAACCTAGGTCAGCTAATAAGACACCTAACTTTAAGTTATTTGCCATACGTATATACGACCGCACGTATAATAGCTAAAGACGTTATAGCTAAGACCAAAACTAGAGCAATTAAGACCTCCCCCCTATAACGCCTAACCTCATACCCGTCTCCTGCGCGTACCGTGTAGGGCCGCCGCCTCGTTTCTGCCCCCCTAGGCCAACCGAGCCGTGCCAGCCTAGCTATAGCACTGGAGAACCAGATACGCCCCAACCTGGATAATATTAGATGCACTTGTGCCGTTAATTTCACCCAGTTCTATAAACAAAAAGACGTAAAGGTGATAAGGATCTATATAGCGGAGCTAGTAGAACTAGTTAAATAAGAAGAACACTAATAGCTACTTAAAGAGCTGCCTATAGGCCTAATAGAAGTACCAAACCTATTAGAAAGATCTTTCCGCTAGCTAGTAGAAGGCAACTATATAATAGAGGAAGCCCGTAAAGTGCTACCCCCTTATTTTTATAACTTCCTTAAGACAAACCTAAAAACTAAGCCTAAGTTTCTATGCTAAAAGATAGTTAATACTGATGTTAAGAAATTCCTAAAAGGCAAACCAGGATTAACCCGTAAAGATATTCTATAACGCTTACTAAAAGAGTTTCGCGAATATATTAAACACTTCCTCCTTAAGAATATAGATAAGCTGCCCCCTCACTAACCATAGGACCATAAAATTAAGATTATACCCGGAAAGTAGGCCCTATATTATAAGAACAGACTACTCTCACCCACTAAACTCAGTTGTGTAAAGAAATGGATTAATAAGATACTAGATAAGGGTTTTATCCGCAAATTAACCTTACTAGCCACCATACTACTCCTCCTTGCTACGAAACCTAGTGGTAGCGTGCGAATCTGCTATGACTACTAAGGCCTAAATATAGTTACTATTAAGAATTGGTACCCATTGCCACTAATCCATAAGACACTTAATGCACTCTATAGTGTTAAGTACTTTACTAAGCTTAACGTAATTGCTGCGTTTAACCAGATCTGGATTGCGGAAGGTTATAAGTAGCTTACAGTATTTATTACCCGGTTCGGACTCTATGAGATGTTAGTTATACCGTTTAGTCTCTATAATACGCCCACTATATTCCAGAACTATATTAACCATATTTTACACAACGCCCTTAATAACTACTGTACTGCCTACCTTAACGATGTCCTTGTCTTCTCTAAAATACGCACTAAGCACACTAAATATATAAATGAAGTTATCTAGAGACTCGGTAACGCTAGACTGCAGATTAATATTAATAAGTCTAAGTTTTATGCTACTAAAATAAAATATCTTGGCTTAATTATCTTGACTAATGGTATAACTATGGACCCTAAGAAGGTGCAGGCCTTATAGAAATAGAAGGACCCGACGTTAATTAAAGAACTATAGCAATTTCTTAGCTTCGCGAACTTTTATTGACGATTTATCTAAAGCTACTCCGTAGTTATTAAACCTATAACTAGGCTACTAAAGAAGAGTACTAATTGGTTATAGGGCCCTAATTAAGCACAAGCCTTTTAGACACTAAAGATAGCGTTTACTATAGTACTGGTTCTAGTATACTACAACTATATAAAGAAAACTGTAGTAGAGACAGACGCCTTAAACTAGGCTTTAGGAGGAGTGCTTTATTAAGCTGGCGAAGATAGTAAACTTAAGCTAGTTGTATTCTTCTCTGCTAAGTACTCCGCCCCAGAATATAACTATAAGATATATAATAAGGAGCTCCTAGCAATTATAAAAGCACTAAAAGAATAGCGCCCTAAACTATAAGGAACTAAGTAACTGTTTAAGATTATTACGGACTATAAGAACCTCTAGACCTTTATAATAACGAAATAACTAAACTAGCGCTAAGTCCGATGGGCTAAGTTCCTCTTTTAGTTTAACTTTGTTATTACCTATAGGCCTAGCACCAAAGCCATAATCCTAGACGCTCTTAGCTGTCTCCTAGGCGTAGTACCTGCTAATGCTAGTAATAAATGTCTACGACACTGAGACCGCGTTGTCTTACTATAAAAAAAAGTTAACCCTGCTATCCTAGAAGAGCTACTGAGCAAATCCTAAGACTAGAGCGTTGAAGACTTTATTACAGTAATAGACTTAGAGCCTAAGAAAAAACCCCTTAAGGAGCTTATTAAGAATGCCTATAAGGAGAATAAACTCGCTAGGGATATGTTAGCTGCGCTATATAAACGGGAAGGCCGTAAAGCACGTTACTGGCCTAAGTAGATTAGGAAGTTACTCCGCTATAATAAATCTAAATGTTTAATTGTTAACGGCCTAATCTACTATAGGAATTAAGTATTTATCCCTAATTTACCTAAACTTTAACTAGAAGTTGTACACTGTATATATAGTTTGGGTCCTGTGGGCCACCTAGGCCGCGTTAAGACGCTAGACCTCCTTAATTAAACCTATTAGTAGCTAGGTATTTTACAGTTTATAGCTACCTTTATAAAAGACTGCGCTCTCTGCTTCCGCATAAAGACCCTATACTTAGCACCGCCTAGTTTCCTAAAATCACTAGAACTACTAGTTCGCCTATAGACCGATATCTCTATTAACCACGTTATCGACCTGCCTAAGTGCCTTTATAACGGCAAAACATATAGATATATCTTTGTCGTTGTTGACCGCCTAATAAAGATAAGACACTTTATTCCTATTACTGGCCTAGATACTAAGGAGCTTGTTAAAGCATTTATCTATACTGTTTATAAGTTATATGGCGCTCCAAATACTATTGTTTCTAATAGAGGCTCTTTATTCGTTTTTAACTTCTGGCGTTGCCTAAACTAGCGCCTAAAGGTAACCCTAAGCCCTAGTTCCGTATGGCACCCTAAAATAAATAGCCAAACTGAGATTATTAATGCAGTAATAAATAAGTACCTACGCGCCTTTGTGAGCTTTACCTAAGATAACTAAGTAGATTGGCTTCCCCTTACCGAGTTTGCCATAAATAACCAGATTAATGAGACTATGGGAATCTTACCATTCTTTGCCAACTATGGCTATAACCCACGTCTGGGTGTTGAACCAGCGGGCCCCTAGCTATCAGCCCTGTCTATATATATAAAGAAGGAGTACCTATAAGCTAATACTATTACTAACCGCTTTAAGCGCATCTTAACCCAGCTTAAAGCCCTAGCTCGTATCTCCTAGCGACGCTATAAAGACAACGCTAATATAAAACGAGACGAAGGTATAATATTTAAAAAGAATGACATGGTTATAGTTAGCCTTAAAAATATAAAGACTAACCGGCCTAAGAGGAAGTAGAATAATAACTAGGACGGACCCTGGCCTGTCCTAGCTGCCTATAAAGAAGCAGTTGTAGTTAACTTTCTAAACCATATCCGCGTTAATAAGTCTTTCTATACTTTAAAAGTCCGCCTCTGGTTTCCTAAAGAGATCTCTGGTTAAGCACGCATTAATAAAGAGAAACGTTGTAATGTTATAGAAAGGATAGCCAAAAGAGACGATAATGGCAACATTACGGACAAGTAGGAATTTAAAAAGATTTTTAATATATATAATAAACAAATAGACGAGCATGGCCTAACATATTATATTAAGTGGAAGTATTATAATAAAGAAACCTGGGAACCCGAGAAGTCCCTAAAAGGGTATAAGTACGCACTATATAAGTTCCACGAATAACACCCTAAGAAGCCCAGACCCCCAGACTAGGCATAAAATAAGGAAAAGTTACGCCAAGGTTATAGCCGACTACAATATTAATTTGTGGTGGTTAAGATATTATAGAACTTTAACCACCAGTTAAAGTTATCTAATTGGCCAGATTCTTACCAAGGAACGCCATAAAATGCCACGCAGATTAATTCTGGTAGTAGTGTAGAGTTCTGCCGACTTTATTCACTGAACTGACTAATTAGGATTTTCCATCCCCGGGATAGAAAATCGCCATTAGCTTGGCTAAGGGCGGTAAGCGGAACCAACATCTTCGCGATAAAAACCAGCCCCCGCGCATTACCTGTTTTTAGAGTTATTTGTTTGGTTTGGGGACCAAACCTTCTAGGGGAGGGGAGTACTATTACGGCACTGACCTGTTGTATACTGTCTCGTACTGTTTCCTACTGTTGGCTGGCCCACCATTAGCGCCTTGGCGGGCTGGCCCTACTATTTGTGTATAATACCCCCTTTCTATCTTCTTCTCCTCTTCATACTATAATGTAGTTATTTAGCCTACTTGCATTACAGTACTATAACACCTAGTTTAGCCTCTACTCCTAGGTCCTTTAATTACTAGATTCTTAACCTCTAGGTTTTTATAGTTTCTTTTCCCACCTTTAGGTTTCTTTAGTACTACTTAGGTCCATTAGCTCTGCGCCATTCTATAGTTTTTAACTCTATATCTATTGTTGCGTACTTTACGCCTTATATAACTATAGAACTCTATCTTGCCCTTTCTTAGCTTATTCCCTTTAATAGATCCTATTATTAATCTTTATTAACTAGTTTATTAACTCCCTTAGAGTATCCACATCTTCTATTAGGATAATTGCGTCCTAGACTTTAGCCTTAAGTCCTTACTTATACTGTGCTATAAGCGCCCTATTATTCCACTCAACCTATATAGCTAGTGTTTAAAACTGCGTTGTATACTTAATTACTGAAGTGCGTTATACTAAGTTCTAAAGTTTTCATTCCACTGTTATAGTTGCTTTTGGGTCTCTAAATATTTGCGTTAACTGTTCTATAAATCCATTCCAACTTATAAACATATACCATATATCTAGGTTAGTAGTTATCACACTATTTACTTATATCTCTGTAAGGTAAGGCTTAAACCACTCTAGAGCTCTTCCTATTAAGAATAGTCCTGCGTATGCTACCTAATCTATAGGTGTTACTAACTTCGCTCCTTCCTACATAACCTTAAAATATATCTGCGTAAGAAATCCCTTAAGCTTTAACCTCTCCCCTAAGAACCGTTTAATTAAAGGTAACTTAACCTTTACTGCTCCAATTCCATTAATGCGTTCTTTAAGTATCCTATTATTGTCCTATAAGCAATTAACCATTTCTTGTAACTAACCTTACGTAACCACTTAAGAATCTATGTCCGCTATACTGGTATCTCCTAGTCCTAAGGTTGTGGCTGCCGTCAATATTGTTATAACTGGTACTTTAGGTGGCATATTATTCGATCTTATTTAATACTATAACCTTAGTAGTAAATATATAACGGAACCTTATAGCAGAAACTACAATAGGTCCTATTATTAGGCTAGGTATATAGGTAAGAACAGTGTTAACAACATAATAATAACTAGTGGAGTGGTTGCCTAACAGATTAACTCCAATTATATTCTAAGATTTACTATAAGGAGAGAACTATCTATAGTAGGGACTAAGGTCCTTTAAATACACAACTATACTCCTAAGAAATCCTCTCTTGTACGTAAGGTATGTGTTATACGTATTATACGCAGGCGTACACTGCGTATACTCCGTACACTGCGTATAACATTATGTGACTCGCTTACTATTCCTCGTTATATAGTTCCACCGGCTCTATCCTAGACCGTACCTGTATTAACCAACTAGCTTCCTACAACTCTTCCCTAAGTAGTCGTAACATCGTACTTAAAGCGTCCGTAATAACCTATTTGAACACTTTTTCTGTACTCGCGTATGACACCACCCATCACCTTATTATTACCTTATATTTGAAGCTATGGGCAAACCTGCTTGGTCGGTTGAACAGAAGTCAATTGTATAAGCTCTAATTGAGGAGGGTGAGCCCCAGCGGAGGTTCAATAGTAGGACTACTATGTCTCTTATACGTATTCGGTCTATTTGAATTAACGGTATCTCTATTCGGCGTCCCCCCTCGTCCTATACGGTATAAGTGCATTATACTATACGGCACCTATACGTGGTAACCGAACTGTATATACCTCGTAGGTGGGAGGCCTATAATAAGCCTCTTATCTACCCGCCTTCTAAACCGTCTAACAGCCTAGACTTACCACGCGCGGTATTTCGTCTTCCTCTATATCCTTCTAGGCGGGAGACAGGGGACCTAGGTTGGGGACCTAGGTTAGGGCCCTAGGATAAGACACCTAGCTTATCCCGCTGCTCCTTTAGGGTAGAAGGTCATATAGGACTATATTATACTACGTAGGGGGTTATATAGGACTAGATTATGCTGTAGGTAGGGGGGGTATAGGCGACGCGTATACACGTATATAGGTGGTAGAAGGAGCTAGGGGCAGATATACAACACTTTTACGGTAGTCTATAAGGTATAGAAGTATAGTACGGACGGTAGACGGGGTAAGATAGGTATTTTAGATACTCTTTCCTACGGGACTAAGTCTCGGAGCAGCGACCTAACGGTATTTTTCCTCCCGTTAATATAGTACGGATACTGTCTAGTTTTCTATTCTATTGCCTCTAACTAGCGCGCTAAGTGGTAGGGTTATATTAGGTAGTACTTTAAGTCGAATTTAAGACAGTGTATAATACTGTGCTTTTTATTCTTGCAGTGCTGTTAAAGGTAGCGATGGCGTTTAAGTAGCGTATATAGATGCTTGCCTTTAGCTTCTGTACGGTAACGCCGTTTAGCAGCCTCTTTCTGCATTTTAGTGGTAGTTAACGTCTTCTTTTTACTAATAGCTTCCTCTACTATACCTTCGTGATCCTCGCTAGAGGACTCTACCTCTTTATTAGCCGCTGCTTTGGTTGGAACGCCTACCGCTTAGAGCGCCGCCTAAACAGCTGTAGCAATTTTGGCGTTTCTAGTATTAATAGACGCGTTAACAGGTGCAGTAGCGGCCTTAACTGTAAGATTAACCCTTTAAGCCTTCCTTACGTACTTTAACTGTGCCTCTATTATTCCCTCTACTTCACTGCATCGTTTAATTCTTTAGGTATTATAGGATCCTTCGGACTTAATAACGCAATAACGGCAGTTAATTAATTAAGCTGGAAAAAACGAAGGCCGTAATATTCGTTGGCTTAATGCGTATTTTAGGTAATAAACTCCTAATATTTAAAGGCTCTAAATGGAGATGGCTAGAACGTTACTAAATATCTTTATGGTGTTGGCATACAAGATTAGATTTAGAATAAAGGTTCGAAGATCTTTGGGCTGTTCTATAACAGTAGAATGTATCGGTATAGGTGGTATAGGTTCGATAGTAAGGTCTACTTCTTTTGGCGCCTTTGAAGTGTTCTTTGCAGTATTTAAAGGTGCTTTGGCTCTCCTCCTATTCGTTATAGCGCTAACTAAAATAGGAAATAATATAGGCTTTGAATAGCTTCAAAAAATAGGCGGCGGCGATATATTAGCATGGAGGATGGGCGGTGTCAAAAGGGTTCAACAGGTGAGGATTCGGTTTCTGACATTTGATCGTCTTTTTTCGAAGCGACTGCATCACACAGCCTCCGTTTTTCAATCAAGAACGAATGTCAATGTACGACACATAAAAGCTCTCAGCTACCCAACCCTTCCATCTCTCAGTTTAATTGCTCTGGCCTTACCAAAGCATACCGAGATATCCCACTGCCCAACAATGCCGCCACTCCCAGCATCTCTCCTCGGCCTTCCCGCCGAGATTCGGAACGAAATCTACATTTACGTGTTTTCATCACGGAGCCATGTCGACGATACGATAGCTTTGGCCCTCATAGACACTAAACCGCTACACAACCTCTATCTCCTCCAAACATGTCACCAAATCTATCACGAAGCAGCTCTACTTGCATATTCGAAAACAACTTTCATAACAAAACTTTGGCGACGTAGAGCTCTTGAAGACGGAATAGGCAGCTCAGGATTACGCATAGAAAAACTAAGCACTCTCAGAAGCATCACACTTGCAACACATCTCGCAGATAACTTCCTCGCAACTAGGTACAGGTCGACAAGTCACAATGCTGGGACAAGGCGCCTAGTACTCTTTTTGGAGGGTTTAGCAACGATGCCGGGATTGACAGGGTTGAGGGAGGTAACGGTTTTGTTCAACGATCACATTTTGATGTCAATACTTAGGAAACAAAATGACGTGGCTTGGAAACTTAAGCACATCATGGGCGCCCAGTTCACTCAAGTTGAGGACTGGTGTACGCGAGTAGATCCGTGGAGTTCCGGTGCTGTTTTTATGATGACATGGGAAGAAGGAGGCAAGACGAGGGGTGTGAAGGTCGAGTTTGTGCGGTTTCTCCCTAAACCGGAAAATTTAGGATTAGGATTTCGGCAATTAGAGGAAGGGGATGTGATTGAGGAACCAGGCCTGACAAGCTGGGAGGTGAGGAGGAGGGAGAGACCCTTTCTGACAGCTGGGCAGAGCGATCCGGCAGCACGAGTGGCAATGCATACTAAAAGCACTTTTGGAAGAACGGAGCCAAGGTCTCCCAGGAGTTCGTTTGGTGGAAGGTCCGCCAGGAGCTCCCTGAACGGCGACGAGAGTTGGTTGTCAGTGGGCAGCAGGAGTTCACTTGGAGGACTGTCCGCAAGACCCTCGATTGGAAGTGGTAGACCATTGCAAGACGAATATAAATAGCAGCAAGCTTCGCGACAGTCTCTATAAAGCCTTTACAAAGTCCATCTTCCCCCTAACCTCTTACGGAGATAAAATCTTTTAAGAATCTTCTTACCCTCGTCAGGAAAACGGGAGAGTGGTAGGGGCTAGCTAGGGGCTAGCCCGGGGCCAGCCCGGGGTCATTTTAGCTGGATCCGCTGATCTGCTCATGTACACTTTTTTACGCTAGCCCGGGGCTAGCCCGGGGCCATATTAGCAACATTAGCAACATTTTATACATTTTATACATTTCATATATTTCATACATTTTGTACATTTTATACATTTCGTATATTTTATATAATATTTCCTATAGCTGCAATATTTATAATTATATACTAAATAATAAAATTCAAAATTCAAAATTCAAAATTTAAAATTTAAAATTAATGGTAGCTATAAGAGGTATATATCACAGAAGC
>Ga0307507_10009116_pt1 | contig 13349 bp, 4 predicted proteins | sample 7_EM_MG_FD_207223 | JGI IMG/M metagenome (GOLD analysis project Ga0307507, IMG submission 207223) | Populus trichocarpa ectomycorrhiza microbial communities from riparian zone in the Pacific Northwest, United States - 7_EM | ecosystem: Host-associated > Plants > Roots > Unclassified | place...
TCCTATAGCATAGGGAACCTACCCCCCTAAAGACAATAACCGGGTATATAATTACAATACGACCAAATATAGAAAAGGTAGAGGAACTTAGGGGATAATCAAAAACAGAAGTTCTTATAAAGATTTGCAAGGAGGTCCACAACACCATTGCAGTCCAATACCTTAGGAGTAGAGATATTAGAGTTACCCTAAAGAACTAACAGGCAAAGGAACGGGCCATAAGGGTAGGGGACAGGCTAGGAGAGCGTATTAGCATAAAAGTACTCTGTAAAGATCACCTAGTTAAAGTCCTATCAGTTCCTATAAGCCTTAGGGTAGAAAGGGGACGCTAGGCGGACAATACAGCAACTATATAGGAGATAGTAAAACAAACGGAACGCCTTATATTAGGACTTGTAATCACCTAAATCTAATAGCTTTAATAGGAAAATACAAACTAAGCATATAATAAGAATAATAAGAGGATATAAGGGGTGCTAGAAACTCGCTAGGGAAACAATAAACAAACGCATAGCTCCCTTATCATCAGCGTATATATACTAGGAATGCAAAAACTCCTTATCCAAAAAGGAATAATTATAAATGGCCTTATATATAACACAAGGCTCTATAACCATAGACTACACCTAGAACAATATTATTACTGCGTATAATAGGGACATACCCAATCCACATACACAGCACAGGTGTGCTACGGCTACTATATAGGCCCCTATAATACAAGACAATATACAAATTAAGACCAAATAAAATGTGCAAACTGTCACTAAAGCACACATAAGGCGTAGGAGAGAGAAGACTATATTAAATACAGAAGACGGAAGGAAAGGGCTTAATAGCTATAGAAACAACTACACGCCAGATTATATAAATAGAAATAATAAGCAATAAGCTAGGGGGACGCAAGTATCTTCCTAGCGTTTTCTACCTTTAACACTATGGGGCTAAGCCAGCTATCCCAAGCCTTAACGGGCCAAAAGCGACGCCGCATAACATCACCAGACCAAATAGGGATATAAAGGACACATAGAATATAAGGGAGAGAACACCCAGTAGAAAGACCCCTATAGATAGCTACAGTAAATTTAAGGCCGGGACAATTAAGAATTAGATTTAACACGGTAAATATAATACATATAGCTAGCTTATAAGGGGCACACAGCTAACTAGTAAGAATAGGGGAAGAACCGGAGGCAATAACAGACTCAGATTTAGAAAGGCTAGTAGGAACATAAGACACAGAAATAGAAAGCTCCATATAAAATAAGTAGTGGCCAGGGAGTAAACACAGAAGATAGAAGTTCTAAACATTTTAAAGAAAGTAGAAACGGAAGAAGCAAGAAGTAAAGAAGAGGCAAAGAACCCCCGCCAGGGGTCCACCACTTAACCATTATATAGTACAACTGCGGCAATACGAACCACTATCTAGCAAGGCCCCTACTAGACAGTCTAGACCCAGAGAAATACTATATTCTTACTATATAAGAGCCGTATTATAATACCTATATATAATTAATATACTGCCCCTAAGGATTCTAGCTCCTATATAAACCAAAAGCAGCTATACGCGTATGCTTTATAATCAGCAAAAATATCAGCCTTGCCTTATAGTTATAGCAGGCAGTTAACCCGGATATTACAGTTATAACCATTCAGACATATAGGGGACTAGTACAAATCATTAATGTCTATAACCCTAGGGTTAAAGGGGTAGCATAGACAGAGAATATTATATTTGTAATAAGCTTGCTAGAAACTAAACACGCGGAGTCCATTCTACTAGGAGATATAAACCTCTACTACCTATAGTAGGGGGGCATCTATGTTGCTGCTAATTAACAGGTAGAGTACCTACTAAGAGCTATAGATAACGGGGGCCTTAAGCTAGCTACCCCCCCAGGTACAATTATATGGCAATAGGGCACCGCCAAAAGTACAATTAACCTTATAATTATGGACGAAAACCTATACCAGAGACTTAAAAGGTGCTCCCCTAAAGAAGAATAGGCATTTACTTTAGACCATATCCCTATCCAGATACAACTAGATCTGGACATTAAGGTACAACTAAATAGTAAAAGATACGCAATAAGGAAGCTTAATATAGATAGCTTCCTTAATATAATTAAACAATAACTCTAAGACCTAAAAGAAATCCACCCAATACTAAACAAGCAAGGCTTATTGGCTACCCCTAAGAAAATTAATTAAAGACTAGAAAGGATCTAGGCAGCAATTAAAAGTAGGCTAAAAGAGCACTGCCTAGTTTTAAAACCAGGCCCCTATGCATAACACACATGGTCCGCATAGTGCGCGGCCCTTATAGCCTGCCAACAACGAGCAAGGGGGAAATATATAAGCAGCCACAATTCTAAGGACAAGAGATAATATAAAGACACAAGAAACCAGCTAAAGAATACCCTAAGAAAAGAAGCAAGGAATAACTAGAGACGGTTTATAAACAAATACACTATTAATCTAAGTCTCCCCTATAATAAGGGCCTTTGGACTATAGCAAAATAGGTAAAGAAAAAGGCGGGACGCCTAATAGAAGATCTACACCTACTACCCCTATAAAGAGCAGGCAAACTATAGGCCACAAGCAACAATAATAAGAAGGCAAAGATCCTTATAGAAAGATTTTTCCCTTAACTAGCTCTAGCAGACCTTAGCAATATTACTAGTAAAACACTAGTGACTCGCCTAAGGGTCAACAGCGATATAACAACTAAAGAAATGGCCAGAACTATTAGCTGCCTTTTAAACAATATAGCACTAGGACTAGATGGGATCCTAAACAAAGCCCTAAAGACCTATAAACTACTTATAGCACCTTAGCTTGCAGACGTAGCCAGAGTATACTTTATAATAGGCTACTACCCACAACTCGGAAGATCCATAATAACGGTTATCTTATAAAAAGAAGGTAAAGCAGACTACTTAATCCCAGGAAGCTACCGCCCTATTACCTTAGAAAACACCCTAAGCAAGATCTTAAAAAAGGTTATAGCGGACTATATAGCAGATATGGCAGAGGAACACGCCCTACTACCACAAAGCTAAATAGGGGTAAGAAAGAATCGCTTAATACTATTAGCACTTACACTACTCGCTACTACCATTAAAACTGCATAGGCTATGCAAAAAGACTTTATAGTATTAATACTTAGCCTAGATATTAGCGGCGCCTATAACAATATACCCTATAAGCGTCTTCTATACATCCTTAGGGCAAAGGGCTTCCCAAAATAGATCATTTAATTTATTTAAGGATTTATAGGCCAGAAAGAAATATTACTAGTCTTTAGCAGATACTAGAGCCCCCCTATTACAGTTATAATAGGAATACTATAAAGATCACCTCTATCGCCTATACTCTTCCTCTTCTTTATAAGCAACCTACTTAACACCTTTAAGGAAGGGGCAACCTAGGGGATAGGCTTTATTAATAACACAAACCTAATTATATATGGGCCAACAGCCGTAGAGAACTGTAGGATACTAGAGAAAGCCTATAACACCTATATAGAATGGGCAAGACGATATAGAGCCTAATTCTTACTAGAGAAATACCAGCTAATCCATTTTATAAGAAAACATAACCAATCTGCAGATCTTTAGTATATAATCCATATCTAAGGCTTTAGGGGTTAACCGGTTCAAGGCCTAAGAGTATTAGGAGTATAGGTAGACAGCAAGCTCCAGTAGAGCGTATATGCAGCGTAAGCGGCCTATAAGGGCCAAGTATAGTATATTGCTATATCCAGGATCGTTAATTCTATATAGGGTCCATGCTTCTAGAGGTTACGCCTACTATATACAGCAGTTATCCGGCTAACCATAACGTATAGATCTAGCATTTGGGCCACTAGAGAAACCAAAAAAGGCCCCCCTAAATTACTCCTTAAACCACTCTAAAAGGTCCAAATAGCCTGCCTTAGGAGTATAACAGGCGGGTATAAGCAAACGGCCACAGCACTGCTTAAGAAGGAAGCCAATATTCCCCCCCTATAACTATATATTGAAGCCAATGTAATATAAAGGGTGCAAAAGGAACGCAACTCTAATGTTATAAAGTATATTAAGACACGCCTAAATAAACTATAGAGGGACCTTAGGGTGCCCTATAGGAGAAGGAACCAACAACCCTAAAGTAGGGAAGATATATTAGGAAAACAGGTAGAGAAAGCAGAAGAAGAATAGTACGGCGCTAGGGTCCAGGCCTATATAGAAAAGGAAGAAAGACGCGCAAGAGGCCAGCAAAGACAACAGTAAGGGAGAAAAAGGAGCTAAAGTAGAGCATAAAAGAGTACTAGAAAACCATCTACCGCAACACAATACTGGTTAGACCGACGCTGGAGAGACAAATAGGAGTTGAAGGTACAAAGGCAGACTCAGACAAGGGGAACCCAAGCCGTAGCATAGGTAATACTATGGGGGGTAAATACCTAAGGGCTCTAAAAGGGCCTAACAAAGGCGGAAAATATAATAGCAACACTCTTAAGGACAGGAATAATAGGACTAAAAGATTGGCTTTACTAGGTGGATGTCCTAGTGGGTAACCCAAGGTGCAAATATGGCTGGCTAAAACAGACACTAAAACATATAATACTGTTATGCCCCTTATACACTAGCCAAGAGGTAATGCTCTTAGTAGCTAGCACAGAAAACTATAATACACTGCTCTTAATATAGAAAGGCCTTAAGGCGGCTACCTAGTGGCTTATTGGCCAAAATATACTAGACCAGTTCTGGGTTGCAAAGGAAATAGCAATAGAAGGCAAAGGGATAAGTAATAGGCGCCCCCTAATAACTCTATAGGAGTAGAGTATAGTGTATAATACTAGCGCGTCCGTAGGTTTGTTACGGCAGCAGTAGTTCCTAAGGAGGTTAAAAAGTAAGGTAGTAGAGCACCACTGGTGACTTATAGGCGACTCGCAAGCGAGCCCCAAAAGGCGGGGAGATGGATTATGGGGTTTTCTCAAATAGAGTTTTCTCCCTATATGTATATAAGGAGTAGTCCGCGTGGGCCCAACAGGGATCCAAATCGGACGTTAAGTAATGAATAATATATATATCTAAGTTATAGTTTACTAAAATAGGTTTCTATAATATAATTATAGAAGCCTCTATAAATTTTTATCCAGACCTTTATCGCATCTCTTAATAGGTTATATATAAAATCTTTAAGTTAGTAAATATATAAATCTTTAAGTTAGTAAATATATAAATCTTTAAGTTAGTAAATATATAAATCTTTACTAAACCTAAATACGAGAATTATCTTTAAGATACCGTATTAGATCCTAATAAAAACACTTAAACTAACTCTAGTTATAAGCCAGATTTAAGGTCTAAGACTTTTATTAAACACTATATGGATAAGGACCCTTAGAAAATAGTATAAAGTAAATCTCCATAGATAGCACGGCTTATCCCTATAGGAATTATATATAACAACCTTAAGGAGAAGGTACTCTTCTATATTATACAGCAATTAAATCGGGCATAGTTATTAAAGTAATTAGGGGTTATAAAAATAGAACCGGATTATAGATTCCAAGAGTTATATTATATATTAGTTTATTACATATATTGGCTTTTCTTAACTAGGTTATTTAACTTTAAAGATATTTGAAAATTCGCGGAGAGTGTTTTTAAAGTATATAGTGACGAAAACTACTATAGGGTCACTATAGAAGCTATAACTGCGTTATTCCTTCTTTATATAGTTTCGGCCCTATCCCTTACAACGTTAAAATGGGTCGTTAGGTTATCCATAAGAACCGACCAATTAGATTAGCTGGATTCGGTGCCTATACCCAGAAATTTAGTGGGGTTTCTGTACGGACTACTTACTCTAACAACCCTAATGTTGCAAGGGATATATATAGGAAGCGCTTTAGGAATCTATCTTACCTAGGGCTAGAACGGTTTTATAAGAGCGGTTAGCTAATAAGAATTAGAAGAAGTTTTTAAGGTATATAATAAAAGATAACAACCTAAGACAATTCTGGCCACTTATTAAACCTATATTTCGCGTTAACATAGAATCTAATACAGTATCTCGAGATTCCATTTAGATTAGTCTGCTAGGCTTAATTATTTACTATACTAGTCTACGCTATCTAGAAAAGTAGGAAATTTTATAAGGCTTTATAGAGTATCTTAATTATCCATATAATACTATCCGTTTAATAATAGGCATAGCGCTAGCCTATATAATAACAATTAGTAAGTTATATAAGGATATTAACTATCTTATTAACGCACAAATAAAATATTCTTTAGTTAGTATCTAACTATATTAGTTTAACGGATAAGGAATCTATAATAAACGCTAAGGTCCTTTACTAACTTAATATATAGCAGAAATATAACCAAGATTCCTACGTCCGGGCTATATGCACTCTTTTAGTATAGTAGGATACCTATTTATTATCTTACAGTTATACTTAGCTGCTTAATTTCCCATATAAAAGGCTTATTAAGCTTATTCTCTCTATAGTTGCCATTAATAAAGAGACTAAACTCTAAGTAGAAGAAATCCTAAACAAGCTTTCTAATGTCCCTTTCCATATAAACAAAGTTAGACTATTTATCTTTGTTTTAATTTGGGTGGGAGCCAAGGTAAAACCTTAACGTTATTAGTCTCTTATTTTATAGTTTATAGATATTTTTAACTACCGCAACCTATTTCTTATATTAGACAATTAGCGGTAGGACCTTATTAAATATGTTAACTATATAATTTTTAATAAGTAGCCGGAAGTCCGAGCTAGGGCCGCTATTACGCTTCCTAGTATAATTAGGGCCTTACCTACGGTATTTAGCATTAATTATTGGCGGCAATTATATATAATAATGTTAAAAAAGAACTATTAACAATAATGGCAAATTTATGGCGCAGTACTCGGCCTTAGTGCTTTATTACTAGCATTCCTGTACTAGACAATATATAAATAATATAATTATAGGTAAAATTTTAACTTAATCAATTATAAGTTTAAATTCTACTAATGTTGTCCTTTATTAAGAATTAGGAAATATAATTATCTAGTATACTTTCCGTCCTATATAAGAGATTCTTTGGTAATATTGCTATACTATAAGTAAACTCTCCTCTTTATATAATACCTATATAACTAATTACTCTTAAGATAAGTAGAAGAGGATAAAAGATTTACTAGTAATTAATATAGAGGCTTAGGCGGGGGGTATATTAGAGAGGCAAGTATAGATAGGGAGGCCCTTATATATAAATATAATTCTAATTTAGAGCCGTGGTTTATTAAATATAACTATAAATAACCTATATTACTTGTATAAGGCAGAAAGCTAATTAATACTAGTTCTGCAAAGCTTATATAGTAACTCCACATTATTTTAGTAGGCCCTTACCCCTTTACTAAGTTTTGGAGTCTCTTAGGCTTCTATAGTAGGTACTATAGAAATTACAAGTAGCGGGATTATAGGGCTTGATATTTAGCGTATAATAAAAAATTTTAACCTATAGCGGCGGTAGCAGAAGCACTAGAGGGCAAGGATTGGATTCTAGAACTAGAGAATAAGAAATAGATAAAAGTCACTAAATTTAAACTACTGGGTCTCCTCTCTTTTTTACTATTTTTATTTTATTTTATAGTACTTTATATAAAGAGAAGTATAATAAAAAGGTAGAAAGGAGATACCTAATTAGTAGGAAAGCTAAAGATATTTACTAAGGCTCTGCACAAAGCTCTGCACAAAGCTCTGCGTACAGAGGCTCTGCACCAAGCTTCGCACCAAGCTCTGTAGAGGCTCTGCATAAAGCTCCGCACGAAGCTCTACACGAAGCTCTATCCCTTCGACCGCTGGCGTCCAACGCCAAGGCCGCACGGACAACTATACGAAGGCGCCGGCAAAAAGTAATCGGACACCTATACTTAGCGAGAAAACCCACAAACCCTACCAAAATTTGACTTTTTTCGCGCCTACACTATAAAAACCAACTCTACTTCTACTCCACTTAGTTAATACTTAGTAGAATGGGTCCTTACACTTCCGATATTAGAAAGGCTTAATATTTAACATATCGTAAGAGGAATGACTGGAAGAGAGGCAGTAAAGCTCTATAACCTTGCAAAATCAACAGCTGCCGAAATATAGAAACGATCTCTTGCAGTTAAAGAAGAGCGCTTTGCTGCTAGCTTCCTACCTCCTAAAGTTGAAAATATAGTTTCTGTAAAGGAGAAGAGCGGAAGACTTTTAGTTCTATCAGTTAATAATTTAGTGGGGTCGTGTTTTTCAGCTAAAGTAGCGGTGTCTGATTACTTTTTGCCGGCGCCTTCGTATAGTTGTCCGTGCGGCCTTGGCGTTGGACGCCAGCGGTCGAAGGGATAGAGCTTCGTGTAGAGCTTCGTGCGGAGCTTCATGCAGAGCCTCCGCAGAGCTTCGCGCAGAGCCTCCGTACGCAGAGTTTGGTGCAGAGCTTCGTGCAGAGCCTCCGCAGAGCTTCGTGCAGAGCTTTTACTGAGGTTTGGTAGAGCTCTTGTAAGCTTTTTATCTATATAATATTACTTATCCTTAGGATATTTAGATAAAAGCGGTACCATTTTAAAGCGCTTTATAAGCTCTATAAATCTATACTAATAGAAAAATTATTTATTTAATATTGGGGGGTGCATTACAAGTATAGGCATATTAGGGGATTTTGCCAAGACTATCCGGAGACTATCCGGATAGTCTCCGGATACTATTAGCTGATAGGTCTATTATCCGAGAGGGCATATCCGGCCTATCCTCCCTCTTCGGCGCCGAAAAAATAGGCCGGAATGCGGCACCATGCGCAAGCCTCATCAGCCAACAACAACAATAAATTACTACACCGAAGAGCCTCCGCAGGTCTGGCCACGGATAATTGGGAAAGTAGCTTGCGAATCTTCATGCGTTGCATCGTTCGGGGCAGGAACATGGACGCCGCAAAGGCTATTAGAACGTGCAGACGGTGATAATATTCGCTCTACATCTTCGGCACTAACAGCGATCCCACCATCGGAATCTTGATCGTCGTCCTATCCACTACAGTCAAATCTCTTTAATACGATACCGTTTGTTCGGCCAAGCGTATCGTAATACAAATGGTATTGTTATATCAAGAGTCACGTGTAGGGTGAATAAGTAGGAAAAAGAGGAGCTTTATGCCTAAAAAGGCTTAGGATGTCTACCTCGCGGGCCAAATAGGGCCCTCTCCCATACGAATTCTCTACTGGTTATCCCTTCGTGTGGCATTTGACACTTTTCGTATTGGGCGCTTTGGGCGCTTCTGCTTGGGTTAGCATGCTACAGGCATCCTAGCTAGCGTAATTTTATTAGCAAGCCCCACCAAAACACCTCAATATTGCGATGCCGACGAAATGCTGCCCGAGGCCACCACTACAAAAACACTGAATATATTTTTTTGAGGAAGTTGGGCAAGAAGCCGTGATATATAACGTTATGGCCGTACATTCCTCTCCTTCCTCCATTAACTAGCTGCTAATTATGTAGGAAAAGCCTTTATTAGAGTCCTCCCCCGAATCCTCCCCACCTATACGCTTTATACGCGTTCTTAACGTCAATAAGGATAAACTAGTAGAGGATCAGCTTAAGGTTATAATGGAGGACGTATTATATACGTCAAATAAGGTGGATTAGATGCTACAGGTAATGGAACGGTTTAATCAGCGATTGTTTAGTATAGAGGCGCGTTTAAAGGCAGTAGAGGAGGGCTTAAGGATAAACGCTGTAGTAAAAGCTTAATTAGCTCTAGAGTCTCAATATCAGAGGCGTAAGGAAGTAGAGGATTAAAAATAGTCACCTAATTATTACCTACTAAATGAAAGTCGTTAAAGCACTGTAGGTATAGAGGAAGCCTACAAACCTTGTATTCGTATACTGTTCGCCTTGTCTTTACTGTAAGCTTCCTTACGTACTTCCATCTACACATTTAGTACGTTGGTAAGCTTTTATAGCCTTGCTTCTTCGTATAGTACTTAATATAGCGGTAAGTTCGCGTTTTACACCGTCAAATTATAGGTAGTAGGGTTTTGGCAGTGACGTAGGTGCTTTTTTAATTTATTTTAATATTTTTATAACTAGGCCCAGTACCAGGTTTATATTGCCCATAATTTAGTAATATTAAATAAAGAAGACGCTTAGTATCTTCCTCATTTATACCCATCTACCAACTGCCCATAATAACAAGGTTCCATGCCAATCGTATATAGAAGCGGCGATGGGTTTAAAGGAAGGGCTTACTTAACATTTAGAAGATCTTCTTGCTAATAATATAGGCGTTAATTATGGCCGCATTAAGCGCCTAGAAGAATAAGGGTATCTAGGTGCGCACAGTGGTAATCTAGGTAGTATAGTAGCTTTGAAGTTGATTATAGATATTAACACCGCCCATCCAGTTATTGTAGTTGATAGAGAGCCTAGGAAGCGTTAACTTCTTAATTAGATTATCGCCCCAAACGTTAGCTACTAGCTTCTTAAGAAAGGAACTGTATGCTCGCGGCCGGCACTAATTAACTTTATTAACATCCTTATTGCCGCATGAGTGAGCTGTTATTAAAAACCGTACTAAATTCTTATCCTGCCACACAATTAAAAGCACTAAATCAGCTGCGCTAACGACTATTCCTGTAATAAAGTTAAACGGCAGCCTTGCCTTTCTTTTATTAGCCCTTTTATGCACCTCTAGATAGTCCTTTAAGTTTAATCGAACTGTGCCAGCTGCAGTAATTCCAAGTCGTCAAAGCACCTGGAGCAACGGAATATTCGTAAAGTAGTTATCCAAAAATAGGCAGAATCGACGGGCCTGAAGAGGAAGCTGCTAGGTAAGGTAGAGGACGCACTTAGAGGTCTTTAAGAGGACGATATCTTGGTGATCTGTTCAAGAAGGAAGCCCAAAAAAGCAGCCAGGTAAGGTAAACATAAAACTATAGCAATATCTATATTAACAAAGACTTATTATTTTAAAGCCTTTAGGTACTGGCTTACCGGGCAATTTAATTATAGCCGTAGATTATTTAGTAAACCTTACTATTATCTTATTAAAGCTAACTATAGATCTAGGTATAACGTACTTCCTAAATGCCTTACCTAGAGGAGTTGTCAACGGCTTAATTTTCTCAAAGATCTGGCGTTTAACGCCTTCTGGTGGAGGCGGTAATATATAAAAGAAGCGCTTAAGTTGCTCCTATCTTTTTTGGCCTATAAATGAGCTAATTGGGTGCTAAGGATATTTAAGATCTATTACCCAAAAGTCCCGCACCTAAGGAGCTTTAAAGACGCCTATATAGATAATAAGTCCTACCCAAATTATTAACTCGCTAGTAGAGGTTTCCTTCCACATCTATAATTGTTTACCAGCGTGTTGTCCTAATTGGTAATATCCACTGGCGTTTTAGGAGGCTATATAAAGGTTCGTGTTAATAGTAAGCTTCTTAAATACACTAATACTAAAGAATAATAGAAACACTCAAATTGGCAGGTCCTATCCAGATTTATATCTACCAGACGTCATACCGATCTAATCTGCCAGTGTACAGTAAGCAGAGCGCTTAGTATCCTCATTTTAAGCAGAAAGATTAACAGATTTGGCGCTCGCGCTAAAGCCGCAAATAGGCTCACCAGCACGCCAAGCGGCGAATATTAACTCCTTAGGAAGGTTAACAACTTTAAGATCTAGTTCAGGAACGGCAGCCATAGGCTCCCACGTAGTAGGAACGGTAGGAAGGCCTATTCTTGTAACTTCTTCAGCTAATAGCTCTGGTAATTCAGCCTCATCTACCTTATCCACCTCATCTGCCTTATCCTTAGCAGTCTCACCGCGGGCCTTAAAAATAGCTCCTACTTCGTCCTTAATATCCTCCATCTGGGTACTCGGCCGAGCCTCCTCTTGAATATCCTTACTCAGCGCCGCCACCTGCTGTACAAGTACTGGAGCCACTAAAGCCTCTAGAGGCTATATAACTACTTCCGCCAAGCTATCGTGTGTATACTGCGTTGCTTGAAAGGATTGTGAATAAGACTCCCATGCTTAAGGTGCTTTTGGAGGCTTTATAGGCCTTAAAGCTTTTAAAGCTTTTGGGGCCTTAGGAGGCTTCGGAGCTAAAGACGCACGACGTTTTCTAGGCGGCATAAGGACGATATCTTGCTGAGGGTTTAATCAAATAGGTAGCAATAATATTAAAGCTTTTTAATTAACTACACTACTAAATATTCTATACAGGCTTCCTAGCCACGTCGCTGCTGCTCACCGCAATATTCGAGCGCGGATAAGGCGCCTATACCCCTACCGCCGAGCAATCGCACTAACCAAGGCTTCAACACCAAGCTATATACGGTATAGAGCCTTTAGATTGGCTTAAGGGCTTGCATATACGAAAAGTGCAAGAAACGGTTGCCCAACTATAGGATAACGATGTTGATGGTAGGTGCTTAACGATATTCTCAAAAGTCAGATTATCGTAATATTACACCAAAAAAGGCTTGATCAAGGGGTGTAGATCGTAATATAGAGGTTATCGTTATATACCCCATATCGTATCAAGGAGATTTGACTGTAGGAGGTTAGACCCCTGACATCTAGGTAATCAATCCTACCTGGGATTGGTTTATTCAATAGACCGTGAAAAGAATTGAAACTTTGGGTTTAGGCGCCACGACAGGAAGCAGCTCACTCCCAGACAAAGTTCCCACTGAGAGGACGTGCATGATGGGCCTTGCTCGACACCACTCACGTCCATCCGTGGTATCCCTTGCATGGATAGATACGCTCTATAAAATGCGCTCCGTGCGCACCAATCAAGAAGCTGCATGCACGGGGGGTAAGTTGTTCCGCCAAATTAATGAGATTTTGAACAAAGCCACGAGTATATTATATTTTTATTGTAGATTATATATAGGGCTTCACTCGAGGGCGTTGAGTCGACCGACGTACCCCTGCAAATACGGGCCATATTACATAGTGGTATTCCACAGTTTCAACGTCATTTCTATACAAGGTTGTTGTGTTCAGACCTGCGGAGGATAGGCCGGATAGGCCTCTCAGATAATAGACCTATCAGCTAATAGTATCCGGAGACCAGATAGTCTTGGCAAAACCCCCTAATATACTTATACTTATAATGCACCCCCCAATATTAAATAAATATTTTTTCTATTAGTATATATTTATAGAGCTTATAAAGCGCTCTAAAATGGTACCACTTTTATCTAAATATCCTAAGGATAAGTAATGTTATACAGATATAAAGCTTATAAGAGCTCCGCGGAATAAGGCCCCGCACGGAGCTCTACCAGCAAAAGCTCTGCACGAAGCT
>Ga0307507_10009118_pt1 | contig 13347 bp, 12 predicted proteins | sample 7_EM_MG_FD_207223 | JGI IMG/M metagenome (GOLD analysis project Ga0307507, IMG submission 207223) | Populus trichocarpa ectomycorrhiza microbial communities from riparian zone in the Pacific Northwest, United States - 7_EM | ecosystem: Host-associated > Plants > Roots > Unclassified | place...
GCTTACGCAAATTTTCTTCAGCAAGCCTTTCGATTTCTAGCTTACGCAAATTTTCTTCCGTTTCCAACTTTAATTTTATTTCTAAAGAATCATCTTCATCATTCTCTAAGTCATCAAATTGACTTCCCTCAACAACAATTTTATCCTGTGGCAGAGTCGCACCCTTACCAACTCTACTGATACTTCCATTTCCATTTTTGACCATTTGATTACGTTTAACAGTGACTTCTTTATGCTTCAATGATACTTTCTCTACTATCTTTTCTTCATTAAATTTCTTCTACTCAGGAAGTTCAATTTCTAGTTTATCATCCTTATCAACTTCTATTTCCAGTGTTTGCTTGTTAGCCTCTGCAGTCTCACTAGATTTTGGGTAATCGAACCCTCCTTTTCTCCTTTGTTTTTTAAGTCTCTCTTCTTGGTGCTTGATCCTACTGGTGCTCTCGGCATGAATCTCTTTGGGGAAAAAACCTCTAGGCCTTGTAGTTGACATTTTTCTCCGTCTCCTCCTAGAAAAATCTGCATATGAATGCAGTTCAAATTCAAAACTATATTCAAACTGATCAATAATAATTTAAATCCTAAAACCTAATTTCATATCATATTTTCCTTATCCTATAAATAAAATTAAAAAACAACAACTAACCTGCAGCAGAAGTAATTTGAAATGAAATCCCACTTGCTGGAAACTCCTTGATCCATGGCTAAAACCATTCACAACAGAGTAAAAAACATTCAGTATCCAATAGACTCATATCAATACAATTTACTTGCTTTCATCTGCTTAGAATGAATCAAGTCTCAGTCACACATTCCAAATTATAATTACTGTCACCAAGCAACAGAAAAAGGCCATTGAGATCCCAATAACCAAAAAACTACATTTCAATCAGCAACAGAACAAGATAAAAAATAATCATAATCACACAATCAAACCAATAAACAACAACCTTTAAAAACTTACATCAACCATCATTAAACATGAACACCAGAACCAAAAAAGCTCACATTTTTCAGTTCAGAATCAACAAACCAATAACAATTCAATCAAAACAAAAACATAACATACTCACCAACACAAAAAACAGCAAGAATTAAATGAACCCATGAATCATTTTAGAATAACGAGGACACATACACTTGAAAGCTGTCCACTTCTAACATGAGGGAAAGACCCACCAAGAAAAGTTTTAATCTTTAAACCATGTCTTTCATTAAAAACATGCCTTCTACAACTCCCTAGTCTTTGCACTTGCAAGTCACTTCCATGGCTTTCTATTTTTAGAAACAAAACAGAATGTTTTTGTGTGAGCAAAACCCACTTCAAAGTTTCAATATTTCACTCCAATATGAAGTTATAATGGTTAATCCATTGATCAAGACTCAATCTTTTCTATTCTATTAATAAAAGCATGCATATTCTTATGACCATTTAAAATTTTTAAGAGGGAAAACATACTCTAATAAATAGTACTTCAAAAGTCCTAGAATCTCAGCCGTAAAAGATCTTCAATGCAAAATGTTATTTTAAAAAGTTAAATTAATAAAATAGTATTTTAAATAGTATAAATATAAATAAAGAAAAACTTTTCATTTGAGATGCGCAGCATTTCACTCTACATTTAAAATATTGATCTAAAATGTGGGTTTTCGGGCTTTTGGAAATTGGGCCTAATGATACTTAATTGTTCATTAAACCTTGTCAATGGGATTAGGTTAATAAGATTAACAGAAGCAAGTTGACTTTAAAGCTTGACTACGACCTTGACACGAAAAAGTTGACTTGAAGCAGAGCATCTACTATTAGCTTAGAGAGAAGGGAAAGTGAATCCTGATGTGAATGATGCCTGCTTTAGTTTCATCTCATGGGTTCTTTTTCTATGTTGAGAATTATATAATTTTGTTAGATTGAAGAGGGTGAGATAGTTGTGATTGTTTTTTAAATTGTTTTTTATTTAGAAATATATTAAAATAATATTTTATTTTATTTTTAAAAAATTATTTTTAATATCAGCATATTAAAATGATATGAAAATATTAAAAAATATTAATTTAAAATAAAAAATAAAATTAAATAAAAATTAAATTTTTTTTAATTTTTTTTTTAAAACATAAAACAAAACAAAATATAAAATTTATTATGCATTAAACGAGGGATGAGCAGTTGCAAATCAACCTCTCATTTTGTTAAACCAAACTTTTCTAGTAGTTGATCTTCAAAGTTATTAGAAAATTCAAGTATATTGATTTTATTAAAAATTTTATAAATAAAAAACTTTTTAAACTTGATATTTACAACTTATGAATTACAAACATCATTTGTGACTATTTAAATTATATATATATATAAATATATTTTACCACCCTGGAGTCCAAAAACACTCCGTCCATCACATGCCACAAATGACGTTTGTTGGGAAGAGGTCAACCCAGGTCATAATTCCGCGTAAAATAAGAGGCTCACGGACAGGATGGTTCGTGGGTCGCACTGACCTATCCCAACAACAACAAGGAATAGGATCAATAGTTTAAGCGTATAAAAAAAAAAGGGAAGAAAAAACTTTTGACCCAAATTCCTGGAAAGTGTAAAATAAATGAATGGGATTGCCTTCAAGGTCACGAGAGTGAACAGACAAAGGGGGTTCCCTCCTCCTGGTAAAGTGTCCTTTCATCTTTGACGCTTGGGTTTCTAGGCAATTGCGCATGATTTTACCTCAAAATTTAAAACCCAGAAATTAATTAGAGACTTGATCTACTTAAGATCATCTATTCATACCAGATTGGTCAAATTAATTTATAAGAATCTTAATTGTCATTTCTAGATTTAAATCTCGAACCCTAGTAATGAAGGTAATGAGTTGTTTAATATCAAACAAATTCTATATTTTTGAAATTATATTTATTTCTCTCACAAAAAGGTGAAGTTTATAGAAAAGTTTGGGATCCAATAATTTATAGTCAGCGAAAAAATTTAATTAATTCCTTTAGACTTGTGTGGGTAATGTAATATGCTTCTTGTGGAAAACTTTGGCATGGCTTATCTGAACTTTCAACATAATTGACAACGTCGGCCCCTCCCTGCTTAAAAGAGATGTTCTTTTACCGTAGTGGACTTGGACATTTCTGAAGGAATCTTGAACAGCTTGTCTTGATTGAATACGTGAGTTGTGTGTTGTTGGTACACTGTAGCAAAACAGGCTGGTGCTCCATGCTTGACCTGCAAAATCTGAGCCCTCTTCAATATGAACAAGGACCTTGACAAAGTCAGTCCACCCCCGTGTTCCTTGAATATTTCTCTTCTTACTTCGCATTGAGCTTGCAACTCCACAATCTGTTGAATCTAATCTGTTTCTTCATTCTTCATTTATTCAAATCATGAGATCAAGACAAGAAGGATTTGGATTCTAGGAAGAATCCCTTTCAAAAATAGTCCACAGGTCGGGCTTAAATAGCTAGGTTTATAAAATTTGCTAAAAAAAATTGATTATTCAAAATGCTGTCTAAAACTATTCAATTTACAAAATTTAAGTAAAGAAAGAAATAAAAATCACAACAAAATTAAGTCCTGAAAATTTTATAAAAATCGAAAAAAAAAACCCTCATAAAACTTGGAAAATGTAGGCCAAAACAATGAAATCTGGGATCCAAAACAATCATCAAGGAGCATAGCTCCCTATCCAAAACGTGCACCTCTGAATTGGGGTGATTTGTTTTATCCCGACTCTCGAATAAAAAATGATAGCCACTATTATGGAAAGAGTAGGCAAAATCATATCAAATTGGATTGATTTGGACTATTGTTTTCTTTTATCTTTGCGTTGGTCTGCACTGTCAAGATAGTCTAGCGCTGTCAACTTCGTATCTGAAAGCTAAGCTTCTCCTGAATCTCCATCGCCACTTTTCTACATCATAAGCATAACAATTTTTTTTGAGTTTGATAATATTTTCTCGTTTTATTCTAGTTTTAAGGGTAGTGGAGCTGTTTGAAATTACAAGCCAATAAAAAATGAGCTTTAGAACATGTATATGCAACTGTTTTCCCTTTTCTTTTCTTTTTTTAGAATGAAATATGCATGCAAATCTGTATTATTCTCACAATTGAAATACGAGAAGAGAGGTGATTAAAGGTGAACAGTTTATTTTGCAAGGAAGGACATGAATATCTCTCATAAGATTTAACGGAAGATATGGACAATGGTAGTTTATGACTTTATGTAATGGTGTGGTCCATTTGTGGAGAAACCATCTCGTTGGGTGTTTTTCTCTTTAGTTGCTTCATTTAATTCGCATCTTTGTTTAAAGCTTTGGGGTTATCCGTTCTTGATTCCAAACTTTTCAAGGGTCACTTTCTTTATATTTTAACTTTTTAAGCGGATACTTTGGATCCAAAATGTCATTTTCTGTATACGAGTCTCAGGAGGGTACCAGAAATTTACGTGTGTGCATTGAAACGGAGGAGAAAAATGTCATAAGACAATTTAAAAAAAACAAAAATATAGGCTGAAAAAGGTTTCAGATATATAAAAGGAATTAAGTTCAAATTTTGGATGGAATATTTACTAGCATAATCATATCCTATTGTATTCAAGATTAAAAAAATAATGCAAACTCAAGATTAAATTAAATAATTATTGGACGGATCTGCAAAGTTATTTTATATAGAAAATATTTTGTTTTGACCTGGCTGTACGATGTCCTAATCAAATGTGACAAATAAAAAAAATATTGGGTTTAACATGAATTATATAACAGTAATTGAATAATTAAAAAAATTGAAAAGCTTTTTCAAATTTGTCAAAGAATCAATGACCCTAGTATTAAAAACAAACATGATTTGACTGAGTAGACACTCTTCATGCTATAATATATAAATCAAAATATTATTGATAAATGAATAATAATTACACCGAGAAACTGGTAAGTGAAATATTAAGTTAAATCACTTATGACTTTTCTAATATTTGAGGGATCATGATAGGTTACTAGACTTTGTACTTAATCTTCAAATATAAATCAATAAATTGTTGAATTGATAATAAATTAATTTGTTTAATTTATTTAATCCTATTTTATTTAGGATTGTGAATTATATTTGGGAAAACTTATTAAAAAACTTAATGGGTCACACACATAGATCCATTGGTTATAAATTAAAATGAGATGATTAAATAAATATGACTTGATTGTAAATAAGTTTTAGAAATTCAGTACTAGATTATAATTTATACAAGGAATTACAATTCTAGACCTAGAAAAATCAAGTAAGGACTTGATTGAATAAATTTATAAAATTATTCTTAAATAATATATGTAATACTATTCAGGAGCAAATTGATAATTTGTTATTTTTAGGGATTTTAGGTTTTTCTATAAATATAATGTTTTTTTATATCATGGACATGCTCTTAGACCCGACCCACGGGTGGGTGGCCACTCCCATGAGCCAAACCACGAGGGTGAGCCCGTTTACTCGAGGTTCCTAGTCAATCAGACACTTACATGGAGGTTGAGAAATGCAAGTAATAGGATTCGAGCCAATGATATTTTCTTCCACTAACTTAGTTCTAACCACTTGACTATTGTCAGTTAAGTTACTAGCTTACTTGCCTTATAATTATGTGATGCCTCTTATTTTATATAAAAAAACTGTATAAGTTACAGAACACTTGAACAATATAAGAAAAGATTAGCACTTAAAAGTATAACAATCTCTCTCTCCTAAAAGGGTTTAGGAGATTTCTTACTAGTGGTTCGTATGGATTACTATTATAGTTTGAATAATTGGACAACTTGTGTTTTGCAATATTTCAGCCTTGAAGCAATTAAAGCTAAAAATAATATTTGATCTTCAGGTAATTTCGTATAAACATAAATAACTCTAAATCTATTTAACAGGATTTTTAGAACTTCTAGAAAAATATTAAATTTATCATTTTCACTGCATATATATGTTTTGAGAAAATCAAGAATAATACCTTCTACCTATTTAGAACCTTCAATCTCTACTACCTGGCCACATAACATTTTCTTTAAACTTATATCGGTAATATTAACACAATTTTTGTTAAGAAAGGATCAATAATATCCTAATGTTTACGTAATGGTTTAGGAAACAAATATGTAGACCTGTTCTGTCAACTATACCTATTCCTGTTTTAATTCATATTCCTAATATGGTTAGGCGTAGCATAATTATAGGAAAAACACTTGTATATAAGTGGCAGAGTATTATTCAATAAAGTACTGGCAAATCTTTTCCTTCTCTGTTTTCACATGGTATCAGAGTTGGTAACCTAGCTCTTTGCTGTTTTTTTTCTTGCCCCATTTTTTTCCTGTCAATTGTCCAATATTATGGAGCACGAACAATCTTCTAAGGAAGGCAAGAACAATGCCTTCGATCCTTTTCTTCTCTACCATTCTGATCATCCAGGATTGGTGCTTGTTTCTAAGCCTCTCAACGACGATAATTATTCTACCTGGTGCAGATCTATGACCCTCTCCTTGAATGCTAAAAATAAGTTGGGATTTATACATGGTACAATACAGATACCGTCTGCCAAGAGCCAACCAAACGATTATGCTTCATGGAAGAGATGCAATGACATGATTCTATCATGGATTCTCAATTCAATTACACCAGAACTTGCAAACAGTGTTATATATTCAACTATAGCCCTGGAAGTTTGGGAGGACCTTTAAGATCGTTTTACTCAGAGCAATGCCCCTCGTACCTTTCAAATTGAGAGGGACATCGCTTGTACTTCTCAAGCGTGGATGACTGTTGCAGCCTACTACACAAAGCTGAAAGGATTGTGGGATGAATTGGGTTCCTATAACGACATTGTTTGCTCATGTGGGCAGATCACAAGAGACGACAATTGATGCAATTCCTCATAGGACTAAATGACTCTTACAAGGTAATTAAAGGACAGATCATATTGCTAAATCCTCTACCTGATGTTTGCCAGACATATTCCTCTATTATTCAAGAAGAGAAGCAACGTAGCTTAAATGATACACATGAGACAGCAAAAACTGCAGCCATAACACTTCAACGAGATGAACTCACAGCTCTGGTAGTTTGATCAAGACAAGGTGCTTCCTCTCGCTCCAACTCTTTTAACCGTAAGCCACTGCATTGCTCATAATGTGATAATGATCATCATGTACGAGATACACGTTGGAAACTATATTTTTATCCACCAGGCCATCCAAAACATAAAGCTAGCCATTTCTACCGTCAAGGCAGTCGTCCTCCTTACAACAAGTCTGCCCATCCTTCAACCAATTACGTTAAGGAAGGTCCCACAATGCAAGAGATACAGCCGGTCATGAATGGATTCTCTGATTTACAGTTTCAACAGATATTGTCCATTATGAACAAAAATGGGATAGATCAATCCTCTCAACCTCAGGCCAATACTACCGTTACTTCTTCAGGTTTGTTGCAAACACTATTTAGACTACCTCGATTGATTCTTGACAGTGGTGCAACTGATTGCATCACTTCTTCTCTGAATTTGCTTGTCAATAGTCGTCAGAATTCTATTTTACCACCAATTATTATGCCAAGTGGAGAACAGGCTCCAATTACATCTATTGAGACTTTGCCTTTGAATTCTGTTATTTCTCTAAAAAATGTGTTTGGTGTGCCATCCTTTAAGGTGGATTTGATGTCTATAAGTCGAGTTACAAGATGTCTCAATTGTTCAGTAACTTTTTTTTTCATATTGGTGCATTTTACAGGACTTGGCGATGAAGACGACGATTGGTTTGGGTAAACAATGAGGCAGACTTTATTACTTGGTTGCATTAGCATCAACAACACCGACACCAAAATTTCAACCCTCTGCTACCATTGCTACCAAATCATTTTGTTCTCATGTCATCTATTCCACCGAGTTGTGGCATCGCTGTTTAGGGCATTTATCTTCCTCTCGATTAAATTTTATGGCTAACAATTTACTCAATTTCTCTTTCAAAATCAATGATGCTTGTGATATTTGTGCACTTTCAAAACAATGTCGAATTCCTTTTTCCGCTAGTTCAATTTTCTCTATTTGATCGTTTGAATTAATTCATTGTGATATTTGGGGCCCTTACAAAATTTCTTCCATTTCCGGTGCTAAATATTTTTTGAAAATTGTGGATGATTATTCTAGATTTACATGGGTATTCTTTATGCATCACAAACATGAAACACAAAATTAACTCACAATTTTATTTTTTCTTTTGTCAAAACCCAATTTAATGCATCCATCGCAAATATTCGCGTTGATAATGGAGGGGAATTGTTTTTGACAAAATGGCACAACTTATCAACACTCTTACGTTTATACACCTCAACAAAATGAGGTTGTAGAGCGTAAACATCGTCATATCCTTGAGTCTGCACGTGCCCTTCACTTTCAAGCTCATCTCCCTTTGCAGTTTTGGGCAGAATGTGTTCTTACCGCTGTCCATTTAATTAATCATTTATCCACACCACTTCTTTCTCACCAAACCTCTTTTGAGAGACTTTACGGCAAGGTCCCCACTTACTCCTATCTTAAAGTTTTCGGTTGTCTTGCATATGCTACTGAAGTGCATGCCACACATAAATTTGCTCTTAGAGCTACACGTGTTTTTCACGGTTACCCGGTCGACCAAAAAGCTTACAAGCTCTACAACCTTACCACCCATAAATTTTTCACTAGCCGTGATGTTGTTTTCTATGAACACATTTTCCCTTACAAATTATCTCCGCCCATTCCTGCACCTCCTGAACCAACACCTGCATCTATAGCTTCTTCCCCCGTCCTGCCTCTTTCCATACCCGATCCTCATTCTGCAGACTTCCCCATCCCTATTATGAGTCTCCTACTCTAGTCCCTCTAATTTTTTCTCCCTCGGTTCCAACCAATATCACTCAGTCACCTTCTCCTATGATTCATGTGTAGCCTTTGCATCGTTCTCATCGCCATCATAGCCCTCCTCACGCTTTACATGACTACATCTGCAACCAAGTAACGTCTCCCAAGCCATCGCTGGCTTCCTCGTCTGGTCCACCCAAAGGTACATGATATCCTCTTTGTAATTTTCTTTCTTACCATCGTTACTCACCACAGCATTGCTCCTTTGTTGCCACCATTAGTCAGGACATTGAGCCCCGCTCTTACACAGAAGCTGCTTCCCTTCCACAGTGGCAAGCTGCCATGCAATTTGAATTGGCAGCCTTGGAAGCTAATAACACTTGGTCCCTCACTTCTCTCCCTCCTGGAAAAAACACCTATTGGATGCCACTGGATCTACAAAATCAAACGCCATTCAGATTGCACCATTGAGCGTCATAAAACCCGGTTGGTGGCGAAAGGTTACACACAACTAGAAGGTATCGACTTCCATGACACTTTCTCTCCTACTGCTAAAATGATTACCGTTCGTTGTTTATTGGCTCTGGCAGCAGCATAGAATTGGTCCCTTCACCAGCTAGATGTGCACAATGCTTTCCTTCATGGTGATCTTCATGAAGGAATTTATATGTGTCCATCTCCTGGTCTTCAGCGACAGGGGGAGAGTTTGGTATGTCGCCTCAACAAGTCGTTGTATGGATTAAAGCAAGCTTCTCGTCAATGGTTTGCTAAATTCTATACAGCTATTCAAGTTGCCGGATATGTTCAGTCTAAAGCAGATTAGTCATTATTCACGTGTCGCAATGGTAAATCCTTTATCGCATTGTTGAATTATGTTGACGATATTCTGATCACAGGTAATGACCTCAAGGCTATATACACTCTTAAGAGATTTCTGCATAGTCGTTTTCGAATTAAAGATTTGGGCAATTTGAAATATTTTCTGGGCATTGAGGTCTCTCGATCACAAAAATGTATTTCTATCTCACAACGGAAGTACACTTTGGAAATTATGAAGGATGGTGGGATTTTGGGTGTTAAACCTCTGAATTTTCCTATGGAACAAAACATAAAACTCTCAGATGCAAGTGATTTACTTAAAGATCCATCTCAATATAGGCGACTTGTAGAGCGTCTAATTTACTTTACCATTACCCGACTGGATATCATGTATTATGTACATGTGCTAAGTCGATTTATACATGCACCACACAAACCACACATGGAAGCTCCCTTGCGTGTGTTGCGTTATCAGAAAGGTGCTCCAGGATAGGGTTTGTTTTTCTCTTCTCAAAATGATTTGTCTATGCGAGCTTTTTGTGATTCAGATTGGGTTGGTTGCCCAATGACTCGGAGATCCACTATAGGTTATTGTGTTTTTTTGGGATCTTAACTTGTTTCTTGTTGAACAAAAAGACTAGAAAACAATATCACTCTCCTCAACAGAAGCCGAATATCAAGCCATGACAGATACATGTTGCGAGTTATCTTGGTTACGTTCATTGTTAAAAGATTTACAGATATTGCATTCGAAACCAGCATTGCTACACTGTGACAACAAAGCAGCTTTACATATAGCGGCTAATCCAGTTTTCCATGAGAGAACCAGACATATAGAAATGGATTGTCATTTTATTCGGGATAAAATACAGGATGGATCAATCATGACCAAATTCGTTACTTTGGCATATCAACTTGCGGATGTATTCACTAAGCCATTGGAAAAGGAGATTTTCTCTATCATGATTCGCAAGTTAGGAGTTCTCGACATTCACTATCCAACTTGAGGGAAAGTGTTAAGAAATGATTAATAATATCCCAATGTTTACGTAATGGTTTAGAAAACAAATATGTAGACCTGTTATGTCAACTATACCTATTTCTATTGTAATTCATATTCCTAATATGGTAATTATAGGAAAACACTTGTATAAAGTACTGGCAAATCTTTTCCTTCTCTGTTTTCACAGTTTTTCAATGTAAACACGATCTGTACAGTCTTGTGTCGGTAATGTAAACATAATGCATCGTGTGGAAAACATTCTCATATCTTAAAAGTCGGGTAAAGTAGTTAAAATGCTTATTTGAACTTTAAACACAATTAACAACGTCGGCCCCTCCATGCTTGAAGAAGATGCTCTTCGCTCGTAATGGATTGGACACTTCTGAAGGAATCTTTCCACAGCTTTTCTAGATTAAATACATGAGTTGTGTACTGCTGGTGCAGTGTAAAAAAACATACTTGTATTCCATGCTTGAGCTTCAAAATCTGAACTCGATATATCTCTTTAACACAACCTAAGTCCTTGACAAAGCCGGTCCCCCCCCGTGTTCAATAAATATTTCTCTTCTTGCTTCTCACTTGCTTCTCACTGAGCTTGGAACTCCACAATCTATGGATCTAATCTGTTTCTTCATTGCTCATTTATTCATATCAGGTAACTGGTGGATATTGAATAATGTTTCTATATGTTTTCTGTTCTAATTCTAGAATCTAAATTAACAAGTTGTTAACCATATTATATATCCGCAAGCAGGTGTTGTTTCAACAACTTTTTCAGTAACAAACAATTGCAACTACACGATATGGCCAGGGTTTCTGGCAAATGAAGATGATCCTCCTGCATCTATCTCTAGCTTCTCCCTTCAAAGGGGACAGTCAAAAACCATATCAGCACCAGTTTCCTGGGGTTATCCTTTTTGGGGCCATACATATTGCACTGAAGAATCCACAGGAAATTTCTCCTGTATCACAGGTGATTGTGGTTCTGGCAAACTAGAATGTTCAGGAAACGGCACGGCTACTTCTGCCATATTGCCAGAGTTCAAGCTTGTTGGTTCTGGTGGGCTTTATTTTATTTCTTTTTCAATGTTAATCTTGTTGTGCCTTTAGCCCGCCTTTCCTTGTTGCGGTCTTCTGATCAGAATTGTACAAGTGTAGGATGCGTGGCGGATTCGAACGTGGTATATTCTTCAGAGCTCAAGGTTAATAGTTCCGGTGGGGAGATCGATGCGTGCAAGTGTGTGTGCAAAGCATTTGGATCACCACACTATTGTGCATCAGTCAATTACCAAATTATTTTCTGCGCAGGTAAATTTACCATATCTCAATCTTGTAGCATTTTTTCGAGTTTGGTGTTCCATTTTAAATCATTTTGATATCTAGGGATAGTTTGGTTAGATGAAATCATGAAGAGTTAAGAAAGATTGCAGAAAATGGAAGTTGGTTCTATCCTAAAAAAGAACAAAAAAAAAAAAAAAAGGATGCTTCATATGGTGACTTTGGAAAGAATTTGAAAAATAATACCGTGGATCTCTAGCATATACACTAATTTTTCTTATTCTATATATTTTAATTTTCTTTTGTTGTTTGATTTACACCCTCTTTTTGGCTTTTGATTTTAATTGGTGCCTAGCTCTATCAAGTGTTTTGATTAAGACATCCTCGATGATTATTCACTATTAAAACTTCATGACTACAATTAATATAATTCTTTAAATCTCGCAAATGACATTCCAATTTAAAGTTTATAAAACCCAAATCACATGTGGAGTGTCAGGAAGCTTTATATTTTTTAAAAATAATACAATGGATTAATTTTAATAATATTACTTTTAATTCAATATTTAATAATATTGAACTTACTATAAAAAATTTATTTGGAAGGCGTTATTTCAATCAAGTGCATGCCAAATAATAGTAAAAAATGAATTTTATGTATTATAATTTTAATGACTATTAAATCTAACTAAACATCATTGTTTTTATTGATAAAAATGTAAAATATGAAATTTGTAAATGAGAGATCACTTATAAAAATTTAAACTATTATTACTAATTACAAAAATTATAAGAAATTTATACCACACTTGAAATCCATAATATTTATTAATGCAGTAAGAAGTCAAGTTATTTTTTTATTTTTTATAAGCAAATAAATATATATATTCTAAGAATTAGATGAGCAAACCAAATAAAATGCAAAATAAAATAAATATAATTTATTTTTATTTTTATATAGTCTCTCTGGTGTATTAACCAATATACATGCCCAAATAAATATATTTTAAGAATTAGATGAGAAAACCAAATGAAATGCAAGTCATTAATTATATTTTTTTAAAATAAAATAAATATAATTTATTTTATTTTTATATAGTCTCTGGTGCATTAACCAATATACATGCCAAATTCGAGGGAAGCATATTTTTTTTTATAAGCCATAAAGATAAAGCCTAATGAAGGTAAAAATAACCAACCCAAGAGGTCGGACAAAACAGAGAAGATAAAGAAAATGGTTACAGGTGAAATAATCAAAATAACATAAAATAAAGATCACTAAGCTGCACATTCAAGCAACCAAATCTCTAATCCCTTCCATTGTCGACTCCTGATCTTCCAACAAAAATGTCTTCTGCAAAGAAACGTATATATGACAAACTTTATAGAGTTACG
>Ga0307507_10009119_pt1 | contig 13346 bp, 4 predicted proteins | sample 7_EM_MG_FD_207223 | JGI IMG/M metagenome (GOLD analysis project Ga0307507, IMG submission 207223) | Populus trichocarpa ectomycorrhiza microbial communities from riparian zone in the Pacific Northwest, United States - 7_EM | ecosystem: Host-associated > Plants > Roots > Unclassified | place...
CTACCTTATAGTATTTTTATAATAACTAGACGTTATAAAAGGGTTGAGATACAGCGTTGTAACGGAAGAGTCGTCGCCTAATAAAAAACATTGAGTTCTCATACAAAGAGGGCCCATAAGCTCTCAGACCCTTAGGGAGAAATTCCTCTTGGTGAGATCTAATTGGTCCAGGAGTCCACAGGACTAGGGTAAGGTCCACAAGTGTAGCGCTAGCCCTTAGCTACGTCGTGGCGCTATTTCTCCCCGGGGTCTGATTCATGAGATAACCAGCACTGTCGGGGCGCGCTTTTCGTCTGTTTCATGCCCTTTTAGTATCGCTGTATCGATGCTGTTCTTCTTGCCACTCTGATAGTGCGCATTGGTATATGCGAGTTGAAAGACCCGGTCATTTGTGGCGCCATGACAGTCCTCATTGCGGCAGAGAGCAATTTCGTCCCTTGTTAATGTTCCAGTTTTGTCACTGCACAGTACAGTCATGCCACCCAAATTCTGAATCGCATCCAGGCGTTTGACAATAGCCTTCTTCTTCGAAAGAGTAAATGCTCCACGGGCAAGGTTTGCATTGACAATAGCAGGTAGCATCTCTGGCACAAGTCCTACGGCCACCGAAACGCTGAACAAGGCGGCAGAGCGCCAATTGTGGGAAGTCTCCCCGTTGATGATGAGAACAATGCTAACCATGACAACCATAAATCCGATCATCATAAAGCTGACGTTCCGAACCCCCTTCTGGAATGAGTTCACAGGCCGTTTCTTGTTCAGCTGCTTCATGATAGTTGCAATGAAGGCGTCATCTCCAGTCCGGACAATAAGTCCTGTGGCTGTTCCTGAAATGATATTGGTACCCATAAAAGCCAGGTTTTCGATATCGAAAAGCGTGGATGGAGCTTTTTCTGTTTTGGTAGTGCCGGTCTTTACTTGGGGTTCGCTCTCGCCGGTCAAGCTCGATTGAGTAATTTGGAGGTGCGAAGTTTGGAGTAGAAGGCAATCTGCAGGCACGTTATCTCCTGGGTTTAGTAAAACAATATCTCCAGGCACAAGCATCTTAATGTCAAGGACCACCTCAGACGGCTTAACGATTCCATCTATGTTCACTTGGCGTCGCGCTTGAATTTGAGTGGTAACACTGCCTTGGAGTTTGACCGCAGCAATTCCACTCCTGTACTCCTGCCAAAATCGCACCGAGCAAGAAATAACAATCATAACTACTAAGATGATGAAAGTAGACCAATTTGGAGGGGGAGTTGCAAGAGAAATAATTGCGAGAAAAGTCAAGAGAATGTTAAACGGATTCGGAAGCACAGATAAGAGGATCTGCCACCACGTAGGTGGCTTTTTGGTTGATAGAATGTTAGCACCAACTAAATGGAGTCGGGCTGCAGCTTCATTCTCTGTGAGTCCATTCAGTCCAGACTCCATATACGATTGTGCTTCCTCTATGGTCATAGAGGCTACCGACTTTAGAACAGCTTCTGCTGACTTAGCTTGAGCATTTGATGGACTGCGCCAGGATGCCAAATTTATTGCGACTATCAGATTATTAGAAGACGAGATAAGCATGGCTAGACCGTGCCCACCTTGCCCAGACTCAACATTACAAGCTTCTCGACTAACGTGGCGGAAGAGAGAACAATTACGGATATTGCGCAACATTTTCGATGCCGTAGACACGTATGAGAATTTCATTTACACAGTAGTACTGAAAAGATATCAAGTGGAGTGTACAATTCACTGCGTGGCTAATTAGCTAACTTAGCTTATGGTGGAGACCACGACTGACAGGAAGCTTAGCGTCTAGCTTCTGGTACGGTACGTCGAATTAACCCATCTTATGGTGGTCGGGTTGGCTGAAGAAGTTCACCAGCAGCCTCAAACAAGGCTGATGATCCGCGAGAAAACCTAGAAGTAGCCAGCTTTGGATATTTTGAGTATGAGTGATGATGAGGAGTAGGGCGTAGTATCAGGAGGTAGAGGAATATTTGTACTGCAGCGTAGCAAGAAATCGGCATCGGCCTGTCCGAAAATGCTAAAATGATAAAAGGAAGCATGCACAAAACAAGTGTGGCCATTGATGACTCTAACGACAAACTCGATTGGCTAATCGATATGGGTAGATTGGGCTTCAGGCGCTGAGCGATTTTTGCTTGACCATTGAGACATACACCTTTTAGGTAAGACTGACAGAGAGCTGGCAGGTTATCTAGCCCTGCAACTACCTTTAAGGGCTCCTGAAAATTTGCATCAGAGCAGCCATCAGCTCGTGATTGGGGCTGTGCGCTATTTTCTCATCGTGATTCGTGTTACTCTTGCATTGTGGTCATATCAGATTGATAACTTTAGACCAACGAGGCGAGGCGGTGAGTCGATTTTTAACAGCGGATCCTTGATAGCAAAGACTGATACGACCTCACTGTATCTAACACTACTCGGTAAGACGTACAACGATGATAGCATATGAATCTGATTTGCTGCATCTTAGAAGTTGGTGTTGAGGTTGTGAATGCAACGAGCTTTGCTGCCAAGGCAGCGCTCAAACTATCGGAGTTCCTATTTTGGAAAAGCGTGGGTTTGGTGCCAAGACCTTACCCAAATACGCATACCAAATTTTAGACTTCGAGCTTGTAAAAATCAACTCTACACCGACTTTTTAATAGGATCTATTCACTCAATCGCTTATAATAGACCCTTTTTTGGCAATCCACCTCCTGCAACACCTACCCGGGCGGGTAAGATCAAGCATCTTACCCCTGCCTCCCTGGCGCCCCATTGTACGAGGCTTGCATAGTAAAGTAAGGTGGCTTGCATAACTCTTGCCAAGGATGTAGATGGTGGTTTAGTTATAACACCGAGTGGGTATACCACATCAGGTATCCCATCACCCGGCAGGCACAAGGAACTGTACTCAATCTATGCCTCCTAATTGGCCAAATTCTTATTGATAACATAGGAAGATAATTGACGAGTGATAGGATAATTAGGTAGTCATAGACCAAAACTCCCCTTGGCGGAATCCGACTCGGTTAGTTAGCATTGCCGCTATACTCAGGCGCCAAGCACCCTCGACTTACCCGCTGCTCAGGCTGCTCACCCTCTTGCTCAGGTTATGCTCAGGCTGCTCAGTTACGTTGCTGCTCCTCCATCTTATTAACCAATTATGCCTTAAAAGTGCTACGTCCTTATTAATGCAAATTAATAACTCTACACAACAATCTTGAGTGCCTATAGGGTTCCTAAAACTGGGTCCCCCTTAAAATAGAGCATTCGCCCGTCTTAAGCTGCGCCCGCATGTAATATGGCGTCCCTAAAGGTGTTAGGTAAAGAAGAGGTGCCTTATCTCTTATCATAAGATCTCCTCTAGTTGCGTCCGTTCGCTCCATTCTACCTACTTACCGCTTAATTTCTATCCTATCTTCTCTCTCTCTCTCTCTCTTCTTTTACCTACTATTTTATAGCTCGCCCGTCTATTCCTACAAGCTCATCTTTATATTCCTCTTCCCTTCCTTCTTTACCTTAGCTTCTGCTTACCTTATCTGTTTCTCTCTAAAATGCTAAGAAAGAAGAACCCTTATAAGTTCCTTACCATAGTAAGGGTAAAGGGCTCTAACTAAAGCAGGGAGGGCATAGATGGCACTAAAGTTTAAAAGCGTCTTAAGCTAAAGATAGAGAAAGCTTATTTTAGAAAGGTAGAGCTGTGGTACTAGTAAGTTATAATCAGCGTACCATGGCAGTTGGATTCTATCCTATTTTAACCCTTTACTAAATAAATTTGCTAAAGAATATTTTGGTTCTTCTTTATATAACCTAGTATCCTTAAAAGATTTTATTAAGAATATGGCATATAGTATTAATAGCGTTAAGGATAATCTAATAGTAGTCTTAAATACCGTTGACTAGTACTAAAAAGATTTTATAGCTGGCTAGTGTTATATTAATATCATAATACCCACGAATATAACCCTCTCTATTATAAATGTATATTCTATCTACATTTCCCTATTTTCTCCTTATTAGAGTCTAATTTTATTTAGTTTATTAAAGGCCCACTAGCTAATAAACTAAAAATGCCTAGGAAAAAAAGGCTGGGAAAGTTTATAACTAAGAACTTGTATAATTACAGCACCTGGTATACCAAACGCGTACTTACGCGTTTGGTGCACCAACCACTTGTTTGTAAAGTGCTGACTAATTAGGGGGAGGGCGCGTTAGTATATAGACTACGTAGTCTATTTTAATAGAATCGACAGTTACTATCTAAATGAGTATACAATACTATACGTATTTCGTACCCCTGGATACGACTTACTTGTATTATTAAGTTGATACAAACAGAACTACTTTATTTATTTAAGAAGGTAGCTATAAATAGTAGATTGGGTTGTATATAAATAACTAGCAATAAGAGTAAATAATTAGGCAGACCTTATAGCCATTATTTGTTCTTCTATATATATTGGTTACACAGGGTGACTTACCAATAACGACTACTCGAGTAGGTTACAGTAATGTTGGTTAATAAAGCTTTTTAATTGGAATAGGGGAGGGCGAGGAGCTTAAGGCTCCTCGCCACGCTAGTGCCGCGGCTACACGTAACCACACGTGATATATTCCCAACACTGGCAACTCTTCTTTTGTGGTTGCCATCTATATATAAAATACCGCTTGACTAGCGTAACAAGTATTAATCCTTTTTATTTACTATTGCCACTGTAATATGTGACGGCTTGTATAAATGCTTTTGAACTAAAACTTGTGGATTGTTATCTAATAAAGATACTAAGCTAAGGAAAAGAAGAAGAAGAATAATTATTAGGGAGTGGTAGGCAGATATGTCGCGAGGGCCGCTAAGGCGCTAGTGGTAAGCGAACTAATGGCAATTTTCTATCCCGGGGATAGAAAATCCTGATTAGTTGTTTGGAGTTAGGGTGGATATCATATTAAGGGCGCTAAGGCGCTAAGCGTAAGCGAGCCAATAGCGATTTTCTATGCCGGGCATGGAAAATTCTGATTGGCTGGCTGAAACCAGTATCCGTAGATTACAGTAGAACTTAGTGGACAGTTATGGTGGAACTTGGTAGACAGTTGTGGTAGAATTCTACTCCCTTTTAACCCAACCTTTAACTTGTATATAGAGAACGTTTGTGTTAACAAACGTTTCTAGAGCCTTGTTTGGGTTTGCCTTTGTTATTATATCTACCAGGTTATCTTGGCTATTAATCTATTAAATCTTAAAAAGTTCTTATTGTTCGTAAGATTGCCGAAGTGCTATAATATCGATTATAAGGCGCTTCTTCTTTATGGTACTAAGCTTGACTAAACACTTATAGAGGGAATATGAGTCGGTACACACGATTATAGGGATAGTGGGAAGTTCAAGTTGATCTATAATTATTTTTAGGGTAGTTCCAATTGTAATTGCTATGTTAACTCCGCTAACTATTCCATATATCTCTAACACTAGAACGCTTCAAGTGACGCGCTTGCTCTTAGTTAAGCTCTAATGGATAAGATTGCCGTAGATTATAAAGTCATTCTCTCTGGTAGATTTATTTGTGATGATAATTTTATATCCTAGCTGGGAGCTAAAATCTTTATTATTTATAAACGATCTATTAATAAATATAAAGAGCTTGGCGGTGGGAAGATTAATAGGCATGTAGAGTAGTCCCTAATTGAGATGGTTTATTTACTAGGAAAGACGCTTATTTAGGGCAAGAACGTCATCCTTAGTTGGTTCCTAGTGTTAGGCGGCAATAGAGAGATTAAATAAAGCCTTAGGTTAATAGATAGAAGTAACGTAAACTCTGCAAGCGTGTTGCTCCACGTATCCTTATTTTAGAGAGTTAATGTTAATAATATTAATCTTCTTACCTTAACCCTTCTGGTATAAAGTAATAGAATCCTTGTTTAGGGAGAGGATGCATCTATTAAAAAGTAATAGTGTTGTTAAATTAAGCTTTTCCTTTAGCTTTGCTATAAGATTTGCCTTTACTAGCTTATCTTCTTTAAGAGCTAAGAATTGGTCGTCTCCTAAGATAATTGTATTATTAGTTTGCATACTGATGATTCCGAATAGGGTTCCTGTGGTTATAATAAAAAAGCATGGATTAAATATAGAAGTAGTTATTAAAAGTTTCTCTTTATAGTGCTTGCTATAGGTAGCCCACTAATAAGTTCCTGCCTCTGCGATTCCATATAATGGCTTAAGCATAACCATAATTGTATCTTTAGGATATTGGTGGCGAATTTGCTCTAGAAGGTATGCTAGTATTAAGCGCTAAAGGCGCGTCTCTGATTGGGTATAGGCCTAAGTAATATCTCTTAAATAAACCGCTATTCTATTCTTTATTAGGGAGGGAGCTAGCGTAATAATAACTCGCTAACTAGCTTGTTGAATTATAGGGGATTGTGTAAGAATTACTTCCTTACCGTTGTTATTATAACCTTAAATAACCAGTCTTGACTTCTTAAATGGGGTGTTAGTAGCTTTGCCTTTAATCTTGTTAACTATTCTTAACTTAAAGATGCGAACTCTATTAAACTTGGTAGGGTTATATTTCTTGAATTTAAAGACTCCTTTTATAATAAGACCGTTGATCTCCTACTTGTTAGATACTTGGAAAGGGGCTTCTAGAGTTATAATACGGCCTTTCTTTTAGAGTTGTTTTACAAGCTTAAAGTCCGCCTTCTCTTTAGCTGTTATAAAGGCCATTAATAACTTAACTCTACTCTTAATAGCGGTAACGAATTGCTCTTTAAAATTAATAAGATATTGGTGATTTTGTAATCCTTTTAGGCGACCTCTACCGCGTTATAGTTGCGGCGTATCTGCTATAATTATATTAGAATTGTAGTCGCCTTCTAGAGCTTATTAATCGTGGCTCTCCTTTAGGGCATCTTCTGTGGCATCCTATAAAGGTTCAGAACTGTTATCTTTATAGTAAGGCTTAATAACAGTTGAACGGAATTAAATAGGTCCGTAAGGCATCTAAATAGTACAAGTTTAACCATTAATTGTAATGAGTTAATGTGGGCCTGACCACCCTCCCTTTTTACGCTATATGTGTACCTTAGACTGGAGTGGCAGATTAAGCGTAGTTAAGGTATTTGGGCCATTTCTTATTCCTAGTGCGTTGTTAACCTAATGTGTAGTGTAGAGACGTTAGACCTCCTTTATTGCCTTATAAATAGCCTTAGCTTGTTATATAACGGAGGGAAATAGTGGAGAATTATTAGTTATTTGAGGGTAGGTGCTAAAGACTAGTAGTATAGGTATGAGTCTATCTAGGCTAGTGGAATCGTTAACAGCTTTAACAGCTATTTATAAGGTAAGTTCTTTGCTAGCGTCCTCTAGTTCTAAAGAGATAATCTTATATACGTGGCGTAATAGCGCGTGATATTGTTTCACTTTTCTAATATTATTATGTGCCTTAATAGGGACTTCCTTAACCTTAATTGCCATTGCCTTTATCTATTGTTAAAACTCTGTAGATGAAAAGTTCTTTTCTATGTTATAGATAATTTGATTAGGGGGTCCTAGGTAGACATTAATCTAGTATAATTAAAGGGTATCCTATGCGTTTCTAGCTAATATATCCTTTAAGAAGCGTGCGGCTTGGAAGGAGGTTAAGAAGTTAACAACTTAGAGTACTAGCTTGCCACTAAGATATATAACGTTAACGATAATATAGAAGTTAAAGTTGTAGTTATCTTTAAGGGTGAACTTAAATCGGCTAGGGGACTTCTGGTTCATTTGGCAGTAATAGTAGTACTTTATAAGATGCTTAATTGCCTTAACCTTGACTTTATGGCCTGCCCGCTGAAGAACCCTAAGTAATTGGTAAACGGATAGGTGGCTAAAATAATGGTGTAGTTAACGTAACTCTAACTTAGTTAAATAGCTCTAAGCAACACTCTTTTCTAGTTAATAAAGAAGCAACTAGGGGTGACCCTACTTGCGTATAATAGGCACCTGATTATCTCCCTAAATAAGTATATTCTTAAGGTTATTAAGCTTAACGCCTAATTTGTCTATATCTCCAATGTAAAATAGAAATGGGGTATTCGTGGGAATAATATAGAAAGTAATACACCCTAAGGGGGTTCGGACCCTAATTGTGCTAAAAGAGATTGTAGTACCCTTGCTAAAACGAATCGTGTGTTGGCCTGCCGTTGAATAGTTAATCTGAACAGAGCTATTAAGCTACTAAAGAGCTTAAACTTAAGGTTCTCCTACTATAGATACTCCTGCGGCTCTAATATCTGGCATAATACCATAGAAGACGTTTGCCGAGTATCTATTATTAAAGGAGAATGTAGAACTCTCCTTTGGCTTATTAAAGATGTCTGACTTCGTAATAGTATGGAGCGTAGATTGGTTATTAAGAATAGTAATAGTTTGTGTGCCATCTACCTTACTATACTTAGTGAAGTATTAGTTGGGAGAGTAGTCCTTAATTTCTATATCTATAAGAAGCTGTTTGGCCTTGTTAACCTTACCCTTAAAATCTTCTTCGCCTTTATATTGAACCAGGAAGCTTTGGAAGTAGGCTATAGTAACCTTATAATTTCCAACGTTTCGTGCGCTCTGGCGAAACTTATTATATACCTCCTTTTGTCTGTTGAGAGGGTGCCTAGTTGACTAGCAATTTAGCTTCTTATAAACATAGCATTTCTTCTGTTAATTGTTTTGAGATAAACCTCCATAAGGACCTCCACGGTTGCTTTATAGTTGACGTTAATTATACCCTCTGCTGTATCCCCTACCCTAGCCACTATATATTCGATTAGTCCAGTTATGATTATATTGGTTGGTTGGGTTAATCAAAGTAGGTTAGGGTTAGGCGTTAAATTGCTATACTTCTTAAAAGCGCAGAGCGGTGCTAATAGAGGATCTTAATTAAGCACATACTCCTTTGTAAGTATTTGCAGGATTAAAGAGAGCAAGATTGTATTCTTTAACGCCTTGGTATATACTAATAACTTAATTACGTAGGCTGAAATCCTCTTGATATAATTTGGATAAACCACGCTAAATTGTCTAAAGTTAATTAAAGAGCTTTTAAAGACAATTAAGCCGAGGGATACCTGGGTTTGTAGTAATAATCCTTAGAAAGGTAGTCTCTCTCTATTCTAATATATACTGCTGCTTGTTCTCTTCTGTTTTAAAGTAGTATCTTAACTTATATATTATGCGGTTGAAATTATATTCTTTTCCTGCCAAACGATTATAATAGAAGGTACTAGCTTGACCCTTAAGCATAATGGAATAGACATTGTGGTATTAATTAAACTCTATTCCTACCTTCTGGTAATAGTTGTAGAAGATACGTAGTTTTGAATTAAGAACATTATATAATTCCCCTCTAAACTTCTTCTCCTGATCCGAATAGAGCTTTGTAAGCTCTGTAAGCAATTTTGAACTGCCTCCAATTTGAGATTGAGATAGAGGAGGTAGGGGTTGCATTATAGGCTATAGTGGGGACGTAGGTCTAGTTGGTGGAGTCCAAAGGTTGTTAAATCACGAAGCAATGGGATCCTGTGCCTGCTCTTATTAGGGTGTAGTATCTGACGTTAAGGTTATGGGTTGAATTGGATATAGAGAAGTTAAAAATAGAGGTAGGTTCGTCTCTAGAGGTGTATTGCTTGGGTTCTATTGTAAGTTGAGCTTCCTTATAATATATAGTTAGTGCTTAATCTCTTATGGAGTCCATTTGTGTTCTTCTTTTGCGTCAATAACCTGCTCCTAAATGTTGTCTTTAATAGTACCCCCATCCTTAGGGACAAATACTCCATTCTCCTAAAGGAAGTTATGGAAGTCCTGTATAATATCCTTATTCATGGGGGCCTATGTTTCCTTTGTCTATCTAACAAAGTCCTCCTTTATACATTCCTATAGCGCGGTATCGTTGTATTTACTGTCCTTGTAATATGCTATACGGTGTAATAAAAATCCATTTAAGTCTTGTTTATTAGCGTTTGCAAGGTTAATTATGGCTTTATTCTATGTCTTTGGGTTAATGTCTTCCTTATACTTCTTTAGGTAGGTTAACGCCATAATAGGTGTAGAATTAACAGGGTGTTGTACGTTAAAGGTAGGTAGGATTTTCGGTTTTGTAGGATCTTGTAGGTTTGCTATCAAGAGGTAGGCAATTCGAGATGTTGTTTGACGCGTTTTGGACGTCGTTTAATACGTTTTGGACGTTAACTTAGGACCTTAGGTTTAGTGACACTTCTAACCTAAAGTACTTAACCAAATCTTCGTAAACGCGGTTATTCTGTATAATAGACGCAACTTGGTATCTCCTAGTACTTAGTGATACTTCTGTTACTAGTTTTCCGCAAGTCTAAGGTAGTACAGTATCGCCGGGATCCATTCCATATGAGCGCATATAGCACCCCTATACAAGACTGTCTCTTCTGTTCGAAAACCTAGCTGCTCTATGGTTGACTGTGTATTCAACCACTAATCAGTGTTGGTTACATAGGGTGACTCACCAATAACGACTACTCGAGTAGGTTATAGTGATGTTGGTTAATAAAGCTTTTTAATTGGAATAGGGGAGGGCGAGGAGCTTAAGGCTCCTCGCCACGCTAGTGCCGCGGCTATACGTGACCACACGTGATATATTCCCAACAATATAAGTTAGTAAGTATATTAAATCTAGCTATTAAACGGGTTTTAACTAGGGTTTGCACTATAAAGTAAGAAACCCCCCCTCCTCCCTAATATGTATATATATATAGCATAGTAGGCAAATAGGTTAACTTAGTTATAATATAAGATATAACTTTTATAGTATTTTATAATAAGTACGGAAATACAGAGTTTACTGTTTAAATTATTTAAGATGCTAAGAATATGACTACAACACTAGACAAGAGGTGAGCACTAGGTTGCTTAGCCTATTAAGTTAAGCGGTGGTTCTAATTCTTATATTAGTAGGCTAGAATACTCTCTATACAAGGGCATGGTACTAATACCTCTTATTTATAACCCTATGCTCCTAATACTGGCTATGCTTATTATAGTAAAGGCGTTTAGAGACTACAACACTATTAAAGAGCTCCTTAATATAGTACTACTAAAGGAGGAGATGCTTTATTTATAATAGAAAGAAAGTATACTTAATATGCCTTTCTTTAAGAATATATCCGCAAAACAGAAAATCAAGAAGGTAAATATATTTAGCTTTCGCCTTAGAGCGCTAGGCATTTATATAGGATACCTTGGCCGCCTATAATTCATAACTTTAGGGCGGAGGGCTTATACTAGATTGGTATATATACAGTCGTTCCTTTTATCTTTAAGCTACTTACTAATTAATTTCTAGCAAAGATAAGCTATATTTAGCCGCTTAAAGAATAAAGTACGCTAGGCAGAGAGATTTAAATATATTTAATAATTATTATATACCTAATAATAGTGGTATAGATAGCCAGGTGAGCTACTTTAGCACCAAGCCATACAGTATTATTAATAACCTCTTCCGTGGTTTATCTCTCCCTTATAACCTAAAACTATAACAATCTCTCCTAGTAGAGAAGTAGTATAAATTTAAGAATAGCTTAAAATATATTAATATAGAGGAGGAGATTGCCGCTCTAAAAGGGAAGAAAGATATAAATTCTATGACTTATTAAAAGGAGCTTTATATATAGAAACGCAAGCTAACTACTAAAGAACTCTATAAGTGGCAGAAGGTGCAGCTATATAGACCAGGTATTAATAATAAGGATAACACCTCACTATACTATTACCAGACTATATTTAACTAAACTTAATTTCTTATGCCTAAACGGGACCGCCTTGCATCTGTTATTTTTAATATTAATGCCTTATAGAGCCCTATAGGTCTCCGCGCTCTTTATAATATAGTTATACTATGTTAAAAGGATGCTAAAGTAGAGTTTTGACTGGGCTTAGAGCTAGAGAAGTGCTATTGCTCTAACTTAGTAGGCTAGTAGAAGACAGCTTAATCTCCGCTTAGTAATATAAAGATAAAGACCACTTATAATTGGAGGCATATATATAACTGCTATGGGAAGAGTTATAATGGCTTTTCTAAGCTATGCTTTTAATATAACCAGTAGATTTTTGGGGAGGTATAATAGAGTAACTACTGCTAAGCGTATCTAGACAACTGTAAGACACTTCCCATTTAATATAACCCTTTTATATATAATAGGGTGCTCGCTACTACCGGCTACTGTCCTTTCTGCCTTAGTAGTACTGCGCTAGCCATAGTATAGATACATTAATTTTTAAAACAGGCTATATAGAAAGAGCATATTTATAGGCATATGGAAACCCTAGACAAGAGTAAACTACTAAATTGCCCTTACCTAGGTTTATAATGCATAGCAATATTTAATTTAGTTAGGAAGCTAAAATTCCATCTCTAGGATATTTATTGCCTTAACTTTATTAAGGAACTAAAATCACTAAAAAGATTAAAAGAAGACTATAAGGTGGAAATACAGCCAGCTAAAGTTAAAAGGTAGAGGTCTATCTATAAGAAGGAATTAAGTATAGGTAATAAAGCTCTAGCTAAAGTAGGATATGGTTTTATTAATAAGATAATAGAAAGTATTAGCCAATACCCGTCTAACAGATCTATAACACCCTTAAGCTATTTAATATTAGATTTCGGCAGTTATATAAGTAGTGGCTAGACTAAGAATAGAAGCTTTCCTAGTATTAACACCCCGCCGCTATCTATATGCAGTAGGATACTTAAAAAAATTAACCCTAAACTTCTCACTTAAGTGGCGGCCTGGGGTAGTATAATATCCAAGTATAATATAATTGATATGGTGGACCTTATAACCCCTAAAGACAGAACACTTGCTCTAAATTAAAAAGATTCTAATACAACATCGGGAAAATATTCGCAGGATGAGATTTAAGTAGACTTTGGTTTTCGCGTTTCGCGTAATTAACATGCAATTTAACCAACTTGACACGCAATTGACTAACTTGACACGCAATTGACTAACTTAACATGTAATTTAACTAACTTGATATGCAATTAACCAACTTAATATATTTAAAAGTTAAATAACACGCAGTTAACCTACTTAACAACTTTAAAAGCTAACTGCATATTTCTTGACACGCAGTTAACCTACTTGGCAACTTTAAAAGCTAACTGTATATTTCTTAATATGCAGTTGACCTACTTAAAAGTTAAATGACACGCAGTTGACCTACTTGACAACTTTAAAAGCTAACTACATATTCCTTAACACGCAGTTAACCTACTTAGCAACTTTAAAAGGTAACTGCATATTTCTTGACATGCAATTATATATTTAACTATTATATATTATCTAATATAATCTTATAC
>Ga0307507_10009120_pt1 | contig 13346 bp, 13 predicted proteins | sample 7_EM_MG_FD_207223 | JGI IMG/M metagenome (GOLD analysis project Ga0307507, IMG submission 207223) | Populus trichocarpa ectomycorrhiza microbial communities from riparian zone in the Pacific Northwest, United States - 7_EM | ecosystem: Host-associated > Plants > Roots > Unclassified | place...
CTACATGATTTGGGATTTAATTTGAGACATAATTGTTTCAGTCATTGTTTGAAATACCCCAAGACATCTATAACATAAAGATATTTATGGAACTTGTGTAATCTTTAAGGGTTTTATGGTACTTAGTGAATTTTGACAAATTCAGAATTTTCATAAAGATGTATATAGTTTGCTTGTTAAAATATTTCATTGATGCTCGAAAGATAGTGATTAAATTAGTAAAACCTGATTATCAACAATAAAAATAAATAATTCAATTGAGAAAATTCACATAGTAATAGTTACAGTAAGTCAGAAATCCTAGAATCCATTAAAATTGAATTCAATACTACTTAATTATTTGATTGATTGATTTTAAATATTTTTTTTGGTTTAGTAAACTATCTCGTTCAATTTTTCAAGTCTATCACAATTTAAAAGACTTTGGTAGTTATTAATTAGTAATTTTTGCAGATCATCGTGTGACAATACTTTACTTATCACTTTATTACTTGTTATAATTCATGCATTTACAATTTTGTCCATGTAAAACCCTTTAGTATATGGTGGGAACTAAATTGAAGTTTTCTAGTGCCTACCACCCTCAAACTGATGGTCAAACTGAGGTGGTTAACACGAGTTTAGGCAACCTTTTGAGGTGTATAGTGAGTGATCATAATAGGAATTGGGATTTGGTTCTTCCTACGGTCCAGTTTGCCTATAATATTTTCAGTTTGGTCCTCCAATTTGACCCCTAAAAATCTAATAAAATTCAGATTGGTCCCTAGCTATAATTTTTGTTTTTCAAATTGGTTTAATGAATAATTATGGGTTTTTTGGTGAATTTTTATCAAGTTTTATTTTTTTTTTCTTTTGAATTAAATTGCGAGAAAACCATTTAATTTTTGGGTTTTTGAGAAAAATAACTAGTTTGGTTCATAAATATATAGGATTATGAGTTAGACTCTTAGTTAAATGTATTAAATAGGTTGTAAGTTCTTTTCAAGTTATTTTTTAGTATGTCTCCTTTTGTATTCAGATAATCCTGATTTTCTATCTGCGAGATATCAGTAGGATTTCTTCTGGTATCTACTTTCGAGTTCTGTTCGCTTTTGAGTCAGGTGAGTGAATAATTTTTCATATGCATGAGAAATAGTATAAATATTTAAATTGTTAATACGAATTGGACCATGCTTCTTGATAAAATATATGTTAATTATTATTCTTGTTATGATAAAGCATGTTCAACTGTTGAATCTGAATTCTTGATATGAGCCAATATATACTTTTAAATTAACTTCTGAATTGATAGCTCCTCATTTGATTGATGTCATACGTTGCGTCTTAAGATATGAATTTGTTTGTTTGATCATGATATGAACATATGGTATGTCAGTCAGAATACCCATGCTAGCAAGGTAGTGTTAGTCTTTGTGCACATCATATCTGAAACCTAGTTGGTTAGGGGAGTCACCAACTTGTGTGGACTGATCATCCCACAGTAAAGATCTTTATGCTCATTGCATTTTGATTTTCTAACGAGCTTTACCTTATGATATTTTTATTATGGTCTATTTGAGAAACTTTTCTATAAGAACCTAAAGCCATATTTGTATATAAATTCCATATTGTTGTATTACCTCGTGTATGTATATTGTTGTAAGATAATTAAATTATATTATGAAGTTAGTTTTGTTATTACTGTTGTGTTGAACTTTGATTGAGTTATTTAAAGGATAAGTTTGTATGTGACTATGGGTTTGCATAGGTATGGAACTCTAGAGGAGGACCTTGACTATGTGCCGGTTATGGATCCGAGAATCGGGTCATGACAATTTGGTACCTCCAAGAGTCATGAGATACTATTGCTCTTGCTAATTTCAAGATTCTATCTAGCACAGTTTTATATGTAATCAACCGGTCAACCCGTTAAGAGATTTCTAGGAACTAGTCGACCGACTCATTTGTTATTTATCTTCACAATCTTTTTTGTCCTTTTTCAATTTTTTTTTAGCTTTTGCTCTTTTTCCTTGTTATTTTTTGTCAGGTAGATAAAAGTAAGAAGTATTTGTACTTCTTGAGATATGCCTCTCGTACTCTGTATAGTTTCTTCTTTTTAATACAATTACTTTTATTAAAAAAATAAAAAAAAGCCTGTGCTCATTTTACAATTTCCATTGAAAACCAGTTAGGGAATTATACTCTCAGCTGTGCTCATTTTACAGTATATCGAACTCAAATTTGCATCATGAAATGGTAGATAAAATGCCAGCAAAACAAACAAGATCACCCGGTAAGGCAAGATGTCAGCTTTGGCCCTGACGCCCTGACGCCCAGACGTAGCCTTTTCTGGGAATAGCTTCAGGAGCTACATGCGGAGGAGTTCCACAAGTTGTTTGGAGCATACAATCTTGAGGCTTAGACTCGGCAGCAGCATTCAAACCAATCTCTAAAACTTTCAAATCTCCATGCATTCTCATCCAGAAGTTTTCTGGTTTCAGATATCGGTAATAAACACTTCTGCTACGGAAAAAATTAACTGCGCGCATGAATTAATTCTTGAAAAATACTTCCTTTGAGCCTTCCTTTCGCTACCTTATTGAAGAGTTTGCCACCTTTTTCATATTCTATAACATGGTAATTTTTTCTTTGGCGGCCATAACCTCATACAGATGCAGCACATTTGAATGTTAACCAGTTCGATGACAGATATCTATCAATCGATCTGATCCATCAGCCGCTCTTTCAGAATTTGTCTGGCCAGTTTTAAGGTTTCTCCCATAGTAAACTTCAGAAAGGTTTTCTTGACCAAGCAATCTCCCAAAACCATTCTTTTCCATCGACACATTACCCCTGTTTTCCTTTTTCAATAAGAAATCCTAATAGACTGATATGCTGCACAGGGATCTTTTGAACTTGAAAGCTCGTCAGTTTGCGCAAAGGGAACAAAACATAAATTATGTTACTGATCTCCTGGTGCATTCGGGCCCCAAATGCGAACCTGTCATGTGTTGTTTACCCAACTTCATAAGGGATGGATAAGGGCAACCTCAATGGCAATTGAGTTTCACAGGCTTCCCAGCATCAAAAAACCAGAGTTCAAGCACATCTTTGAGCACTGCTTGTTGTTCGCATTTCAAAGATGGAAAGGAGAGATGGAACTCCAAGGTAGCATGAAAATATTGTAACATTACGAGTATCAACAATAATAACAATGGAAGTCCATTGTTCATGCACAAAACAAATGAATGCTCATATCAGAATCACTGGTAAGAGATTCAAACAAATGACAAAGTGGATCCAAAATGTGTCAACTGCCAAATCCAGGAACAATATGAAGATCAGGAAACAGACTCAAACCTAAATTCAAACAGAGAAAAACACTTGTAAGAACACAACATCAAGCCCATTTATATAGTTTCTTTGATTGAAATCAGCAAAACAATATATCCCATAATCAAGAATATGAAAAAGATTATGCATTTGCATAAATTTGTAACAGATCACGAGACCCCAAAGATCTTACGGAGAAAAAGAGGACCTCAAGTTTATCTTACAAGGAAAGAAGAAAAGAAATAAACAGGTAGCCTTGAGTAAATCTTAACGTTTAAGAGAAAGAAATGACAGAGGCAAGTACAATGTATCTATGTAAACCTAATTAAATTCTCCTCAGAATTAGGCAGGAAAAATTAAGCCAGGAAAAGTCTTTGCTGCTAAATAGGAAATGGATAATACAGAGAATAATAGTCTTTTAGGAATCTAACATATTTACCAAAAGCATTTAATTATATAAGATTCGATTAATTGTTAGGTATGAAAATCTTGATAGTAATGCAAGTCTTTCACCAAACTTTCTTTCCAAGTTTCTAATTACCGAAAAAAGTATTATGCATTGAATGAGTAGATCTCACAAGCGAATCACATAAATCATAGAATACTAGTAAAGTAGAGGGGACGGATTTTTTTGTCAATAAAGAAAGCTGGGGGATGGAATTCAATCCACACATCCGAGAGGTGACAATAACACAGTGAAATTGAGAAAGGGAAACCAACAACTTTCCAAAATTATAAAACTATGGGCGGTGGTTAGATTTCATTGCAGTTTTATCAGCCATGGAGCTCTAAGATCTTTCTATTGTTTTATAAAGGGTTGCTTTCTTGAACTCCTATTTTTCTAATACTACGTCCCTACTATCAGAAAAGAATTATCGAAGATGGATTTCTCAAATATTGTAAGGGCTCAAAATCAAGTGAGAGAACAAAAGGGGATGGCTTCTCACCTCACAAATAACCATGTTATCATAGCAGACATTTTATCAAGACTTCCTGTGAAGGCTCTCTCAAGGTTCAACTGTGTATGCAAGTTATGGTACTGCATGATTAATTCAGATCCTGGTTTCCAAGCCTTGCACCACAGTCGGTCGTGGAGGAATCCTCGGTTCCTTTTCCGATTGTCTGACTTTGATTTTAACCCTCTTGAACACCTCGGATACCGATATGCTTATAACTTTGTTTCGACAGATACTGAGGGGAAAAACATCCGTCTGATGCAAATTAAGGTGCATGAACCTGTTAAACTCATATTGCCAGGTTGCTTTGGTTTGCTTGTCTTTTCTACTGACACACGTATTCATGTGTGTAACCCTAGCACTCGTCGAATTCTAGCACTGCCGGATTATAAAAGTAAAATAGCAGGATTTGGGGTCGGGTATCTGAGCTCAATAAGAAGACACAAGATCGTGCGGTTAATTCCTCGAAGACCATCAAGCCTTCATTTAGAGTGCTCAGTTTTCACTCTTGCTCCAGGGGAAGAAGGATTTTCATGGAGGGTGCTGAATGATCAGTGCCCGTATTTGGTGGATCAGTTCAGTCTTCCAGCTTTTGCAAACGAAACAATTTACTGGAAAATCGACCGTCAGCAAGCCCTCAACAGGCATAACGATTTCATTGTATCGTTCAATATTAGATACGAGAAGTTTATGACCATTACTCATCCTGCAGACTGGATTCCTACTTCTAATCTTGACTGGAGATCACCAATTCGAAATTCAACGCAACTGGTGGAACTACGAGGGACTTTGTGCATGATACAGACATTAGCATCCTCTCATGTGGCAGTATGGAAACTGGCGGATCACAAGAATAGCATGTGGGTAAAAATATGCATGATCGACACAAGCAGAATTCATCCGAATTTTGTTGGAGAAGTCCAGTGCATCAAGGATGGAGAAATCATATTCAACTCAGCCAGTAATCATCTGCTCTACTATGATGTGAGAAAGAAAACATTTAGAAAGAAGATGCTACCGCACTCTGCAGAAAATCTTACCAGTTATTGCGAAAGTCTTACTTCCCTAACAAGATGATGATAGATTGATTTACAGGAACTTGTTTTTTTTTTTTTTTTCATCACTTTGTACTTCTTTCAGTTGATAACCCCTTGAGTTTTGGCAAAATTTTCTTTTTGGGTCTTTAATGTTTTGTAGGAGAAGGCTCTTTCTTCATTCTTCAAAAATGAATTACAATAGAAGCATTCATGTGTAACTCGATATATTCTTTTCGTGGCATGTATCTTTACTTCACAATCATCAAGCTTCAAAAAACCTGCATTCTAAGATCCAGACTTGACAGTTTTGATTTATGTAATTGCTGCCGAAATCGCTATTATTACAGAAATTTTCTGTACTAAAAACAATTAATCAAATATTCACAGAAAGTTCAAATCTGATGGGTTTTTAAAGAAATATAGGAGGATAATGGGAATCATGAAGGTGTTCGTGCAATATTTAGCAATTGAAGCCTTGATGCATTGTTGGGATGTCGAGTACTGGCGATTTACTTTTAGAAATGTAAACATGTGTCCTACTTTGGAAGAATATGACTTATTGACTGAATTCCCCTTACTTACTGAATTCCCTTGAAATTTATACAAAATCTACTTCCATCAAAGACACGACAAAGTGCTAACTGAATTGGCTAAATTGATAAAGTTTTAGATCTCCATTAGATATTGAAGAAAAGTGGTATTGGCCTGAAGTGGAAGATGATTGAAGAGGTATTTGAAAAGAGGAAGAATGACTCTAGATTTTAAAGAAAATGGCAGAATACTTGCTTTAGAAATCTCCGGGTTTGTGTTATTTCCAAATCTCACTGGAATAATCAGTTTAGAGGCGGCAGCAGCTTTTGTTTCATATGAAAACACTCATATAAATATCACTACGGTATTACTAGAAAAAACTATCTTAACACTCAACCATTGTAGAAGGGTTGGCAAAGGATCAATAAGATGTTGTGAATAGTTGTTATACATATGACTGATTAGCCATATAGAAACCAAGAAGTCTGTATTTAACAACTTATGGTGGTTTAGTTAAAGATCATTGGAGATAGTTAAAGAAGATGAATGGAAGGACCTGAGCGAGGAAAAATAGAAAGTAAAATTGCAAGGAATCCCGCAAAGAGAATGAAGTGGAAAGCCTCATACATAAGAGCAACAAATTGCTTGATAAGTTATGGGCAAAAATGATGGGTGTCTCTGATGAGAGTGACCGGATATGTCAGTTATGCACCCACTTTGGTTGTGAGGAAACTTTAGGGCATAACATGTGCCAAGGATGGTCGGGTTATCCCAATTCTCTAGGTGATTCAAGGATCAATCTGCTTTGAAAGTTATGGAGAACATCAAACAAGACTGGAAGCTTCTAATATTGGTCAAGAAGGAATCAAATGGTTTGAGAGATCTAATTACTAGTGAAAAGTATCTAAAGTTGAGAAATCAATCACTAGTCACCATCATCATGACTCTTGGATTTAAAGCCGAGACTTCATAAGCTGTTGAACCGAATAAAACAAAAAGGATTAGCAACGAGGAGGAGTTGAGAGAACAACTAGAAAAGCTCCAAATGGAGGTGGGCACAAAGCCCCTAAGATATCCCTCAAGGAGCAACTCCTCAATAAAGAGAAATTGAGAAAGTTTATAGAGCAACAACTGGAGAAAAAGGATAAGAAAATCATGTTTTTAGAAAAGTAACTAGAAGAAGAAAAAGCAGTTAGAAACCGAGCTGAGAAGGAGCAAGAAGAATTTAGAACACATTGGATGCAAACCAGTACTGAGCTAGAGGCTTTAATAACCAATTTCAACGATTGTCAAGAAAGGGTTGATATGTCTTCAAAGACCCAAGCATAATTATAAAGTCGGGTTGAGCAGTATGAAAGGCTATACAAGAAGTATGTGATGCTGGAAAGTGAGCTGGCTGAAACAAAAGCCAAAGGAAAGGTTGTTGGGGTCTTCAAAACTGATTTAGATAAAATAAGAGATGCGATCAACCTGCTAGAGGAGAAGCTCAACAAAGAAAATGCCAAGGCAAAGCATTTTGAAGAAAAGAACAGACTGCTCGAGCGCCACGACCAGATGATTAACACCAATAACAATTAACTAAATATGAACAATATGTTCCTCTTGGAGAAGATAAGAAAAATGGATGAATAGATTGACCAAGCTTTTTTCTATGCCCAAAAAATCCGCTATAATTCCCAGCAAGTTGGAAAGGATGTCCACCGATATCAACAAAGTATGGTTGAGATTGATGTTTTTCTTAAGGACATAAAAAAAAAAAGGCTTTGCCGTTCTCCTTGTAAATGATTATGATGAGCAAACTAGCTTTCAAATATAAAAGATTTCATCAAGTATTAATGAAAATGGCTTAGACCCAACCTTTAGAGCAATACCTCTTTATGATGAATGTATTCTTATTAACCACTGGCTCAGATTAAATTGTCTCAACAACTATGAAAGGATTGGAACCCTACCCGTTTATAAAGGAATGATGACCATATATCAGCTCGGAGTATAGCTAATTCATATCCAACATACATCATCATGCATAATCATACACCCATATGCATTTACATTTATGAATTATGGAATGTGCTTAACAGGTATTCAAAATATAGGTCCCCTTGTTAAAGTCTACAATACTACTTCGCAAACAAATAGAAAACAAAGAGATGGCTCACCTTAAGGCCTACTACCAAAAAGAGCTAGAAGACATTAAGAATAATATGGTTCAGATGGCTAGCTTACTCGAGCAACTCCTATGAGCGCAGTTTAGGAAAGGGACATCCAGTGAACAACCAATCATGTTACCACAGCCAAGAACTTTAGTTATCCTCAATTCACAAAACGTGGTAGAAAATCCGGCTACTAGACCATAAGGAACAACTAGCATTCCGATGACTTGCCTAGTTACACCTGCTCAAGTGCCGACCATAATAGATCTAACAATGAAAGGGTCCCACGGGGTTGAATCCTTTGATCCTCTCGAACAAGATAAATGAGCTGCTAGTGAGGAAAGATTAAGGGTTGTTAAGGGATTTGATGTCTATAACCCAGTTAGAGCAGTTGAGATATACCTTATGCTAGATGTGGTAGTGCCCAAAAAGTTTAGGGTGCTAGAATTCATCAAGTATACGTGACCAGAATGCCCTAAAACGCACTTGAGTTCTTACTACAATAAAATGGCATAAGTCATATGTGATGAAAAGTTGCTCATCCATTTCTTCTAAAACAGTTTGACTGATTCTGCATTAAGTTGGTACATGACTTTAAATAACACAAGGGTCAAGAAATAGAGTGATATTACTGATGCTTTTTTAAAACAATACAAGTTTAATATTGATATCGCTCCGGATCAGACGAGCTTAATGGTGATAGAGAAAAGTAACAAGGAAACTGGCATGGAGTACGCTCATAGGTGGTGACTCTATTTGCTAATACTTTTAATTCCTTATATTATGAGCATCTTATGAGTAGTTACACCTGAAATTTTATGATGTTGTTGTTATTACTAAGAGAATAGAACAATGGATAAGGGCTAGTAGAATATCAAAACCTACCGAGAAAAAGGGGTTTACTAGAAGGAGAAAGGATGTTGAGGTGAGCAATATGGAAGGAGGGTATAAAAGTAAAAAGAATTATCAAACCCAAAGCTACTAGACCCCGTTTTCCTAAATATCCAGTATTCAATTTACTAAGCCTCTTCCGGTAAACCAACCCGCTAGAAAACCAAGTTGAAAATAATCCAAGGAGAACCTACCAAAGAAACCAAGAACAACTCTCACCTCTACCTATACCCTTAGAAGAAATATATACAAAATTGCTAAACTTAGATCATATGGCCCCTCTTTCATTTCCACCACTAAAGCCTCCCTTTCTAAATTGGTACAAATCAGATCTAACATATGAGTACCATGCTAGAAACTCGGCCATAATATTGATACTTTCTTGGCATTTAAGAGGAAGCTCTTGTAGTTAATCAAAGTAGGGTGGATAACCTTTAAAGATACCCCTAACATCAATTCCAACCTCCTATCTAATCATTCTTACAGCAGTGGAGGAGTAAATATAATGGAATTTGGAAGAAGAAGGGTTTAAAGGTAACAATGAATAAGTTGTATAACATATTGGTGTCAGTCGAGTGTTTGCCAACAAAAAATGAATCAGGTTCAAAGAAGAGTGATGGTTTTTATAAGTTCCACGAAGCAATGGGACATAACATCAATGTATGTGAAGAATTTCACCAGAAGATGATACAAATGATGAGTTATGGTCTGTTATAAATAGAGAATGAGGAAAAGGATGATGTTGTAGGCATGTTAAGTTTTCAAGAGAAGAAAGTAAAGATGAGTAGACTTCAACATACCAAAAGTGGTCCACTAAAACTCATTTTGATAAGGCCTGTAGTTACCTTCAATAGGAACTATAATACATTGCCTCATAATTATAAAAATTCTCCCAATGTTAAGGGTCTTGCTCCTATGTTTCAAACCAAGATTGATGGATTAACTCAAAGTTGAAAGTGTTTTACGCTTGAAAAAATAGAAAGGCAACAAAAATTCGAGGGTAAAGAGGTTGTAGATGCCATCAAAGATATGGAAATAAACAAACCCATGAGTGAGGAAGAAGTTGGTGAATTCCTTAAGCTAATGAAGCATAGCGAATACAATGTGGTAGAGTAGTTGAAGAAAACCCCTACCAGGATATCCTTGATGTCCCATATCCTGAGTTCCGAGCCTCTACCGCAATACACTACAAAGAGTGTTGAACGAGGCATATGTGCCCCAAGACATGGCTAAAAAGACTATGGAGCATTTGGTTAGAAAAATTATGTGATAAATTACCTATACTTCATTGAAGATGAGCTCGATGTTAGGGGGATAAGTCATAATGAACCTCTATACATCATTGTAAGGTGCAAGGATTGCACCATTGACAAAGTATTGGTAGACAATGGATCAGCTTTAAATATACTCCCAAAACATGTGTTGAATAAAATGCCAATTGATTCAACACATATGTTGCCAAGCACCATGACGGTTAGGGCTTATGATGGTTCCCCAAAACAAGTGGTAGGGACATTGAAATAGAGTTGTTAATTGGGCTGTAAGTGTTTTTAATAACCTTGCAAGTGATAGGCATCCACTCGTCATACAACATATTATTAGGTAGGCCTTGGATACATGTCATTGGCGTCATGGCATCATCCTTGCATCAGTGTTTAAATTATATTGTGAATGGAACATTGGTGACAATTAAGGCTAAAGAGATCTTGGCAATGGTACAAAATATGACAGTTCCCTACATAGAATCCAAAGGGAATAAAGATGGAAGTCTTCATGCTTTTGAAATTGTTAATACATAATGGGTGCTAAAAAATACAGTATTGAGAAAACCAATAATTTTTTTAAGCCGCAAGAATGGCGGCCAAATATTTCTTAAAGTATAGACTTCCTTTCTAGTATGATCCCATCTCTGGAAATCATGAGAGGATAAGAGCGATAAGGATGAAGACTGTAAATTAAATATTCAGGCTCGGTTTTAAGCCTGGAAAGAAAGACTATAAAAGAGTTGTTGATATCAAACAAGAAAAAAGGTTAGCCAGGCTGAAAGGAAGGGAACCAGGAGAAGAACAAATCGCCATCCCCCTCTGATCCAACTATCATTCCCCAAGGTGTTTTAGGTAATGCACTCTAAAGATATGACATATGTCCCTACTTAAAGCTTAAGTATTATGGGCATCAACACGTTGAAACAAAACGATACAAAGGTCAAGAGCTGCAGTGAGAAATGAAAGGTTATAGAAGAAGAAGAGTTGTTACCACAACTAACTGTCCACATCGTGGAAGATACATCTGCAAAGAACTTCGTGCAAAAGCTAGCAAATGGCAAAAGGTTCCAGAATTGGGTGACCTAGTAGGCTCCTATAATCTTTAAAAAGTAAACGACAATATTGTTCTAGTGTGCTTTCTGTGTATTTTCTATGTGTTTGTCTTTTTTTTCATACCAAGTTAGAAATCTTGGCTCAAGATGTCAACAAATGGTTTTCATTATAGTTGAACCTTTCTTTTGATATCATGTATTTTTCACAAATTTTTTTGTCTCTTTATCTTTGCTAAATACACACTTACACTGAATTTGTTGTGTGTGGTCCCGCACCAAGTAATGATGGGACCACCACATTAATTGGTAAGCGACAAAAAGGATGCCTTTTTGAATAAAAAAAATACATTTGCCACTGTAGCAATAGATTTTTAATTTGAACAAAAACAGAAGAGAGAGCATGGGAGAAAGAAAGGAAAAAGAGGTAACTGAACAATCAGTCTTCATTCTTCGATTTCCAACTCGTTAACTGTTGGATTGGGCTAAGATTTTGACAGCAGCTTCTAGACACATTACTCCTCATTCTGGATGGTTAGATCGAACATTAGTGGTGTGCAAGTTGGTTGTTTTGTTAGAAAACAAGACTGTCAGTGTTGTGAGTTTCTCTCAAACACTTCTCTCTTTAATCTTGTTGTATTCCAAGAATAGGTTATTCTTGATGATATGTATGTTGTAGCCCTTAGTTAAATATGAGGAAGAACACTTGTGAACCCATTATTTATTGATAATGGAAGTTTTTAGATGGACTACGGTCCTATGGTTTTTCCCGTATCGGGTTTTCCATGTAAAAATCTTGGTGTTGATTTGTGTGATTGATTGTATTATTTTGTTGATTGGTTTATCCAATTTTTTATTGCACAAAAAGGGAAAAGGATTAGAACTTGGCAATTGTGAATTGTGATTTGGCTAGATTAGTGTCCGGTTGTTTTTGTTTTCCCAACAAAGTGGTATCAGAGCTTTGGTTGTGTAGATTGAATTTCTTGTGTAGTTAAAATGGAAAAGGAAGATTCGGGCATGATAAAGCTCACTTCCTGCAATTATTTTCTATGGAAAACAATGATGAAAGGATCACTTATATTGCAATGATTTGGTTTTGCAACTTGAGTGTAAAGGAATAAAGCCTGATGAAATGGATGAGCCAAAATGGAATGGGCTTAAAAGAAAAGTGACCGCTAATGTTAGAAAATAGGTATCTTCTAAGTCCATTAATCATATTTCTCAAGAACATGACTGTTATACAAGTTGGAAGATGTTGGAAGAAACCTTTGCTAAGAAGAGTGCACGAAACAAGGTTTTTGTAATTAGAGACCTTGTGAATTTGAAGTACAAAGATGGTGAAGATGCTTCAGTACACATAATTGAATTCCAAGGGTCCCTGAATCAGCTATCATTAATGAATCTTGAGTTAGCTGATAAGATGTAAACACTAATCTTATTGAGTTCATTACTAGATAATTGGGAGACTTTTGTGGTGTCACTTAGCAATTCCACTCCAAATGGAAAGATCACTTTGAAGAAAGTGAAGGATAGCATTCTCAATGAAAAGAAGAGGAGGAAAAGAACAAGCACTTACGAGTCTCATACACTTGTTACAGAAAATCGAGGGAGAAGTCAAAACAGGTTTTCTCACAGTAAGCAAGATAGAGAATCCAGTAATAAAAAAGGCAAATGGAAGCTAAGAGGGAGATCTCAGTCAAGGAAGGGAATTAAGTGTTATTATTGTGACAAGCCTGAGCATATTCAAAAAGATTGTAGAAAGTATAAAAGAGATAAAAAGGGCAAAGACGAAGATAAGAATAAAGAGAATGGTACAGCTGTAGTTGTATTTGATGGTGATGTTGCCATTGTTTGTAATGATGGTTGTGTTAATCTTACATGTCAGGATACCACCTGGGTTACAGATTCAGCAGTTTTTTACCATGTTACACCCTGACGTGATTTTTACACATCCTACATTGTTGGTGACTTTAGTCAAGTTAGGATGGGAAATCAAGGGATGACTAGTGTTGTGGGCATTGGAGACATTTGGTTAGAAACAAAGTACCTTTTGTTTTTAGAAAATTTGAAAGTGGATCATCCACAAAATCATAAGCACATTACACTAAGAATGAATGACCAACTTTTGATTGGAAAAAAATGAATGGGAAGA
>Ga0307507_10009121_pt1 | contig 13346 bp, 13 predicted proteins | sample 7_EM_MG_FD_207223 | JGI IMG/M metagenome (GOLD analysis project Ga0307507, IMG submission 207223) | Populus trichocarpa ectomycorrhiza microbial communities from riparian zone in the Pacific Northwest, United States - 7_EM | ecosystem: Host-associated > Plants > Roots > Unclassified | place...
AAATTTACTAAAGTCTCCGCGGCGAAATTGGGCCCAATTGAGGGAGCTGCCGTGGCAATGCACGACAAATTGCCCGTTATGCTGCCCTGCGGCAAAGGCCTGCGGTCACCAACGCCACGTTTGCACCTCGGGATTTCCCGAATAACATGGGCGCGCGACCACCGGTGCGGACAAATTTAGCGGCTGCCCCGCACGCAGGGCCGATGATTCAGGCAAATATCAGCCGGAAGGCACAGGACGCGCCATGGCCATCGAAAAATGCATTAACGAATATGGCGTTGACGAGGTCATTTTCGAGGAAGGCTCGACCGGGCGGGAGCTGTTCGTCGTGCTCGACGGCCAGGTCGAGATCGCCAAGGTCGACGGGCCCAACAAGACCATCATCGTGACGCTCGGCAAGGGCGAGTTCTTCGGCGAGATGGCCGTCATCGACGGTTCCGCACGCTCGGCGACCGCCATCGCGGCGGCTCCCGGTACGCGCGTCATGCGGATCAATCACGCCCGCTTCGTCTATCTCGTCAGCCAGCAGCCGGCTTTCGCACTGATGGTGATGGATGCGCTGAGCAAGCGCCTGCGGGTCTCCAACGCCCGCCATTTCGGAACCGCGGCCACGCCATGAGCGACCGCAAGCCGCCCCAGTTTCCCGTGCTTCTGAAGACCGAGGTCTGCTCGCTGATCCAGGCCGCGGAGGATGTCTATCAGATCCGCTTCAACAACCGCGCCGCCAACGCCTATCTGGTGCGCGGCAAGTCCCGCACCATCCTGATCGACGTCGGGCTGTCGACCAACTACCCGGCGCTGGTGCAGTGCCTGACCCACGTCGGCTGCCCGCCGGACACAATCGACATGGTGGTGCTGAGCCATGAACACCTCGACCATATCGGCGCCGCCTGGCATTTCGCAGGCCACCGCGCCTATATCGCCGCGCACCGGCTTGCCGCCAACAAGATCATGCTGCGCGACGACTTCTCGATGCTGCGCAAGATGTTCAACGAGCCGGACGTGCCGATCGACGTCGACATCTGGCTCGAGGAAGGCAACCTGCTCGATCTCGGCAATTTCCGCCTCAACGTGATGCACACGCCCGGTCACACCTCGGCCTGCATCACGCTGTTCGACCAGGACAAGGGCCTGCTGTTCGCCGCCGACACCCTGATGCCCGGCGGCGTCATGGGCGGCGTGTTCGGCTCGGGCAGCATCGCCGACTACATCCAGTCGCTGGAACGCATCAAGGGGCTCAACTCCAAACTCCTGCTGTCCGGCCATGGCCGCCTCTCCGATACGCCGCAGGACGATGTCAGGACCGCCATCCAGAGATCCTACGCGCTGCTGTCCGACACCGCGCAGCTGTTCGACGCGCTCGATGCGCGTTCGAACTTCGAACCGATCATGCAATCGGTGCGCGACCTCAACAAACTCGACGACAACTAGAGACCGGCAGGACCGGTTGGCGCAAAGTGGATAGCCGCGTTTGCTGGCGACATCGGCCCGGCGCGCTTGCACGGCAACCATGCGCGGACACGCAGCGCCGCCGTTTGACAACCCCCGCGACAGTCTGCTCAAAAGCAGCGCCAAGAAGCGATTTGAGAAGCGATTTCAGAAACGGCTTCACAAGACTACCGGGAGAGATCAATGAAGCTTTACGATTCGATCGGACCGAACCCGCGCATCGTCCGCATGTTCATGGCGGAAAAGGGCATCGAGATCCCGAGGCAGACGGTCGACCTGCGCGGCGGCGAAAACCGGCAGGACGCGCATCTGAAGCGCAATCCGCACGGACAGATGCCGACGCTCGAACTCGACGATGGCAGCTATCTCTCCGAGATCACCGCGATCTGCGAATATCTCGAGGAAAAGCAGCCCGCGCCGCCGCTGATCGGCGCGACGCCGGAGGAGCGCGCGGAATGCAGGATGTGGACGCGGCGGGTCGACCTCAACATCTGCGAACCGCTCGCCAACGGTTACCGCTTCGGCGAGGGGCTCAAGTTCTTCGAGAAACGAATTCCCGTCGCGGCGGAAGCCTCGCCGGGGCTGAAGAAGATCGCGGCCAACCGCCTGCAATGGCTGAATGCGCAGCTCGGCGACGGCCGCGACTATCTCTGCGGCAAGCGCTTCACGCTCGCCGACATCCATCTCTATTGCTTTCTCGATTTCGGCGCCATGGTGGGCCAGCCGCTCGATGCCGCCAATGCCAACATCGCCGCCTGGTTCGCCCGCGTCGGCGAGCGGCCGTCGGTGAAGGCGTAACCTCCGTCGTCGTCCCGGCCGAGACGATCGGGTCGGTGAAGCCATTCAACCCGGCATCTCCACGCGCAGGCCTCATCCCAGGGCGACCGGTGACGCGTGGCGAATCGGACGTCTCGAAGGACGGCGGCCTGCACGGCCGTCGCCCGCGGCCGTCCTTCGAGACGCATCGCTTGAACGATGCTCGAGTGAAGGATGCCACGCCGAAGCTGACTTGGGCGAACGCGGGCGCGGCCTCCAGCTCCGGCCCGGCAGGCCAACCGCATGGCCTACGCGGCAGGACCCCCGAGGGGATCGTGTGCGGCCCAAAGAACAAAGGGGCAGCGGCGCTGCACAGCACCGCATCGATCAGACTGGTCGCAGCCAGCTCGGGAGTGATGGTCAGGCCAGGCAGATTGTGAAACAGCGCCGGCTTCCACGCGCCCGGGGCGGAGCCCGAATTGATCTGGAAACTCGGCACCACGGCGTACTCAGTGGCGCCGTCGTGGGTTCATGCAGAATAACACAGCGCCAGCTATAAATGAAACTACAACGTGTCAGCCTGATTGGCCGAGTCTCTCGGATGTTGCGCTCAGCCAAACATGGGCGCGACCTGCCGGAGATCCGCGGTCCGCGACAGCTTGCTGCTATCGCTTCGTGCGTTGGCGGCGGGCAGAAGCGAAATATTTTCCGGGAGAGGGCTCGACAGGAATTCGCGAATGCCGCCCATCGGGCAAATCACTTGGCTTCCGAGCGCAAACTTCCAGGCCACGAAGTCACGCGAGGTATCCAGCATTATCTGCGCCCGGTCCCTGCTCTCGGTGACCCGGGTGGCGACGCTTACTGAATTGCCGCCAGATAAAGGCTGGGATCGAAATACTCCGTGGCCCGCTTCGCATTGGCGACGCCGGCGTCGGCCATGAAGAAGTCGCTGACCTGCTGCAGCCATTTCACCACGGTGCCGTCAGAATAGAGACGCTTCCACTCCCGGGACGAAAACATCTTCTGTGCTTTGAGCGCTTCGTTGATATCGGCAACCGATGCCTGATGATAATGGCCTTTCTGCAAAGCGTCGGCCGCTACAGCGCTGTTGCGCAGGAGATAGTCATTGGCGTCGGCCCAGCCGCGAATGATCCCGGCAAGAACGTCCCTATTGTTGTCATAATACTCGTGCCCTGCGACCCAGCCACCTACGACCGCGGATTGCGGGTAAAAGGCTGACGCATCCACCAGCTTGATGGCGCCAGGCAACTTCTCACGAACCGTGATGTTGAAGGGCACCCAGAGCGCGACGGCCGGCACCTCGCCGGAAATGAAAGACGCGACGGCCGCTGACATGCTGCTGTTGCGCATTTCTACCTCAGAAGCGTCGATGTTGTTGGCGCGCAGCGCCCGAGCGAGAAAGATGTGAGCTGTCGTCTTGGTCGTCGTCGCTATGCGTTTGCCCCTGAGGTCGGCGAATGTCCTGACGCCAAGGTCGGGCCGCACCCATAGCTGCGCGGTGGCAATCTCGATATCGTTGATCAGGAATGCACGGCCAGCGCCAAGTGCCAGGTAGTTAGAGATCACGCCGCCCGCCGACACCACGTCAACTTGACCGGCGGCCAGCGCCTCGAAGACTTCGGGCCCGGTATTGAATTCGAAAAACTCGAAGTCGATCCCGTGGCGCTCGAACGAGCTGCGATCGAGACCGGTCCATATCTGTCCGTCGACGGCAACGACGTGGAGATAGCCGAGCCGAACTCTTGTCTTCGCATGGACCATCGCAGGTCCGGCGATCGTCGCCGCGCCCATCGCGAGAGCCGCCGCGCCGATCAGGAGTTGCCGTCTGTCCATCGTTCGATCTCCTGGCGGCCGTTTCGCACCGTGGTCAATGCCGCGATCCTCCCGGAAATTTCTGCGGTTGGATGACCGCACGAAGACGCTCGGCGTGATATTGCGCGACGCCATCCTCAGGGTATTCGCGGAGAAAATCGGAAATCCTGATCAAGGCTGCTCCCGCTTCCTCGCGCTGGATCGACGCATAGACCGCGTCCCAGCGTTGGCAGAAGGCCAGCTCCGAGGAGCCACCACCAGCTCGGCCGGCGCGCAGTTCGTAAATCGCGAATGCCTCAGCAAATCCCTTGGGCTTGATCTGGTCAACGCTGCGAAAAACGAAGCTTGATTCTGCCCTCACCTTGACATCGGCGCTTGCGAGGATCTGCGTGCCGTAGTTCTTGTTCAGGCCTTCAAGCCGAGCGGCCAGATTGATGGTTGCGCCGAGTGCGGTGTAATTCATGCGGTCGGACGAACCGACATTGCCGACGACGGCATCACCGACGTGAAGGCCGAACCGCGTGGTGTAAGGTGGCCAGCCCTCGCTGCGGAAAGATTTGTTCAACTCCGCGTTTCTTCGAACGCAGCCAAGAACCGCTCTGCACGCGTGCGTGACGTGGTCCGGGTCATCGGCAGGTGCGTTCCAGAATGCCATGACGGCGTCGCCTATGAACTTGTCGACGGTACCTCGATGGCTCATGATCTCCTCCGAAAGCACCGCGAAGTAGCGCGACGTATAGATCATGACTTGCGACGGATCGGCTTTCTCCGTCTTCGAGGTAAAGTCGGCAACGTCGGTGAACAGCACCGTGATCTCCCGCCGCGAGCCGCCCAGCTCGAGTGAGGCACCGGACTCGATGAGTTGTCGGACGATCTGCTGAGGGATGAAGCTCGAGAAATTGCGGACAACCGTTCGCATCGTGAAAACCGAACGTCCAAGCTCGTCGATCTCGCGGATCATCGAGCGCAGCCGAGGCCGGTCGGCAATCTGGAACCGCTGGATTTCGTCCGTTTGTCTGGCCAGTGCGCGCATCGAACGCGCCATCAGCGATCCCAGCCAGAAGGCGAGCGGGAGTGTTGCGATGACGAACCCCAGCGCCAGCGCGAACAGGGTTCGCCGCTCAGAAATGATCTGGGAGAAAAACTCGTCGAGCGGAGCGATCACCGCGAGGCGAATGTTGGCCGGTCCGGTGGTCTCGACCCGGTGGAAGGCTGCGACATAGGCTCGCCCGGCCTGATCGGCGAAAAATTGTTGCGCCCGGCCACCGTTTCTCCAGGACTGGATGGCCGAGGACAAACCGGCCAGCCTGATCGCGCCGATATCGGGAAGGTCGTCGCCACGCTCAGGCATTTGGTCCATCAGACGGTCCATCTCGGGATGACCAACCACCCGGTTTGCGTCGTTAAACAAAAACGCCAGCCCGGATTCTCCAAGCCTCTGCCGGCCGAGCATCTCTTCCAGGCGGTTGACCAGCAGATCACCCGCGACGACGCCACGACGCCCCTCCTTGAGCGGTGTTCGAAGGGTGTAGCCGGGCTCGCCGGTTGCGTAGAAGACATACGGACCGGTCAGGAGCGTCGTTTCGTCCTTGAAGGCGTCGACATACCACGGCCGTTGGCGCGGATCGTAACCCGTCGGACCGGGTGTCTCCGCGACCTGAATGAGGTTCTCGGACAGAAACGCCGTTACGGGCTTGGGCGCCGCACTGCCGGTTCGGGAGATGACGACAACGCGATAAACGGCATCCTCATCGACCAGCAAGCTTGATCTGAATCCGGGATTGGCCCTGTCGATCACATCCATTTCGAGAAAGGAGCCGTCTTCGTATCCGACATAGAGATTGAAGAGCTGTGGATTGTTACGCAACATCGACGCCATCAGACCGTACAGCTTCGAATTGTCGTCGATTTCCGCCGACTGGATGGATGGAAGTCCGCCAAGGACCTCCAGACAGTCGCGTATGTTCTTGAACTGCGAGTCGATGTGGTCGGCGCCGAGTTGGGCCACCTTGTCGATAAAGGTGCTGGCTGCGGTCTGCGTGATCAATGAGACGCGCTGAAAGCTCAGATAGACGAGCGTGAGCCCGACAAACAGCACCGCGGCGATGAATACCGTGATGATGGATGTCCGAAAGCCGATATGAATCGGCCGCCGACTGGTAGACTGAACGTCGTTCATCCGGACCCTCCGGCCGATCGCAGCCTGCCTCCCATCACTCGCATCTCCGCCCGATCGGCTCGCGGACGGCCAATGCAGCTACTTCTCGATGCCGCGATCCCTGAACGACTTGTCGATCACCTTGTCGACCTGCTTGCGGACCCCCTCGACATTAAAACTCGCGGGGCGCTGGCTGGGCGGATACTCGGCAAACGTCTGCAGGAAGGCTGCGGCCTTCAGTTGCCCCTTCACCAGCAAATAATCGTTCTTGGCGAAAAAGTCATAGTATTGATCGGAGACGATGTCCGCGCGCTCATACGGATCCATTCGGAGGTTGAACAGCTTAGGCACGCGCAAGGTCGTGAAGGGATTGGCCCAGACGACCAGCCCGCCCGGCATGCGTTGCTCGGAAAAAACCACTTTCCAATCGTCAAACCGCATTGCCACCAGATCGCCGTCGTCGTTGAAATAGTAAAAATCGGTGCGCGCGCTGTCCGGCGACCTGCCTGTGAGGTAATCGAGCTGGTTGTAGCCGTCGAGGTGGTTCTTGAAGGTGATGGGATTGCCCGCCGGCTGCCAGCCCTTGAGCAGCCGGTCCTTGATGTCAGCGTCGCCGGCGGCTGCGAGCAGGGTCGGGAACCAGTCGAGGCCCGAGAATATTCCGTTGGCGACCTGACCAGGCTGGATGTGGCCGGGCCAGCGGATCATCGCCGGAACACGGAATGCGCCTTCCCAGTTCGTATCCTTCTCGCTGCGAAATGGAGTCGTCGCGGCGTCGGGCCACGACCATTGGTTGGGACCGTTATCGGTCGTGTAGATGACAATGGTGTTGCCGGCGATGCCGAGGTCGTCGAGCGCTTTCAGGAGCTTGCCGACGTCGCCGTCATGCTCGACCATGCCGTCGGCATATTCGTTGCCGGCCATGCCGCTCTGTCCGCGCATCGACTCGCGGACATGCGTGAAGGCATGCATGCGCGTCGTGTTCATCCAGGCAAAGAACGGCTTGTTGGCGTGTGCCTGGCGAGTCATGAAATCGATCGCGGCGCCCGTGGTCTCGTCGTCGATGGTCTCCATCCGCTTCCTGTTCAGCGGCCCGGTGTCCTCGATCTTGCCGCCGGCAACGCTGCGGATCACGCCGCGCGGATGATAGACCTTGAGGAAAGCTTGATCGTCCTTCGGCCAATAGGGTTGCTCGGGTTCCTCCTCGGCGTTGAGATGGTACAGGTTGCCGAAGAACTCATCGAAGCCGTGATTGGTCGGCAGATACTCATCGAGGTCGCCGAGGTGATTCTTGCCGAACTGTCCCGTCGCATAACCCAGCGGCTTGAGCGCCTGAGCAATGGTGATATCCCCTTTCTGGAGACCAACCGGGGCGCCGGGCGCGCCGACCTTGGAAAGGCCGGTGCGCAGGCACGCCTGGCCCGTGATGAACGTCGACCGGCCCGCCGTGCAGCTGTTCTCCGCATAATAGTCGGTGAACATCATGCCTTCTTTGGCGATGCGGTCGATGTTCGGCGTCTTGTAGCCCGACACGCCGAACGAATAGGCGCTGATATTGGTTTGCCCGATGTCGTCGCCGAAGATGACGAGAATATTTGGCTTGCTGTCTGATGAAGCAGTCGACGTGGCCTTTTGCGCCTGTGCGCTCGCGCCGGAGCTCAGCGTCGCCGCTGCGACCAGGGCGGACGAGCCAAGCAATAGGTTGCGTCGGTTGAGGGCTCGGTCCTCGCTTCCGTTCGAGGAGGCTTCGTGTCGGTCGCGTTCTTTAGTGTCGCCGGGCATTCTTCGCTCCTTCTTCACCATGAGGACTGACAATTATTCCGCGTTCGGTGTCCGCTTCACGCAGCGGAATCCGACATGGCTGGTCGAGGTGTCGACCGGCTCGGCGTGGCGCGCGGCCGGCCGGTAGCGGCGGCAGTAGTTCGGGGCGCAGAGGTGCGAGCCGCCCTTCAGCACCTTGCGTGGGATCCTGATGTCGGGAAGACGGGGATCGTAGCTGCCGTCTTCCCGGCCGCCGCGCGGGTTCTCGGGAATGCAACACGCCTTGGGCGCATCGGCCTCATGCCTGGCTGTGTACCAGTCCGAGGTCCATTCCCAGACATTGCCGATCATGTCGTGCAGGCCGTAGCCGTTCGGCGGAAAGGCTTTCACGGGTGACGTGCGTTCGTACCCATCGGTGTTGAGATTCTGGCAGGGAAATTTGCCCTGCCAGGTATTGGCCATGTGCGCGCCGCCGGGGGTGAATTCATCGCCCCAGGCGAACTCGGCGCAATCGAAGCCGCCCCGTGCCGCGAATTCCCATTCGGCCTCGGTCGGTAGATCCTTGCCCGCCCATCCGGCGTAGGCCAGCGCATCCGAACAGGAAACATGCACGACGGGATGATCGTCGAGCACGTTGATACGGCTTTTCGGCCCATAGGGGTGACGCCAGTCGGCGCCCTTCATGAACGACCACCATTGGCTCCAGTCACGCAAATCCGTCACGCGTTGCGGCGGCGAGAACACCAGCGAGCCGGCGTAAAGCATGTGCGGCAACGCGCCGGGATAATCCTTCGGGTCGGGCGGGATTTCCGCCGTCGTGACGTGGCCTGTCGCCCTGACGAAGACCTTGAACTGGCGGTTCGTCACCGGTGTGCGGTCGATCCAGAAACCGTGCACCGTCACCCGATGGGCCGGTGCTTCCTCGGGGTAATGATCGTTCGAGCCCATCCGAAAGGTGCCGCCGGGGATCCGGACCATATCGCCAGTCTGGCCACCCTCCGGTGACCGATCGTCCCGCTCGATGTCGGTCCCCAGCAACGTCATGGCGTAGGCTCCATGCGTGCGGTCACAGACAGACTTTCCAGCATCCCTGGGTCCGGCCCGGATCGGTGTAGTACCAGCACTGACCGGGGGCCGGGGTGCGCGCCAGCATTGATGGCCGAGGCCGTTGAGCCTGTGAGGCAAAGGCCGCCAGGCCCAGGACGCGTGCGACACTCGATCGGCGAATTGCTTCTGTTTGAACAAGACTTTTCATGACAGATCGCATTTCGAAACCATTTTCGCATTTCACCCTTACGTTGAACAGTCCCTTAGATTGGTCAGCTTCCCTTTCCTATTTCCTGCCGAATTGCCTAATCGTAACCGAAGTCACCGGCTATGTGATGTACAATTTGTGCCAATCTTCCAATTGCGCGTTCCGAGCTGAAAATGCCTATTCTCCACGATCGTTTATCATTCGACTGACGCGGCCCACCAACTTCCGCGACAATTCGAATAAGAGCCACACGATACCGCAGCCGCCATCTGGTTTCACATTCGCTCACAAATTGAACTGTTGTTGACGCGTCTGAATGTCGCATACGATAATTGCACTGCGACTTGAGGGAACCGCAGGTTTCTTCACGGTGTCGATGCCTCGGTCGCGTCCACGACCACCGGAAAAATCATCAAGGCCAAATTCCAGACGGCGCTGGGCGGTGAATTCGTGGAAGCTTGACTCACCTTGCAATCGACGACTTGCCGCTCGACATCGGTGAGTTTCCGGTTGCGATTGCGCGGCAGCCCAAGCGCTTGCGCGAACAGCTGCCAATGTCGCGTGACGCTCCGATCGCCATCTCGCCGCCGCGTCGGCGCTATCATCCCGACGGCTTTCGGGCAGCTTTGCGGCGCGTCCGCTCACGGTCGTTCTGCGCGCGTCAAACTTTCCACGCAAGTTTCGGCAAACTGCGCCCGGGGGCCAACTCGAGCGAGCCTTGGTGGGAAAGCTGTCTTCTCTGGCGCGTCGTGCGGTCGCCAATACATTGCTGGTCGTCGCTTCGGTGCTCTTCGGCTACGTCACGCTGGAGTACGCGGTGTTTCGGGTCATGCTCCCGGTGGCGCCGCTCGACATTCACTCGTCGCTTCCCGCGGTCGCGGACGTGCTGACGCAAACCTCGAAGTCCCATTATCTTCCGGAGGATTATATTGCCCTGCTCGGTGATTCCTACGCGGAGGGATATGGCGACTGGCTGCAGCAGGCCAAAGGCAAGCGAAACGGGCCGTTCCATTCGGCCCACATCATTCACCAGCAGACCGGGCGTGACGTGGTGAGCTTCGGCATCGGCGGGGCCGGCAGCGCGGAGGCCATGGTGCTGCGGCCCGCCGAGGTCTTCCCGTCATCGACGTGCTCGATATTTCCGGCGATCGAGCAGCCGCGGCAGATGCTGGTCTATTTCTACGAGGGCAACGACCTCGAAGATAATCTGAGATTCATCGCCAGAGTCGGCGAGCGCTACGGCAGAACGGATCCGGACGCGATCGACCAATATCTCGACGAGCAATACGCCGCCTCGTCGTTGCTGCGCTGTCACGCACAGTTCGCCCAAACGACATTCAAGGAGGCCGAGTTCCTCTCCCAGTATTACATCACCGGCTATGCCGTGAGGTATTGCGGAACGCCGGTCCCGAGCCGGAACCATATCCTTGTCGCCGGCCAGACGATCGAGACGCCTTCGCTCCAGGGCGCAGCCCCGGGCCTGTCGGATGAGCGCATCCGCCTCGGCATGGATGTCTTTGCGCACTCCCTGGCCTGGCTGCGCAAGCACTTCGCCCGCGTGCCGATCACGATGGTGTACGTGCCTTCACCGCTCACCATCTATCGTCATGCCGGAGAAGACGTCTCCTTTTGCAGCTTCTTCAACTCGGGCCTCGTCGCAAAGGCGCTCTCGGAACAGCACCACGACCTGATGCGCGACATGGTTGCCAGGATCAGCGCTGACCAGCACGTGGACTTCGTCGATGCGACGCCGGCCCTGCGCGAGGCTGCGACAGCGAGCGTCATTCACGGTCCGCACGACTGGGATCACTTGAACAGAAACGGATACGAGACCCTGGGCACGCTGGTCGCCACGCGCCTCCAGGAAAGACCCGAAGACCGGAGCCCCGAAGACCGCAGCAGGACGACCTCTCTCGAATCCTCCTCCCGCCCCGCCGCATTGTTCGCGCATGCACGGCGCACGCCCGCGCCTTCGGCGTTGGAGGACCATCAAACCCGGTAGCGCATCCTGTTGCGATCGCGATCCGACGTTGAACCGGCCCAGGGCACGGCGCGTTACCCGTCAAGCACAGATCTTGATCAACTCGCCGGAAGAACGATGCAGCTCAGGCTTCGTTCTTGGGAACGTACTTGCCCGCGATGCACTTGTACTTTTGCAGCTTCCACTCGTGATACGGCCCCTTGGCCAACCACTCGGCAATGCCGATTTGTCCGTTGACCTGACAGGCCATCATGGTGATGCCAGACTGCTCACTGGTGGTAACGACCTTCTCCAGACAGAGCTGGCTGTTGCAGAGAACAGCGACGAGGGTAACGAGCATGGTGACCTTCACTGGTGAGAGGACCCGGTGAGGTCAAGTGATGCAGGGCTCGTGCCAATATTGGCGTGGCATGGCGCACGCCGGTAATTTTAGGGATCGCTGTGGCGCCCGTGCAAAGGCTTTCTCCCGTGATATCGCGGGGAAAGTGGCCGCCACTTTTCGAATCGCGCCCTACAATACCACCGGCGCATCCGGCAGCTCGTTTCGGCCGGGCGGCTGCGGCGGAAAATGCGCCGCGAGTTCGCGCGAGACGGCGGCGATTCCCTTGATCGCACCGCTCTCGAACTGACCGGACGCGAAGTCGGTTTCCATATCGTGGCAGATTTTTCCCCAGCCGGCCTCGCCTACCTTCGCGTCGATGCCGCGATCGGCGATGATCTCGACGTCGCGGTCCGCGAGCAGGAGATAGATCAGGACCCCGTTATTCTCCGCGGTGTCCCAGATCCTCAACTGCGAGAACAGGTCGAGCGCCCGCTCGCGCGCCGGCTGGTTGCGAAACAAGGGCGCGCCGTCGAGTGCGCCCTCGACCACGAAACGCACCTGTCCCGCATGCGTCGCCTCGCCCGCCCTGATCGCCTGCGCGATGCGCGCCAGGACATGCCGCGGAAACGCCCGCCGCGCCAGCCAGCGATGATGCAGAAGATGTTTGCCGATGCGCCCGACGCCCATGGTCACCACTTTCCCGACGCGCCGCCGCCGCCGAACCCGCCGCCGCCGCCGCTGAAACCGCCGCTCGAACCGCCGCCGCTCCAGCCGCCTCCCGACAAGCCACCCCCGTAGCGCCCCGGCCCGCCCGATGTGAATGTGTCGGCGAACATCGCGATGACGAAGGCGATGCCGCCCAGCAGCACCGACACGCCGAGCGAGCCCGCGATGAACCACGCCGCCGTGGCCACCACGCCGCCGGTCGCGGCGGAACCGAGCAGCCTGCCGAAAATGGCCCGCAGCATGGAGCCAAGGAAGATGAAGCCGACGATGACGAAAGGATTGAACGGATCGAAGTGGCTGAGCAGGTTGGAATCCCGCCAATGCGGCGGCTCGGGTGCCGGCAGCTGTTCGCCATCGATCAGGCGAATCATCCGGCCGATTCCGGCCGTGATGCCGCCGGCGAAATCGCCGCTCTTGAATTTGGGGGTGATGTCCTCGTCGATGATGCGCTTGCTGGTGACGTCGGTGAGCACGCCTTCGAGGCCATAACCGACCTCGATGCGCAGATGCCGGTCGTTCTTGGCGACCACCAGGAGCGCGCCGTCGTCGATCTTCTTGCGGCCGATCTTCCAGGCCTCCGCGACCCGGATCGAGAATTGCTCGATGCTCTCGGGCTCGGTCGTCGGCACGATCAGGACCGCGATCTGGCTGCCCTTGCGGGTTTCGAGATCCTTCAGCGTGTTGGTCAGCGCCGTGATGTCATCGCTCGTCAGTGTGCCGGTCTGGTCGACGACGCGGCCCGTGAGCGGCGGCACCGCGACGTCGGCCGCGGCGAGGCTCGCCCAGCACATCATGAGCGCGACAAGGACGGCCCGTGCGGCGGTCATGGCGATCAGACTTCGATCAAGGTCACTTCGCCGGCGCCGGATTGAAATCGACCTTCGGTGCCGTGGAGATCTCCTTCTCGTTCTCGACCGAGAAGTTCGGCTTGTCCTTGTAGCCGAACGCCATCGCGGTCAGGTTGTTCGGGAAGGTGCGGATGCCGACGTTATAGTCCTGCACCGACTTGATGTAGCGGTTGCGCGCCACCGTGATGCGGTTCTCGGTGCCTTCGAGCTGCGACATCAGGTCGTGAAACAGCGCGTCGGATTTGAGCTGCGGATAG
>Ga0307507_10009122_pt1 | contig 13344 bp, 5 predicted proteins | sample 7_EM_MG_FD_207223 | JGI IMG/M metagenome (GOLD analysis project Ga0307507, IMG submission 207223) | Populus trichocarpa ectomycorrhiza microbial communities from riparian zone in the Pacific Northwest, United States - 7_EM | ecosystem: Host-associated > Plants > Roots > Unclassified | place...
ATTTTTTCAGTCTCGCTAAGAAATTTCTTAGCAAGAGAGTAAATTTATTAAAAGTTTAACTTCTAGCTTATATAACTTTTTAATTTCTTAAATTATTTTTAAAATAATTCTAAATAATTTTAAAGATAGTATTTATTTATATATAAATTAAATTTTATAATTTATTATAATATAGTAGTGGAAAAAATTAAAGATGAAAAGGGTGACTTTTGGCCAATTTTGGTGGGGTTTTAGGGTGTGTGCACAGACTAATGTCTAGGTACTGTAGATATATTATCTTCTAGAATTAGTATACACCTATGGTCGCAAATATGAAGTTCGCAAGGCGTATAATTAAAATCTTACTTATAATCTATTGCCTTTGTTCGCTCTAGTATATTATATTTTAGATTTTACTAAGTTCTATAAAGCTAATATCTTTTAGGTTTCTCTATTGCAACATTAAATAATAGTTAGGTTTAGCTATCTCCTAGGCCTATTTTACTATTAAGTAAAATTATCTAGATATATCCTTAATATATCCAATTTATAACCTAACCGTATCTAGGACATAAAAGTAGCTTATAGTCTTTACTTTATATAACTATTACCTAATAAGCTTAATTCTTATAATAGTTAACACTATAGTAATTCTAGTTAAATATCCGTGAATAAGAAGCCTAGGTTCTATATATAGAAGCTAAAGTAAAAGTAATTAAAGTATAAAATTAGAAAATTGGAATAAGAACTTGGTTAATATAAACTTTTATATTTACGATTATAAGGGGCGGAGGTTATATTGAGGTAATAACCTAGATATAAAGACATTATAATGTCTAAGAGAAAGCCTAACCTAAATGCTTTACGCTATGCTCTATATTCCATACTCTGCGCTTAATGCTTAATATTATAGGATGGGACTGTAATAGAACTAGGAAAGAACCACACTATATCTAAAATGCAACCTATCTGTTGGTATACTTACTTTATCAACGTGCACAAATATCACTGTATTGCGATACGTATGCGGTGTTGAAGTTGGTAGTTATTAATTATCTAGAAGTAAGGGGTTGCTCCAAGGTTAGGTTAGCTAGTCTTGCTTTATGGTCTCGTGACCACGTTATATAACTAACATTCCGACACTGGAGCAACTCTAAAAAGAAGGCTAATCTATACTCCAAAGTCAAGTCTACTTCTAGACTATTCGTAGCGTATATACAATAGCTAGAGATCTAATTAGTACGCAATAAGGAGAAGAAGAAGAATTATTAGGGGTAGCAGGTTGACATATTGCGAGGGCCGCTAAGGCGCTAGTGGTAAGCAAGCCAATAGCAATTTTCCATCCCGGGGATAGAAAATCCTAATTGGCTGGTTAAATTTAGGGTCTGTACCGTTGCAATTAGTTATATAACGTTAAGTTAAGTCTAAGTTCGTTTGTTTAACCCATCCTACAACTTATAGGTTAATTTAGTTTGTATTAATAAGCCGTTAAAGAGCCGCGCAGGGTTTTCCCTTCGTTATGGCATTAGTAGGGTTGGCCTCTCTGTTAATCTATTTCACCTCCGTAATCTGTCTCCGTTCGTAGGCTTGCTAGAGGCATATTATGTTAATTATTAGGCGTTTTTCTTGGGTGGTTCCAAGTCGTACTAGATAGTTATATAAGGACTTAGAGTTAGTGCAAAGTATAAGTAGGAGGTTAATTTGTAGGATCTTGTCTACTATAGACTTAATCGCAACGCCGATGTTAAAGCTATGGGCTATACCGTAGAGTTTAGAAGCTAGTACGCTCTAAATAACTCTTTTGTACTTAACTGAGCTCTAATAGACGATATTGGCCTTCTTTATAGCATTAGCTAGTACGATAATGTAGCTGATCTATAAAGAGAGGTCCTTGTTATTGGCAAATAACGCATCCGTAAATACTAGTAGCTATAGGGTTTTAATATCTAACTTGATAAACTTAAGGCCTCTATTAGCGTTCTCAATTTGCTAGCTTAGGCGCTTATTTAACTGTTTTACGTCTTTCTTATTAGGGTTAATTACCTGGGCGGTAAAAGATAAATTAAATAAGGCTTCTGGCTGGTAAACTAAAGCGATATATATATCTCTAGCACGTTAAGCAATATACTAGTCCTTTAGGGTTAGGGTTCTTATAGCTCCTCTTAATCCCATATTTATGGCAAGTTTAGTGCTAATCGTACTAAGGTTTATGCATTGTCGTTTCTAAGTAAGTGTAATACTCCCGTTAGTTAGTAGCTGAATAACTCTACCATTAAACTTAATGGACGTATTAATAGTAAGCTATTCCCATTCCTTAGCTATAAACTTGGCCTTATACAGCTCGTTTTACTCTGTGTTTGTAAAGGTCTTATCTGCTAAAAATAGAGTATTATTAGTTTATAGGCCTACAATACTAAAGGGCTTATTGCTTTGTAGGAGATAGGGGTCGTATATAGACTAGTCTATATACAACTATTAGATGTAATATAAGTAATATATCTTAAACTAGTGGTTACTGGCTTTTAGTACTCCGTAGAGTGGTTTTATAACCTTTAAAACTAAGGCCTCGTCAATCCTAAGTTACTTAATTAGCTTGTGCGGAGTGTTACGGACAGCTTAAGTACGATATTACGACTACTTGGAGAGGAGTCGGCGGAAGCTAGTTGGTTAATACAGGTACGGTCTAGGATGGATCCAGTGGAACTATATGACGAGGAATGGTAGCCAAGGTCACGTGATGTGATCTATATAATCTGTGTAATCTGTATAATCTATACAGAGTAGATAGAGCAGACAGAGCAGATAGAGTGAAGGGATTTCTTAGGAGTATAGTTGTGTATTTAAAGGACTATAGTCCCTACCTAGATAGTTCTCTCTTTGTAGTAAATCTTAGAATACAATTAGAGTTAATCTATTAGGCAACCACTCCACTAGTTATTATTACATTGTTGATTTGTCGTACCTATATACCCAGCCCATTAATAGAACCCACCGTAGTTCCTACTACAAGGTTCTATTACACATTCACTACCAAGATTATAGTATTGGAACAAATCGAACAATATACCACTAAGAGCAGCACCAGTTATAACGGCGTCGACGGGAGCTATAACCTCAGGGCCAGGTGATACTAGTATAGACAATAGGGATTCTTAAGTGGTTACGCGAGGTTAGTTATAGGAAATAGTTAATCACTTATAAGACAATAATAGGATACTCAAAGAACGCATCAATAGAATTAGAGTAGTAAAGATCAAGTTACCTTCAATCAAACGGTTTTTAGGAGAGAAGTCGAAGCTCAAAGGATTTCTTACGCAAATGCACTTTAAGGTAGTACAGGAAGGAGCGAAGTTAGCAATATCGTTAGATTAAGTAGCCTATGCAGAATTATTCCTAACGGGGAGGGCACTTAAGTAGTTTAAACTATATCTTACGGAAATACAGGCCAATGGCATAACAACTACTAACCAGGACGTACGGTATATATTTACCAGTTAGAACAGGTTCGTAGAGTAACTAACACAGATATTCGGAGACCTAGAAGCTATAACCACAGTAGAACAAAAGCTTTAGAACTTAGTATAACACACTTTAACAATTAAGTATATAACACAGTTTCAAACACTAGCTATGTAGGTTAAGTGGAACGACAGGGCGCTTATAGCACAGTACAAATAGGGACTTAAGGCTAAAGTCCAGGACGTAATTATCCTAATGGAAGATGCGGATACTCTAAGGGAGTTAATAGATTAGTTAATAAAGATCAATAACAGAATCTATCAAAGGGAACAAGCTAAGAGAGGGCAAGACAGAGTTCCACAGTCGTATAAAGCGCAGAGTACGCAACGACAGACATAGAGTTAAAAACTATAGAATGGTGTAGAGCTAATGGACCTAAGTGGTACTAAAGAAACCCAAAAATGGGAAAAGAAACTATAGAAACCTAGAGGTCAAGGATTAAGTAATTAAAGGACTAAGGAGTAGAGGCCAAACCAGGGATCTTAGCAGCAGAAGACGTTTAGGCGGACTCTACAGCAAGAAAGATAGTTTAAAGACGGAGCTTATATGAATTGCGGAAAACAGGGTTATTTCGCCAGAGACTACAGAGGTGGTCAGAGTAACTATATGGTAAAGGGAACCAGACCAGCAGACGGCACGTACATATAGAGGGACGACAGTGCACTGCGAGGAACAAAAGAGTGTTCAATTAACAGTTTTATGTATTGTTACAACAACGCATGCCGAATTTATAAGGACGCTAAGTACAGCGTAAGCTATTAGCTATAAGAGCTAGAGTTAAAAGGACTCCAAGAAACCAGAGAGTTAGATAAAGAATAAGATCGACTCTACGAGCTAAATCAAGATATCACAGCAATATATGGACGAAGATCAGCAGTAATGATAATAAAGTCGGAGTACTTATTGATCAACAGCGACGAGGACAAAAAAGAGGCTAACTAGGAGCACTTAAACCTCAATAACGCAATAGAAGCAGAGACTGAGACCATCACCAAACAAGGTTTAGTAACGGATGTTATAACACCATTAGATACGATTTCCATCGCTTTACAAGATGATAGAAGTAATGTTTAAAAGAAACTAAGCAAGTAGATGACTACTAGTGCTAACTCATCACTTAGTAAAGGCAAAAGGCCACAGGCTCAAGATTCTTAAGAAGAGATGTAAGAAGCTTAAGATTCTTAAGACAAGATAAGACACACCTAAGAACCCACAACGGACGAAAACTAATAGGAAAGGGTAGTAACTTAGTTTAGTAACAAATGAATAAGTACAGGACGCAAGTTCAAGAACTACAAGTTTGGGAAACAAGTAAGAACGTTAGCAATTCTAGGTAAGTGTAGTGTTTAGCCTAAAGATTAAATAGTTAATACTAGGATTAAAAAGCAAGACGACTACAAAGATCTAGCTGCAAGACGCAGAAAATAAGAAACTATAGATAAGTTTAGGACAAGAATTATTATATAGTAAGAGCAAAAGCTAGATAAGAAATCAGCTATGCTAGGTTATATAAGGGATAGAGCACCCGTACGAAGAGTTACTAATAGGCCGAGTGCAGGGACACCTAGGGCAAAGTGGTTAAATAAACTAGAATAAGAAGAGGATCTAGATATCTTAACCAGGTTTAAAAAAAGGCATACTAAAGGATATTATAATGCAGCAATAACAAGGTATTTTCTAACGGATAGACTATACACACTAAACCAGTTATACGGAAAGTGGTATAGGCAATAATACAACAACGAATAGGAAGATTTTTATATATAGCTAGATAAAAAAGTTGTCCAAGACCAACCCATTACGGAAAAACGCATAAGTCATATCAAAGGAGCGTTAATTATAACGTCAAGAAACCTAGAAGAGAGGTCTAGGGACTAGAGAAGTAAGTAATAAGTCTTAGTACCCGCGGCAGAGATACTAGTGGTTAGGTTAACCAGGTATAGGTTTAAACTTAGAGATAAAGACAAACCAAGAGTTAACCCAAAATATATAGCGCATTATACACTATTGTGGATAGCTTGTATGGATAACATGTGCAATATGTATAGGGCACCTAAAGATAAGAACTAGAAGTACCCAGCAAGAATATATTGGGCACTAGAGGAAAAGCGGTTCAGGAATACTAAGTATATACATGGTTAGCACCCAGTAGAAGTACAAGGTTAAGGAGACTTAACACTTTAACTAGGAAGATTCCTTACAGAAGAATGCCTAAACAGATAATAGTGGTGAAAGTGCCCAGAGAACACTTGTCTATGGTATATAGAGGAAAAGAAACAAACTAAGTATTGGCCAAAGTTAGACCAAGTATAGGTAGGATCTAGCAGCCAACAGTTAGAAAAAGGGGAGGTGTATAGGACCAGAGGGAACCAGTATTAGAGCCTTAGACCCTTAAAGAAATTTAAGGACAACACCTAAATTTAAGAGCTAAGTGGCAAGATCAGCAGTTTAAAGCGTTAGTAGATAGTAGAGCAATAAGAAACCATATATCACCAAAGGTAGTGGAAAGGATAGGGTTACTATATAGACAGAAGAAACACCTATATCCACTTATAACAATTTTAGGAGATTAGATAGCCTATAGAGGAGGCATTATTAATCTTAAAATAGGACCTATTTAGATAACTATTAAAGGGAGACTAGTCAGAATGTCTTTTAATATCCTACTATTAGGACAGGACGAGGCGATACTAGGAATACCTTAATTATAGGAGTACAATCTAAAGATCGATTGGGTTATAGGTTAAGTTAATATTAAGGATATATAACGACATAAAGTGCGATAGCAAACCAAGTTGGTATAGTACCAAGTTGGAGCGATATATAAAGAGACTAAGTGAGGCTTAAGTTATATACCAAAGAGATACCATAAGTATGGAAAAAAGTTATGGTTACTAGAAAGTGAGAAGCTGTTAAAGCATATAGTATAGGACTATAAGATAGAATTAAAAGAGGGAACAAGTCCAAAGTTCTTTCCAATCTATAAGCTTACTAAAACAGAGTTAGTAGCGCTTAAGGAGTTTATCCAAGAGAACTTACAAAAGGGATATATTAGACCGTTATAGTCATTAGTAGAATATCCAGTATTATTCATCCTAAAGAAAAACGGAAAACTTAGGATGTGTATAGACTATAGATAGTTAAACAGCATCACCAGGAAGGATAGGTATCCTTTACCCTTAATTAGCAAAATCCAAGACAGAATAGGCAACGCAAAGATCTTTATAAAGATAGATCTAAGGTGGGCGTACCACCAGATTAGAATTAAGGAAGGCGACAAATAGAAGGCAGCCTTTAGGTCAAAGGAAGGACTATATAAGCCATTAGTTATACAGTTTGGGCTTATAAATACACTAGCAACGTTCCAGAAGCGAATTAATAGTGTATTAGGAGAACACCTAGATGAATTTGTTATAGCATACCTTAATAACATTATTATCTACTCAGAGAGTAAGGAAGAGCACGGAGAACATATTAAGTAGGTCTTAAAGAGACTACAGAAAGAACAAATGCCAGTAGTAATTAAGAAATGCGAGTTCTTTACTAGGAAGACCGATTTTATTAGATTTATTATTAAACCAGGCCAACTTAGTATAGATCTAAAGAAGATTAAGGCTATAGTGAATTAGCAAGAACTAGAGAACGTCACGCAGTTAAGGTCGTTCCTAGGGTTTTGCAATTACTGTAGAAGGTTTATAGCGCAATGGTCACAGAATATTAAGCCGTTTACGCGGTTAACAAAGAAAGAAGAACTGTGGGTATAGGGAAAGAAACAACAAGAACTATTTAAAAGAGTTAAAGAGTTATTTACCCAGGAGCTAGTTTTTAAGATCTATTAACCAGGTCTAGAGACGGTTGTAGAAACAGATGCATTAGACTTTATACTAGAAGCGTACTTCCTATAGAAATATCAAGATGGATAGCACCCAGTGGCATACTATAGTCGGAAGATGACACCACTAGAGTTAAACTATAACATCTACAATAAGGAGTTGTTAGGTATAGTTACAGCACTTAAGAAATGGAGAGCATTCTTACAAGGCATAGAGAAACTGTTTATAGTTAAGATAGACCATAAGAACCTTACAGGATTCCTAATAATAAAGGAACTCAACCAAAGACAGGTTAAATGGGCGGAAATGCTTACAGAATACTATTTTAAAATTCAGTATACCAAGGGTACAGATAACGCACGAGCAGATGCTCTAAGCAGAAAGGCTGAACTACAAAGTAATAAAAAGCTATCAGGAGCTTTATTGCGGAAGGATTAAGATGGATTAATTAGGTATAATTATCCAAAGATCGCAGCAACTAAGAAAAGTCAGATCTATAAATTACCAAAGAGTGATTGGATATAGAAGATCCAAAAAGTATAGGTAGAGGATCCAGACTTAGAGCAATACGTAAATAGAGAAGCAACATATATACCTAAGTCTATTACAGAAGAATTTGTTAAGGAATTCTATAAGGGGATAACTCAAGGATATAACAGAGCTATAGGCTTAGTGTCAAGACTTTAAGAGGAGTATATTATTTAAGAAATCTGGGGACTAGTAAGACAAGTTACTAAAAAATGTCCAGATTGCCAAAGAAACAAACCAACAAGGCATAAGCTATATAGAGGGCTACAACCTATTAAAACACTAGAAAGACCATGGGAGGTTATATTATAGGACTTTATTATTAAGTTACCAAAGTTAAGAGATCCTATCACAGAATAAGATTATGACGCAATCTTAGTAATAGTGGATAAGCTAACAAAATGGGGATACTTTATAGTATGCACTAAAGAGATATTAGTAGAGGATATCGCTAGAATCTATATAAAAGAAGTGTTTGTAAGATATGGAGTACTAGACAAGATCATATCGGATAGAGATCCAAGATTTATAGCAGCATTTTAGAAAGTGTTTTTGGTAGAACAAGGGGTTCGCGCAGTAATATCTACAGCATATTATCCGTAGATAGACGGACAAACGGAAAGACTAAACTAGACACTAGAGCAGTATTTAAGGCACTATATTAATTACGTATAGAACAATTAGGTATCGCTATTACTAGTTACACAGTTTGCATACAATACAACACCACAAAAAGGAATGGAAACATTACCATTTAAGGCGAATTACGGATATAAGCTAAGAATATCATTATCGCTATATTAAGCAAAAAAGACAAGTAGCACAGCTAAACAAAGAATGGAGACGTTAATGAATCTTCATATAGACCTTAAGGAAACAGCTAAACTAGTACAAGAATAAATAAAAAGGTACTATAATACTAAGAGATCTAAGGGACCAGATCTTAAGGAGGGAGATAAGGTGTGGCTACTATATAAAAATTTCAAGAGTTAACAACTAAGCAAGAAGTTGGACTATATCAGACTAGGACCTTTCAAAGTTAAGTAAGGAATTTTATTGGTTATATATAAGTTAAACCTACCAGCCAAAATAAAAATTTACCCTATATAGTATATTGCAATACTAGAGCCAGCATATGGAAATATTAAGCCACCAGTCTATAAGGCAGACATATATAGAGGACAGGAAGAAGATAAATAGCAAGTTTTAAAGATTATTAGTTATGAGGACGTAGATAACAAAATATAGTATAAAGTAAAGTGGATAGGCTATAGTGAGACTACCTAGAAACCACTAAGCAACCTAGAGAACGCTATGGGAAAGGTATGGGAGTATTAGAAGAAAGCAGGTCAGGTAATATTAACAGAGAGGAGTCGCTAAAAAATGAATCGCTTAAGGGGGACCTAAGAGGAGCAATTGCCGAGCTACTTGGAGTTATTTCCCTTATAGAAGGAGAGTCAGTCCTTTTATCACCCAGCTTAGATAAACCCTATTAAATAAGTTTCCACTCCTTAGAACGGACCTTCTTATAAACTTTCTCAAGATAAAGTAGGCGCGTAGAAGCAGACAAGTAGGCCTTATAAGCCGCACGAGTATGCTAAAGCTCCGCAAGGGAGGAGGCTAGCTTATTGTCAAGCTTTATAGCAGTAGATTAAACATAAGACCCTATAACAAGTTACTTAGGGAACTTAAAGACTGTTAAGAGTCATAGGACGCGTATACTTAGTGTTAGAAACAGAACGAACGTCGTAACGCGAGCAAACGTTTACTTTAGTGCACTCTAAACAAGAGGAAGGTTGTTAGGCAGCAGGGCTTACTAGCATAACATAAACTAACCCCTCTTTCGCACAACGAGAACATGGAGATGGCATAATCTCACCTAGAGATAGTATCGCAGCAACGGTACGAGACTAGCGAGCGGTGGAAGAAGCAGAAGGCTTAGAAACCTTAGAAGGCATAATAAGTAAGAATGTTAACCAGATTGATCAAACGGACATTACACCTCTAGTGGATAACTTGGAGATGTTAGGAATCTTTAAGGACAAAGATAGAGAGGAGGGAGATAGTGTTACGGACAGCTTAAGTACAATATTACGACTACTTAGAGAGGAGTCGGCGGAAGCTAGTTAGTTAATATAGGCACGGTCCAGGATAGATTTAGTAGAACCATATAACAAGGAATGGTAGCCGAGGTCATATAATATAATCTGTATAATCTGTGTAATCTGTGTAATCTGTGCAGAGCAGACAGAGCAGACAGAGTAGATAGAGTGAAGGGATTTCTTAGGAGTACGGTTGTGTATTTAAAGGACTATAGTCCCTACCCAAATAGTTCTCTCTTTGTAGTAAATCTCAGAATACAATTAGAGTTAATCTATTAGGCAACCACTCCACTAGTTATTATTACGTTGTTAATTTGTCGTACCTATATACCTAGCCTATTGATAGAACCCACCGTAGTTCCTACTACAAGGTTCCGTTACACGGAGGTTATATGTAGAACTCTTGATTTAGTGTAGTAGTTAATTATATATAGGCCTATAAAATGTCTTAGAGGTAAAGTTATGCCTATGGAAGCTTTATGGCGGTAATATAGAGAATTAGTTATTGGCTAACTTATTAAATAGTTAGTAATTAGGTAAGAACTAGTTCCTTTTCTAAGTTATTATAAGCTTGCATAACTAGTTGGGATTTCTTAAAGGCTTTATTAGTTCCCTTATTTTTAATCTTGTTAACAAATCGCGAATTAAAGAGTTGTACGCCTTGTGGTATATCCGTGAGTCTTATAATCTTGAAAACTCCCTTCTTAAGTAGACCAGTAAGCTCCCTCTATTAGGAGGCGCTGAATTAAGTACTAAATTAACTATCATCCTGTAGGTAGATGGTGGTGTTAGTTATAGCTATAAGTAGAGGGTATTTACAAGGGCGTCCTCTGCCTTGTTTTAGGGGTTGTTACTAAGCTTTAGCAGGTCTCTCTAAGATAGTCTTAAAAAGAACTAACCTAGATAGAGGTTTAGGTGGCGATTTTAGTCTAATAATTTGCTCCTATAATTTAGTTACTTAAAGGTAGGGTTTTACAACCGTAGATTAAAAGGCTGTAGGTCTGCTAGATAGCTTAACAGTGTATATTTTACCCTTAATAGTAAGTAAGGTAAATAGCCTGTCCTAATAGCTACTTTGGCTAATGTTTCCTTCTCTCCAGACCAAAATGGGTAAATTTAGTGGGAGATTATAAATTGCATTAGCATTGGATCTGTTTTATATATTTAGCGTATTAGCGATCTATTGTTTAGCTTGTAGCTTCTATATCTCTACCATAGCCTTTTTAATTGCGGCAGCGCGTTATATAACCATAGGGGATGGTGCATCGGATTCGACTATTTAGGGGTAGGCTTTAAAGACTAGAAGTATAGGAACTAGTCCTTTAGGGCCAGCTAAATTATTAATTACTTTGAACGCCATTTGGAGTCCCATCTTCTTATTAATCTTAGGGATTTCAGTTATAATGATCTAATAGGCTCGCTATAATAAACTATAGTAGCGCTCTACTATTCTAATAGAGTTATATACTTTGACCGGTACTCCCTTTATGCTAATTTCTATAATGGTGGCGTATTGCTTAAATTCTTTACTAACGAAGTTCTTTTTGGCGTTGTGGGTAATTAGGTCTAGTGGCCCTAGGTAGATATTAATTTAGTATATCTATAGAACGTCCTATATGTATTTAGCGCTAATATCTTATAGCTATCTACTAGCTTGGAATCGCGTTCCTTTATTAATAATATATAGAAGGGGTGATCCGCTAATATACATAATATTAACGATAATATTGTAGTTAAAATTAATGTTATCTTATAGGGTAAAGCAGAATCTGCTTAGTGATTTACTAAACTTCTAATAGTAGTAGTAGAACTTGGTTAGTTGCTTAATGGCCATTCTATTAGTTTTATGGCTAGTATAGTAGAGTAGCTTTTGTAATTTCTTAACTAAGGGGTATCTAAATTGATGATATAGGCGCCGTAGCTTTATATCTGTTAAGTAGCAGGGGTTTGCGTTAAAGGATTCAGATAAATATAACTATAGTAATAAGCTCTATAAGAGAAATGGGTGGCTAAACCGTCGCACTACTGGCACTCTTTTGGTGTAAGTGATAATAACGTTTCTAAGGTTATTATAGTAGATTTGGAGTCTATCTATATCCGCTAAATAGAGCAAGAAGGGGGTATCCGTATAGATAATATAAAACTGTATCTTACCTATAGGGGTGACAATATCCGCAGTTTTAATAGAGGTAGTAATTCTAATACCGAACTATATGTTAACTTATCCTTTGGTTAAGGTATTAAGTTTTATAAATTAGTCCGCGTTCTATAGTGCCTAGAATTATCTGTAACCGGCCATAGACTTCTTTAACGTACTGGTATCAATTATAATTCCCATAAATACTATGGAAGTATAGCGTGAAGCAGCGGTTGTTGTATTATAGTTAAACGGGTTAGTTTCTGTAGTAGGTTCTATAGAGGTTATAGTAAGTAAGTAAGCGTAAGCCTTGTTGGCTAGTTTTACGCTTATAGAGGTTGCTTCGTCTATAGTAAGAGTCCTAAATAATATAAGGTAGTAGCCGTTAGGGTCTTCTAATTCTTCCTCGCTGTTGTTATTATTAGTATTTTTATTAGCGTCTGTGTCTAGTACAAGAGCTTTAAAGTCTTATTACACTTATTATTGTCGTCTCCTTTATAGTAGATAGTGTATTGTCTAAAGCGTTCTTTAAAGTTACTATTGTAGCCCTTATTATTGTTAAAATGTCTTTTATATTTATTTCTAGAACGGTTCCGCTCCTCCTCTATATATTTCTATAAGTGGCAGCTCTCCTTTTGGCAAACATAGCACTTGGCCTTTAGGAATCTAACGGTGTTTTGTCTATAGGAGCGGGTTCGGTTATAGTTATTACGGATGTTACGGCGGTATATGCAATCCATAAAGTAGGCTTTTTAAGACGGTCTTATTAGGGCCTAGGAAGGGTGTTCCTTCTTCTATATAATTATAGAAGATTGTAACTTACTAATTAACTAAGAGAGGTCTTTAGAAGGGTTAGAAATGGTAATATAGTATACTAGTACTCCTTAGCAAGCGGTAACTAGCTTATTTATAAGGAAGAGGTCTGTATAGAACTCTAGGTGTAATCTATAGCAATATTTTAAGAGCTTATTAAGGAGTAGTTGGAAACTCTAATAGATTTGCTTATTAGGGTTCTTATTAATAATTCCTTAGAAGTTAGTGGCGTTCTATTTAGTAAGGTTTTTCCGATAGTACTCTAGTCCTTTAAAGAAGTAACGCATGTGGTTATATACCTTAGTGAATAATCTAGTTAAAAGGCTGCTATTATAGTAGTAATCCTAAGCAAGTCCCTTTAGCATAGTTAGGAATGCAGTTATATAGCCTTTAGGAGGTAGACTAGCTCTCTTACAGATATTATAGAAGATAG
>Ga0307507_10009124_pt1 | contig 13344 bp, 4 predicted proteins | sample 7_EM_MG_FD_207223 | JGI IMG/M metagenome (GOLD analysis project Ga0307507, IMG submission 207223) | Populus trichocarpa ectomycorrhiza microbial communities from riparian zone in the Pacific Northwest, United States - 7_EM | ecosystem: Host-associated > Plants > Roots > Unclassified | place...
CGGCTAAATTTGAGCCCAAGATTTAATCTTTTTGTGTTTTTTGAAAAATCTCTCTCTCTCCTTAACTCACTCTCAAATCATGGCAAATTCTTTGACATTCCAGCTGTTTCTCTCCTTGTGATATGATGTGTTAGTGGCCTTTTCAGGCCTTCAAAAACCAAACGCTTAAACCCCTCTCAACTTCTCCTCAAGCCCAAGAAAATAAAAAATCATGAAGTCCTTTTTTTCTTTGTACTCTACAGGAATGTTATGGTAGCCATGGTTAGGCATGGTATATAGCATGGGCCATTATTCTTGAAAGATTCTTTCTTTGCGGTATAGAGGACTGCCTGATAGTTTCTTCATCTTCTACTTTCTGTTGTTGTTTATAAAGAAAGACCTTTTCTTTTGGGAAAAGAATGGAGTATGGCAGTGCTGGAGGAGGAAGTGGTGGTGGTGGTGGCGGGGACCATGATTCCTCTGACCCTCAAAGGAGGAAGAAGCGTTATCACCGCCACACTGCTCACCAGATTCAGAAGTTGGAATCGTAAGCACTCTTTGACATTGCAATCTCTTTGTTTTTGTCAATCATGCATTTCTCTGAGAATTAGTGCTGTTGCTTCTCGGGGACATGTGACGTGTGTGTAATGTTGCTTGTAAGTATCGGTCTTTTTGGGTTGTTGATACTTTTCTTTTTTTGCTGCTGCTGCTGCTGTTTGTACTGTGTGGGAATGAAGAATGTTTAAGGAGTTTCCACACCCAGATGAGAAACAAAGGTTACAGTTAAGTAGAGAGTTGGGTTTGGCACCAAGACAGATCAAGTTTTGGTTCCAAAACAGGAGGACCCAGATGAAGGTGAATTAAAGATTATCATTTTGTTTGTCTCTTTGTTTTGTTTTAAATTGAATTTTGTTGAGACAATTAAAAGGTTGTTTTGTTGTTGTTGGAAAATGATCCAGGCTCAACATGAAAGAGCAGATAACAGCTCTCTTAGAGCTGAGAATGATAAGATCCGGTGTGAGAATATAGCCATTAGAGAGGCGCTAAAGAATGTTATTTGCCCATCTTGTGGGGCGCCTCCTGTTACGGAGGATTCCTATTTTGATGAACAGAAATTAAGAATCGAGAATGCTCAATTGAAAGAAGAGGTTTGCTTCTGTGTTTTGAGTTCCCTCTATCTTTGCATTTTTTTTTTAATTGTTCCATGCATAATTTGTGGAATATTTTGCTAAATTTTGGTTGATGTGTGTTATATGGTTGTTGCAGCTTGATAGAGTTTCTAGCATTGCTGCTAAATACATAGGGAGACCAATTTCCCAACTCCCTCCGGTGCAACCTGTTCACATTTCTTCATTGGATTTATCAATGGGGAATTTTGGTGGCCAAGGTCTTGGTGGTCCTGCACTTGATCTTGATCTTGATCTTGATCTTATCCCGACTAATTCAAATTTGGCTTTTCAACCGCCTGGCATTTCGGACATGGACAAGTCTCTCATGACTGATGTTGCTGCAAACGCAATGGAGGAACTGTTGAGGCTTTTGCAAGCTAATGAATCTTTATGGATGAAATCGTCCACTGATGGGAGAGATGTTCTTAATCTCGATAGCTACCAAAGGATCTTTCCAAGGGCTATGAGTCACTTAAAGAATCCCAATGTTCGAATTGAATCATCCCGAGATTCAGGTGTTGTTATCATGAATGGTGTAGCCTTGGTTGACATGTTTATGGATTCAGTAAGTCTTTTTCTTAGTCTCTAACGATAAATATTTTTGGACCCCCAAAATATCCTACTTATTAAGGGTGTCACTGAGTGTCGTCACTGATTGGAGCTTGCAGAACAAGTGGGTCGAATCATTTCCCACCATCGTGTCTGTGGCAAAGACCATTGAAGTCATTTCATCTGGAATGTTGGGTAATCACAGCGGTTCCTTGCAACTGGTAAAGAAAAGGAGCTTTAAAATTCTTTCCTTTTTTGTTTCAGCTTTTGCTTGAAGAATGATTTATCATATGAAACATGCTTCTTGCAGATGTATGAAGAGTTGCAGGTGCTTTCACCCCTGGTTCCAACTCGGGAATTCTGTATCCTCCGGTATTGTCAGCAAATTGAGCAAGGCTTGTGGGCAATTGTTAGTGTTTCATATGATATTCCACAGTTTGCTTCCCAATTTCAATGTCACAGGCTTCCCTCTGGATGCTTGATTCAGGATATGCCTAATGGATACTCAAAGGTTGTCTAGTTGCTCCTGAGAATTTCATTATGTGATTACTTTGGTGTTTCAATTTCAAAATAGTGAAAGTCGTAGAATTATTTTTCGCACATAGTTACTCACCTGAAGTGCGAAACAGGTTATTTGGGTGGAACATGTAGAGATAGAAGACAAAGCCCCAACCCACCAGCTTTATAGGGATCTCATTCACAGCGGTTTGGCCTTTGGAGCAGAACGGTGGCTTGCTACACTGCAAAGGATGTGTGAAAGGGTGGCATGTCAAATGGTGTCAGGAAGTTCAACTCGAGATCTTGGAGGAGGTAAGTCTAGTGCCATAATCACATCCTTCTATTTCTTAATCACGAGTTTAACTGGATATTTCATTTTCCAGTAATTCCATCACCAGAAGGTAAGAGAAGTATGATGAAACTTGGCCAGCGAATGGTCAGCAGTTTCTGTTCTAGCATAAGCACATCTAACAGCCACCGATGGAGCACACTATCCGGGTTGCATGACGTTGGAGTTCGAATTACACTCCATAAGAACACGGATCCTGGCCAACCTAATGGTGTAGTTCTAAGTGCGGCGACTACATTTTCGCTTCCAGTATCTCCTCAAAATGTCTTCAATTTCTTCAAGGATGAAAAGACTCGACCACAGGTAACATCGATTTTGAAATTGAAAGTGGAATGATTCATGGCATGTTCAATTCATCGATTTTGAAATTAAAATGTTTCTGATATTTTGCCTTTGGTTTTGATACTTCTTTAGTGGGATGTTCTCTCTAGTGGCAATGCAGTCCAAGAAGTTGCCCATATTGCAAATGGGTCCCATCCTGGGAACTGCATATCTGTTCTTCGAGTAAGGCTACCTCAGTTTGCCTCTCTCTCTATCTTTTATAGCGAATCGTTTCACTTTATATAGTAAAATGCATGCTTAATGACTTTAATCACTCTATAATATTCTGGAATAGGCCTACAACACTAGCCAGAACAATATGTTAATACTTCAAGAGAGCTGCATGGACTCATCAGGTTCACTTGTAGTCTATTGCCCTGTCGATCTACCAGCCATCAACATAGCAATGAGTGGGGAGGACCCTTCCTATATACCTCTTCTGCCATCAGGATTCACCATTTCACCTGATGGTTATCCTGACCAAGGAGATGGTGCATCCACAAGCTCTAATACACAAGGACGCATGGCTAGGTCGAGTGGTTCACTAATCACAGTAGCTTTTCAAATATTAGTTAGCAGCTTGCCATCTGCTAGACTGAACCTGGAGTCAGTGAATACCGTTAATAGCCTTATTGGAACCACCATCCAGCAAATTAAGGCTGCCTTGAGTTGTCCTGGTTCCTGATGACCTGATTCTGCTACTGCAAACACAACTGTTTCCCTTTCTCTCTACCAACTTTAAATATGGAGATCGGAAAAAATTGAAAGTCTTGTGTTTGCTGGTGGTATTCAATGTGGGAGAGAAGTATTGGGGTTAGTTGGGACCTTGAATGCCCTCTCATCAAGAACCAAGATGCTCATTTACTGCTGCTGCTGCTGGTGCCTGTTTTTGCTGCCATAATTCATTACTCTCTACACCACCCAAATTTTATTTATTTTTTTACAAGCCCTTTTTTTGGATTTTGCAAAAATTTACGCTGGAAGAGTAGTCATTTAAGAGGGAGTCAAGAACGCACCATCCGTGTCTTTCTTGCTTAGAAGGGGTAGTAATGAAACTGCCATCCTTTCCTTGCAATCTTTCTGTCATTACCACCCCAACTCAGCTAGAAAAAAAAAATTTGTGGTTCGGGTATTGACTTCCGTTCATGTACTTGCAATCTATCTATCCATATTAATGCTCTCTCTCTCTCTCTCTCGGCTATAATAAAACTCTCTTAAATGGTGTATGTACGTGGTTGTGCATGCTAGGGTGTGTTTATGTGTGTGAATGAAGAGAGCCATGAGGGCCGTGGTGCAGCCATTGAGATAGTTCTGATAGCTATTGTGCTTGATATCAATGTTGGGCTTCATCTTCTAGTTTAAATAATATTAAAAATATTTTTTTAAAAAATACATTTTTAATATTAGTATATCAGACCATAGAAAAATATAAAAAAAAAACTAATTTTAAATAAAAAATTATAATTTTAAAACGAAAAGAAAAAAAATTAAAAAGAATGATGTTTATCTGCATTTGCCTTGCATTTTCTGGTGGAGAGGATTTCCATTTGATTGACATGAGCACAAAACCCCCCATGGGTCATTTCTTCTTTTCCTCTTTGGTGCTTCCCTTTTGGGATTTTTCCTGTTGTATTTGAACTTTATATACGCTTACAAATGTGGGAATGCTTACAAATTCTTAGATTTGGGTGTCTTCCTTCAAGAGCTTAATTAAATGTATGATAAAATAAAACAAAAAACAATAGAAGGTTTCTTTTTTCTAAATAATACTAATTAAATAGATGTTGGGAATGTTGAATATGGTAAAAAAGAATCTTATGCCACCATTGTTTTAATCTCTGTGAACCCTTAACTCAAATGTGAAACAACATGTTGTCAAATGATTAAATAAAAAAAGATTTAGGGGGTGAAATGAAAAGATGACGATATATTATATTGACCCAGGTTAAAATGTGAAATTTATAGTCCGGGTAATGAACACGATCATAATGAGTTAACCTTATTCGCCAATATGTCTTTTTTTTTTTCCTTCTCTTATTTTCTTCTTGGATGGACCTTGATTAGGTCTTAAGTTACCTTGAATTGGATTGAATCCAGACTAAATTAAAGAGTTATTAGTGAATTTGAGACATTGTTTTTTAAAAAATATGTTACATTGTATCTACCCCAGTCAACTTGAGTTAACCAACAAAACTAACAATCTGGATCATGGGCATGATCCCAATTAGTTAACCCGTTGAGGCAACATGTCTCTTTTTTCTTCTCATCCCTTACTCTTTTCTTGAATAGGCCTTAATGGGCTACAATTAGCCCCAGATTGAATGAAATTCAAGATTAAATTAAAAAAGTTACAAAAACATTAGGTATCAAATAAAATATTGCTTAAATTTATGACTAGAGTAAAGTGATACAAAAAAATTTGGGCAAAAAAAATATATATATATAAAATACTTGGCGTATGTGTTTCACGCGCCAACGTGCTCATGCAACCTTTTTTATGACCTAATAATGGGTCTTCTTTGTTGCTGCTAGAATCATCTTGTTAGCAGTTTTTTTTTTTTTTTAGAGAAGGGATATGTTGGCGTTGGACTACCAACGTGGCTTCAACAATCTTTTCTTTCTTTTTTTTTTTCCTTCAAGATTCATGCAACAACTAGGGGGAAAAATGTTGTGGTTGACCACAATGTATAATCATCTTTATTATTTATGATATAAATGCATCTTGTAAAAAACCAAAAACAAATTCTTAAAATAAAAGTTTCATTTTGGAAATTTATTTCAACTTTTTAAAATACCTCTTTTTTTTTTCTTTTTTTGTAAGTTTTAACAGCAGGCACCACTATAACCAGAATCGCAGGTCGCATTCAAGCCTACTCTCTCCAAATTGATCCATTGTCATCACTACACATAATTTTTCTATAAACAAATGAAAGGCACCACACTATAGTACCTTGGAAGTCAATGCTAATGAAATGAGTGGTGAGGATTAGCTAGGATTGATTGATTGCCGCTGACACAAAAGAAGGCAGTGTTTCAGAGTTGGTCCCCGGAATTCAGTGTACGATAGATGGGTAACTGGAAAAGATATCCTCCAAAGGCTCAGACTTTCCAGATCTTGCACCCCCGACATTTTACCTTTCTGCCGGTCTCCCTTGAATCCAGCGTTACTGCGTCACCTCTCTTCTCTTTCCAACGCCTTAAATCAATATTTTTGTAGCGTTTTTTTTTATTATTATTTTGATATTAAAAATTAAAAAAGATGTTTTGATATTTTTTTAAAAAATACTTTTTATAACAATTCTTGTAAAAGTACCCAACTAATTAAAAGAAAAAATACGTTGAAATTATCCCAGTATTTGATATTTATAGTTGTTAAATTCATCAAATTTTATGGATTGACTTAAAAAATCTTAACATTTGGATTTCAAGTTGAATAAAAAACAATATTTATTTAGTAAAATCTAGTTGGCTTAAGTAAGTTGATAACAAAAATAAAACGATATCATTTTAATAAAAATAATTTATCAAGGTTGAACCAGAGATCCATAAATTAACCCAATAATCTAATAATTAAATTTTTTTCTAAATAGATCATCAAATCAGATCTAACAATTATGATTAAAATTTTTTCATTCCAATTCAAGTTTAGATAAGAATAAAGGTGTTAAGGTCATTTATTGTCTTTTATAGGCATGTGAAATCTTTTCATTTCAAAAGGAAAAAATAAAAAATAAAATTATTACATTATGAATTTGTGAAAAAACCTTTGGGTGTTTTATGGTTGTTTCCTGGGTTGATGGTGACGGAGTGATGGGCTTGATTGGGTGACTCAATTTTTGCTTGAAAAAACAAGCTCTCTGAAAAATAAAGAACTCTTTAATGCTTAAATTGATAAACATAAGAGGATATAATAATATAAAAAAAAAAAAAATGAAAATCCAGAGGCGTGGATCATAGTTGTTGTGTCATGAATGTCATTGATAAAAATATTGACGATAGAAAGTATTATTAAAGTAAACAATGGTCTCTATGTTACATTGAAAAAGTTATTTGCATAGAAAAAATTATATACATGAAAAGTTTTATGTATGGCTCTTGAAAATCTAAAAATATTCGTAGAAGAATGTGTCGAGATAGGATTAGACAAACCATAATCGAAGCTGATACCGGGCTAAAATCCCAACCATTTTGGGTTGGCCCAAACGGCTGAATTCATTTTTTTTTTAATTTGTGTATTATCATTTCTGTTATTATTAAACGAATTCATGCCTCGAACACATGGAATGAGTAGTTTTTGTCTTTTGTATGTGTTCTTTCCTTCATTGCACCGTGAGTGGGATAGGCCCTTAAGCTCCAAGCCTATTGGACTGGAGGCCTTTTAATATATGAATAAGAAGTGCTGAGAATTGTGACACTGAAACAGATATATGTATGAGCCGACAGATTTTTTTTTTGAAGTGATAAATAACTCACACTAAAACAAATATCTGTGTTGAAAATGGACATTCAAATTTTAAAAATAATAATTTGAATGAGTCAAATAAGTTAATTGGCAAAAATTGGTATAATTTTTAATATTATCATTAGATAGGGTTGATTAAGACTTGCTGGGATCATTTTTATGCTTAAATTAGACCTTGTTGTCATGAATTTTATTTTTTTTTATAAATTATTTTCCTTTTCTTGCTTAGTTTAGAATCTTAACGCTAGTTGCATTCTATAATAGCTATATAAACTTTAATTAAGATTTTCTTTTTTAATAAAGATTAGAATTTAGGTCCAAACTAGTATAAACACCATCAGATTTAACAGTTTTATTAATAAAAGTTTTTGTCAGTATTTACACTAATATTTTGTCTGTAATTATTTTACTAATGAAATCACAGATAAAAAAAATCAGTAAAAAAATAGTTGTTGGTAAATTTTGATCCGTCAATAAGTCTATCATTAATGAATTTATTTATGGCTTTATAGATGTTTATACTGCAATTTCAATAAGACACAAAATATCCTATAATCTTTAATACACATAGAAAAAAGGTTGTCAATTATTGGTTTTTTTTTTTATAGTTTTGTCTTTTGCAATCATTTAAAATATTCCACTGCACAACTTGTCATTAAATCACGAAACAATTCTCGACACCTTAGACACGCAGAAATATGATGCTAGTGTATTTTAAAATTTTGATTTTTTTATTTAAATTTTTTATTATTTTAAAGTGTTGAAATTAAAAATAATTTTTTAAAAAAATAAATATTTTTTTAATATATTTTTAAATGGAGATGGCAGACCAAAATGAAGAAAAAATAAACTTGAGGGACAAAAAGAAAATTCACCAAGGGTTGAGTACTTATGAAAAGTTATTTGTGAGAGAAATAACATTAGCTCCACGGTAAAATGTTGTTTTTTTTTTTTCAAAGAAATCAGTTGTCTAATTTCTTAAAGATTTTATTGAAGTTATTATTACCCACAATCTAAGTTATAAGTTTGACGAGTTAACTCGAGTTGATCAAAATCAATTTAATATATTATTATTTTAATATTAAAAAAATATCAATTTTAATTTATTATTAAAAAAAGTTAAATTATTTTTTAATAGTCGTTCAGGTTAACTTTAAATCCACGCATCTGGTCTTGTTTTTTATATTAATTTTTTTTATTTTTTTAATTCTATCAAAACAACTTTTATATGATTTAATTGAAAACTCAAACTTGATAATAATACGAGTCAAGAGTTTTGAAGTTTAAGTCGATGGATAATATGTAAGGATAATGTTAAAAAATTCTACACAACGTGGATTTTTTTATATATATATACATTCAAAATCTTTTTAGTCTAACTCGTAGTATAGTATAGTTCGGGAAGCAAACTAGTTATTACACTAATTTTACTATCATCACACCTATATTAAGATAAAAATCTAAAATCTTTTTAAATATAAGTTATGATTTCGTATGGAGATGTAAATTGTGATAATAATTATAAACTCAAATTCAAACTCTCAATCTCAATCTCACGAAGGTGTGTTTTTTATAACTTATTAATTCACTTATCAAACATCAACAAATTGTCAATTCATGCAATTAATGGAACTCAATAATGGCTGTTTTTCTTAGAGTGCAAAGATCAAGAATTAAAAAACAGCTTAAACTACGTCTGATCAAGCTGTTGGACACCGATAATTTTATATTTATTCTGATCAAAATGAAAAGGGCACCTTCATTGTCAAATAATTAATGAAATTTCTTTCGAGAGATTTCATTAAGTGTTGAGATATTGACTAGCTATTGCCTATTTCTGTCTCAATCTCATACATGTTCATTATACCTGGAAATAAATCACAACCTAGCTACTCCCAATGACACGAAATTAAGGTGAATGAATTCAGATTAGACACCATTATACTTGGTTCCTTGAATTCTCCTTGTTTCAAAAGTCAACTAAACAGACAGAGAATTAGAAAAACGCGCTTAGTTGACTTTGCTCTCTTGCACACCACCTTCCTACCCACGTCAGTCAAGCACACAATATTCTGTGTCAGATATCTTTCAAAAGTCTTCTTAATCGCCTTCATCGGGCAATCAAGGAGGTAACACCTTTTCATCCCTCTCCTAACATCCTTGCAGAATCAAAGAAGAGGCGCAGAGATGGGGAAGCTGAATCATGATCCATACATCAACCACTTTAGCCATCCTCATCCCTTGGAGCTGTCCAACGCTCAATCTCTTTACATGAACTCATGCTCTGCCTGTAATCTCCAACCATCTGGATGGATGTATTCTTGTAAGCCATGTAACTTCACTCTCCACATCTCATGCACCCAGATGCCAACTTTAATAACCCACCCTTGCCACCCTATCCACCCTTTAACCCTCTTCTCTACTCCGGTTTACCCTGGTGGTTCGTTCAACTGTGATGGCTGTGGCCTCCAAGGAAATGGATTTAACTACCATTGCACCACCTGTGATTTTGATGTGCACATGATGTGTGCTACAAATCCACTATCACTCGCTCACCAATCCCATCCTCACCAGCTCAACCTTGCCTTTTACCCCCCTTACCAAACCAAAGGTTTCTCTTGCGACATTTGTCACAAGATAGGGTCTAACCATTGGCTTTATCGATGTAGTGCTTGTGAGTTTGATGCGCATATGAAGTGTGCAATGAGTGTTAATAATACACCTTTGCCTCATGTTCAGCACAGCAACTCTTTGCCAGTAGCCAACAATGTCAATATTCAATACCAGCAGCAGCCTGGACTTGTAGGAGCTAATTATGTTTACAGGCACAGCCAAAGCATGGGAGCTATGCCTATGCTGCAGCAGCAGCAGCAGCAGCAGCAGCTGCGGCAGCTGCAGCAGGTTAGCTATCAACAGCCAAGTGGGGGGCCTAATGGGGCAGCAAACGGCACCATAATGGATACAATGGTTCAAGGGTTTGTAGATGCGGCTGCACAACAGGTTGGTCAAACGTTTGCGCAAAGCATCATGAATCCTGATGGCAGCAACAATAGTGATCCTAATGGTGGTGGTGATAATTCTTCCAATCCTTCTATAATCAGTATCGGGTCTTCCATTTTGAGTGGTGTGTTTGGCGGTGACTCTGATAATTCACAGAATCAAGAGGTTTGATGGATTTTGAAGATCATGAAAGGTTAACTGTAGTCCTATCAAAGGGAAAAAAAAAGAAAAAAAATATCATATATGGATCCAAGTTATTGGTGTCATAGGATTTGGTGATTTGCTTTTGTTGCTGATTGTCATTTGATCCAGTGTTGTTATTCTCCTCTTAAAAGTAAGGGGAAAGATGTGAGTCTTGTTCTTATTACCTGTGAAGAAATAAATAATAAAAAATATACAGCCCTGGTAATGTATTAATATATAAACGCATCTTCTTTTTGCAGTTTTGTATGGTTTAATTTATAAATTTGATAATAAATATATAGCCCTGGAAGTACATTTTATGGGCTTATGTTCTGGGCCCAGCTAGGTCCTAGGAAATACCAACCACTTCGAACATGAAAATATAAATGGGCCGAAACATCTTCGAACCCCGAGACCCATTGTCATAGAAGTGGCAAGTTGCCGGAAATTATCCCCTCTGCTAAAAGAACTGCAAAGTTTATGGCATTTCATTATCATATATGTTTAAATATAGTGAAGCATCTCTTTTTTTTTTAGTTTTTTTTTCCTTTTAAATTTTACCTATCAAAATTTTTTTTTATTCTTTAATATTTTATTATTAATTTTAAAATAATTGTTATAATTTGTTTTGGTTTTCTTTACATGAAATTACCGCAATTTCAAATACATATTTTGGTATTTGATTATTATTCATTTTTTACAAGTATCTATTTTTGTTTCAAATAAACTATGTTGGATAAAAAATCAAGTTGGGAGGTTTAAGGATTAACTTATTGAGTCCGGTTTAATAATAATATCAAATAGTTTTTTAAAAAAACATTGTCTTCCAATTTTTTTCTTTTTATTGAATCGTTTTTTTGCTCTTTTTTTATTAGTTTCATCATTCAAAATTTGATTGATTTTTTGTATTGGTCTTCATAATTTATTTCGGTTTGCATTTTATGGGGTTATCATAGTCTCAAATAACAGCATTTGGTTAGAATTCACTTTTACGAGTATCTATTTTGTTATCATATTATTAAGTAAAAATAATAATTAAAAAAACAAAGTTGTTTAACAGAGTCCATGATTCCAGTCACGGTTTTGATAGGTTAAGTCACGAAACTCGGGTCGATCTAATTTATCGTTGTTTAATTTTTTTTTTAAAAAAAGATATCATCTTAAAAAAAAACTTGGATTTTTTAAAAATTAAATCATGTTTTTTACCAACCATTCAAGTTATTTTTAAACCCGTTAAGTCGATATAATCATGTTATAATAATAATAAAAAAAATCAAAATTAACTTGTCGGGTGAAATTTAATAGTAATACAAAATAAATCATGATAGCCTGGACATTTCTGTTCCAGATTCAAGAATTATTTTACCCAACCCGCACAGTAATGGTGGCCTGGTGATTACTCGATTAATCTGAGGCGCAGAGAAAGAGGTCCAAAAAGTGCAAATAATAAAGCAAAAGTGCAGCTTAAAGGTACTTTTATTTTTTATTTAATTTTATTATTTTATTGCCAGGCATCATCCAATGACACCCCATCTCTGAGGAGGACTACTTGTGGCCATAAATTAATCACTTCACCGACAGGGATGTTAACCAAAATTGCTAATCATGAAATTAGGAGAATTTGCATGTGACGCCTGCACACCACACACGGGTTCCTCCTCATTAGTGGCTGCCAGCGAGGCATGATTAATTAAATTACCACACCTCGCCCTGGAGATTCAGGGCTTGATTCTGCTTTAAGCTCGACCACAAATCAAAATACCATTCTTAAAGAAAGATCCGCCACCGCTTTATATTTTAATGTCCCTTTTCCTTTCCTTTCCTGCCTGTTTTGAATTAGTATATTTGATTGTGGTTTAAAATATTTTGTATTTAGAAATATATTAAAATAAAGTTTTTTTTATTTTTTTAAATTATTTTTAACATCAACATATCAAAATGATCTGAAAATATATATAAAATATTATTTTAACAAAAACAAATTCAAAATTTTTATGAACAACACGCCTTCCATAGGAGTATGTATGTGTGTTTTCCTATTCGCTTGTCTATTTGCTTTTTAGAATTGTTTTGAAAAAAATAAAAAAATTTATTTATTTTTCTGTTTTAAATTATTTTTCTGATATATTAAAAAATAAAAATAAAATATTATTTTTAAATAAACAAATACTTTAAAAAACAATCATTATCACAATACCGCACGAATTTTTTCTTGACCAAGATTAGTGTATGCCACTGCTGTGAAAATATCATCATAATATTAGTATATCAAAACGATCTAAAAATATAATTTTTTTCTTTTAAGCAAAAAAAATTAAAATTTTATAGAAACGTGGTTTGCACCGCGTTCCCAAACACACCTTCTATAAGAATATGCGCGTTTTCCTATTTGCCTTTAAGAATTGTTTTGAAAAAAATAAAATATTTTATTTATTTTTCTATTTTAAATTAATTTTTTGATATATTAAAAAATAAAAATAAAAATTATTTTTAAATAAAAAAAACATTTAAAAAAAAATCAGAATCATAACAACCGCACCGCAAGGATTGAGTCTTTCTTGACCAAGATTAGTGTATGCCACTGCTGTGAAAGCGAACTTTCCCCGACTGGAGATAAAACAAACGATTCATTCCATCGATCAAGAATCCGACAAGTGGCTGTAATAAGACTCAAACAGACAGACCAATAAATAAATAACACGATGGGAGTTAATCCTATCTTTTATTTCATAAAGCATACACAGTGCTCAATTGTAGCAAACTGGTAGGTGGATGCGCGATATTTATTTATTATATTTTGTTTCTATAAATATAACTCATCAATTTAAAATTAT
>Ga0307507_10009125_pt1 | contig 13343 bp, 13 predicted proteins | sample 7_EM_MG_FD_207223 | JGI IMG/M metagenome (GOLD analysis project Ga0307507, IMG submission 207223) | Populus trichocarpa ectomycorrhiza microbial communities from riparian zone in the Pacific Northwest, United States - 7_EM | ecosystem: Host-associated > Plants > Roots > Unclassified | place...
TGGCAATCTCACAGAGTTTGAGAAAGGGCAAATTGTTGCCTTGAAAGAAAAATCTCTCTCTTTTTCTGAAATTGGAAAGATCTTAAGTCGTCCCAAGAGTACTGTTCTAAGTTTCTACAACCGGTTTCCGAAAGAGGAGTGATGTGAAAAACCTCCCCATGCCTGGAAGACACAAAATTATCAATACCAGAACCCATCGCCGCCTAGTCAGAGAGTCTAATAAGGCACGCCGCCTCCCCTGATCAGAATTGCGCAATGAGGTTGCACCACATGCCTCAGTCAAGACCATCAAGTGAGCTTTAGCATCAGTTAACATCAAGAAGTGGAGATCCAGGAAAAGAGGATTTCTAAAAGATGAGCATGCTATCAAGAGGCTAGCTTGGGCCAAGAAGTATAAGGATTGGACACAGGAGAACTTTGAGGGGGTCATCTTTAGTGAGGAATACATGGTTGAAAAGTTTGAAGATTCTAAGGGTATTTGCGTGTTCAGAACACCTGAGGAAAAGTGGCATAAAGACTGCATTCATGGGGTTACAAAAGGACCTGGAATAAAGCTGATGGTGTGGGCTTGTATTTAGGGTAAAAATAAGGGTCCTCTGATTCCTATTTTTAACAAGAGTGTGAATAGAGTTGTATATATTAGAGTTTTGGAGGATGGCTTAGTTGATGTCTAGCAGGAGGTAGAGGACACAGTTAGGGATCCTATCTTTCAGCAGGATAGTGCAAAGATACATACTGCAAGAGATACTATGGCTTGGTTTGCAGGAAACAACATACAGGTTATGGAATGGCCACCTAATTCCCCAGACCTCAATCCTATTGAACACTGTTGGAAGAGGTTGAAGGAAAAGCTACACCAGTGCTTTCCCAACATTCACAAGACTAAGGGGGGGCCAGATACTGTTAGAAGATGTCTAGCAGAAGCTCTTAATGTGGTTTGGACTCAGGATATTGAAGGGGATTTTTTGGAAAGCCTGTGGGAGTCTATGCCTAGGAGAGTGGCAGCTGTTCTAGATGCAAAGGGATGGTATACTAAGTATTGACTTTTTTTTCTCTAACGTTTTAGATGGAGGTTTTCTTATATCTACTGGATATGTACATAGATTTTCAGTTCATTCTAAGCAGTTGTAGTTGTATAGGTAATAGATGTATGGTGGGAGTGGGGTTGCCGATGCCGTGCCGGACGAAAAGCTTTGTCCTTGTACTTTAGAACAAAACCAGTGCCTAAAACAGGTATGTAATTGGGTATCTATTAGCGGCTAGGTAGCAACCTCTAATTTAAAACGCATACCTCGACATCTTGGGCTGTTTACATACCACGATCCTTGAATAGCGCTAACTTTCCTATCTGACAAACCTTACTGCACAAACGTTATCTCAAGCGAAAAAAATGAGCTTGAATTCTCATCTCTAGGGGGTGGCCAAAACGCTATAATTATTGATAGCTTAGGGTTGGAGGATGCTAACTAGCATTGTACAACGTAGAGTCTGATAGGAGGATAGGGAGAAGAGCATGAGGCTTAGTATGCACTCATCGATATGGATTGGGCATCTAGAGGGGGAATAAAAGCCCTGTGAACTCTGACACGCCCTAGTAGTCGAGATAGAGTTACAGAATCTTGGTAGCCACAGTATTGCTTCAATAGCATTGAGAGCGGTGTCAACGATTGTACAGGGGGCTTTTATGGAAGGTCGTGGAGTCGCACAAGGTGATGCAAGTAATTTTATTGGGTGAAGCCCAATCATATTATTTGTCTCACTCTTTACCGTTCTGTTAGTCAGGTTATTGGAGTTAGGTTACTAAGGGGCTGTCGGGTGTGATAGCAAACCACGGTTTCCCAACCAGTTTTGAAAATCAACCAATTAGGACGATTAAAATTGGATTATATATAAGCCGTTTGAAGAGCTATGATTGGTCAATTTTCAAACAATAGTTGGGAAACGATAGTTTGCCGTCATGCCAAACAGCCCCTAAAATAGCAGAAGATCGCCAAAAAAAAAAAAAAAAAAAAAAGTCAAATCCTCTTACATCAACTACCATTCACATTCTCATACCTCAAGAGCTAATCAGCATTTCCTTTAATTTTTTGTTTGTTCCTTAGGTTCAATTTACAGTACGAGGGTAAAAATATTCGAATATGTGAATGCCAGGGCATGATCTATTCTTATCTGGCTAATACTAGGCAGCTCCATGGGGTACTGCGAGGACATGCTAAGCGAGGAGGAATAGTAGTAGAGCAGATGGGTAGGAATTCTGGTTCTTATTATTCTAAGCCTGGTGGGGGGCAGGTGGGGGGTAGCAACCTTTTTTATAACAAAGTGGGCTCCCATACACACAAGAGATATATAGGGAAAACAATTTAAGAAACCTAAGTGCAAACGTGTTTGACCCTGAGATCCGAGTCCTTCCAAGTAAATCTTAACAATGTGCATGAAACTATAAGGGTAGGATGAGAATATTAGAAATATCATGACTAACAATGGTGCATAGAAGATGCATAAAATCCTAAACACTGGATAGGAGAGCACATGTTAAATCATAAAAAATAACACTAAAACCCTATAAAATATATCTTAGCTGTAGTAATGTAAACGGTGTACAGGTGGAGCCGAAACACAAACCAGGTAAAGGAATACACGGTAGTGTCATGAAATATAGTAGGAGATATGACCAACTTTCAACAAAAGAGACTCGTCCGATGCCATTTTTACGCCAAAAGTGCCCAGCTTCACCACCCTCCCTCATTGCGCAATGTCTCTTAGAATTTGTGAAAATTTGTCCTTCTATTAGCAAACCTGTAGATAACATGAAGAAAGTTATAGAATCCTTAAGTATTACCAAGTGATAGAGAAAAGGTCATTTGAGTATCTGGTATCGGTTGCCATGTACCTTTTTGTATCGAGCCCCATATAAACATTTAAGTCACTTTTACACTAGCTGACACAATCTTGACCACTCAAGACAGCTTTGATTCCTTACACTTCTACTTGCAGAGGTTCAAATAAATAGTCATTCCCTAGCTGATGGAAAGATTTCAAGTCTTTTTATATAAGCAGTGTTGAGCATTGCTTGCTTAAAAATGTCCATTTTTAGTGTAAAACAGGCATCGGACGAATCTTTTTGCGCCCCTACTTTAACATGTACTATACCAATAAAAATATTGTAATTAAAGAGGAAAATGGCATATTAGAATATTATTATGCTAGTGAAATGATTCAGAGGTGAAAAAATAGATCTGTGTTCGGCAAAGATTCCACTAAAGTAGGTTGACCCTCACAAGCTTTATTTAACTGAGGGCCCACTTACCTAACCCCCTGGGTGTGAAATTTGGTTATAAAACTAGAATCTGATGGTAGTATATCAATTGACACCCCTTTCTGATAGACGGTGCAAAAATGTCTTTTACGTAATTTTCTACCGTCCTAAATGCTTGTATAATAATATTATCATAGCTAGACGGTCAAAACGTGACGTTGCCTTGGAGGTGAGTTTGAAAATCCCACCAAACACTAGACGGTACGCTACGGTAGGTAAACACCATCTACTTGCCCTTACCCTCCAACTGTTAAGCTGCCCTTAGCAGCTGGCACCGTCTCTGCTGCTAGCTGGACACCTATAGGGAAACGGGCCCTTATTCTAGTTCTGTTTATTTTCTCTGTACCTACATCGAACAACGAGTGCACGGTTTTTTTCCCCAGCGTCCTCCTTCCTCCCCATCGCTCCCCGACTTTCTGCATGTGCATTATCGATTCACCATCACTCTCGACCAATCCCTCTCCCGATCTCGAATACACACCGTTCACCAACCCCCAATCCGCCCTCCCTCTCGACCTCTACCCCACACCCTTTCTCAAATTTTCTTCACTATATTACCGAATCCACGCAATTAGAGGCATCTCAGATTCCGCCAAATTGCTTGTAGTGAGGTTGTTTGACGACTGCGATAACCGCACATCCACTACAATCCTCTAAAAACCACAAAAGCTGAGTCTTTACAGTATCCATTTCGACGAGCTTCTTCTGTCCAATAGTCTACATCGTGCATCTATCTTTGAGATTGATTAGATTACAGCCTGTCTGGTGGTGGTGAAAGGTTGTGCTATAAACCAAAAGACGGCGGCATGGGGACTACACCTCTTGGATGGGCTGCTAAGAATGGGCACGAGGACGTGGTGGAATTACTACTTGGGCGGGAGGACATCGACCCCAACAAGCCAGGTGAGGGTGGCCACACACCACTGATACTAGCTGTTTGCTATGGATGCGGGAGAGTTGTGAAAATGCTACTCGGGCGGGACGACATCGACCCCGACAAGCCAGATGAGGACGGGCGAACACCACTCAGTTTTGCTGCTCAATATGACCACGAGGGGGAGGTGGAAATACTCCTCAGGCGGGACGATGTCGACCCTGACAAGCCAGATATTCGGGGCCGAACGCCACTCTGGTGGGCTGTTGAGAGTGGGAATAAGGAAGTGGTGAAAATGCTGCTTGAAACAGACGACGTCAACCCTGATAAGCCAGACGATAGTGGCCTAACACCACTCTGGCTAGCTGCTCGCAATGCTCGCTATGGGCGCAAGGGAGTAGCGAAAATTATTTTCGAGTGGAAGTCGACCTAAATACATTAGATGAGAGCGGCGAAACACCTGTCTGGTGTGGTTTTTGGGGTAGGGAAGAGGTGCTCGTGAAATGCTACCTAGACGAAAACGAGCTAGGAGCGGTCAGTAAAAGCGGGGTAGAAGCGGTGAAGAAAAGTGGGGTAACAGCGGTGAGAAGAAGCGGGGAAATGAGGGGTTAGCTGATGGTATCATAAGTGCCGGGAATGGGTGATCGTAGTGGGGTCTCTGCGGAACGACCAGTTTTCTGTTTTTTGTACTTAAGGGTCTTGTTCACGCACAATTGTACTAGTAGAAGACAGGTCAGTGAATAGCATACATCTAATATATCCTAATTCTCTCTTCCGCGCTTTCACACATACGATCGCTACTCGCCTCCAAATTATATGACTATCTATATATCATTTTCGTAAGGACCAGATCACTTCCATAAACGTGCTTGTCGCTGCCGCCTCTCGCCTCCGAATCCCACCCAATATTCTCCTTTATCTCAAAACATTGCCATGTGGTAATTGCTGGCTGTCTTACCTTCCCTTCCAGGATCTGCCTGCCCTTGCGACGCAACTTAATTCTTGTACCTTTTTTTCCCTTGACGGAAAGAAGTCATGCCCAACGGGAATGCACTTATCTATCATATTCCGGTCTAGACCGCTATCCAGATTTTTCTTATGGAGTCAAGCATTTATGAGCTTTTTTTTAAAAAAAACCTGTAGTCTAGTATTAGTTGAGAATTATTTTTACTCGAGTAAAACAATTCTAAGTGGCTTCCAATATCCATCGGATCTGCACTTATGCTGTTTTTCTAAATGTAAATCCTCTTTTCGCATTTATTATTCCCTTACTCCTTCTAATATCCCTCTTTCCCCCCGTTCCCACCCCGAAGTGTAAATGTGAGGGCTCTTTAGCTATAGAGAAAAATACAAAGTGCCATTGTTCCTAACACTTGTGAGAAGTGACGTAGAACCTAGCTCGGTACTAAGCTATGGTGGCGATTAGTTTCTACTACTTGTATAATATGAACATTGTTTAGTTAAGATCATCTCTATTTGGCGCTATTTTTTCGTGGAATTAAAGGTAAGGCTGGCAGACCATACGTGACTTGTCAGTCTTTCCATCAAGGGAACCCAATGCATTGGGGAGTCCGTTAGCTCAGAAATTGACCCCAGTTCCATGGTGATGCATAAAATCGTGAAACTTGCTATGCTACTGGGCCATTCACCCACCGTCCTAAGCGCAGATCACCTGCACGCAGGAGGGGTGAATAACCAGTTTTGCGAGAGGTTCATCTATGGTACCTGAATGTGCTAAGAGTGATCGAGGGGGACCGCGGTGCTGTCCAATACTGACTTGAGACCGAGTTTAGGTGTCCTATCCTCCTCGAGTCTCTTTTTCCTGCCGCGTTTGATTTTTTTTTCAACTCATGGCATTTTTCCATACTTGGACTAGGCATCACCCAGCTATGGGATGTTCCAAGTTAGGCAGGAAGACTTTCTTTTTGATGGGACCACAATCCTAGTAGTAGTAAAATATTGTATCATGGAAGTTTTCAGTGCCTTAGTAGCCATGAGCTAGCAGTCTCTAATAGACAACGCCTACCTCGACATCTCTGGCAATATGCAAACCAAGATCTCTTGCATAACACCACTTTTCCCATCCCCTATACCCTACTACACAAATACCCGCTCAAGTCAAACTCCAAACCCTAGTATCCCTCTCCTGGAGCTGACCTAAACGCTCTAATGACTAATGGGTTCGGCTAGGGGATGTTTATAGACATTATACAATGCGGAGTAGCATAAGGGAGGAAGAAGCAGGAGGCTTGGTGTAGCCACTTTAATATGGATCGGGCACCTAGTGGGAAGCCCTAAAGCCCTCTTAACTGCGATATGCCCTAGTAAGGGTATTCAAAATTAGTGACTATGAATTTTGGTAGAAAACGGCGTTGAAAATCAGAGTATACTAGCGTGGGTTACGATCCAAAATCAAGTAAACTATGATATCATACCTTCATAGGCATCGCCAAAGGTTCACATTTTGAAACTGTGTCGTGAGGTTTGTTCTCGACCTTCATTGAATTTTGATGTTGTCCGTACTCTTCCCACAAGGACACGCTATCTCCAAGCCACGCAATACATCACACCACCCCACAACCAGCCCTATTATGTGGCAATTTAAAAAGTTTCCGGACGCTTTTGTGCCAAGATAGGTACTAATAAATGTAAAGCGTCCGGAGACTTTTTAAATGGCCATGTAGATAACCCTTTCCTCTCTTTTTTCCTTTCTCGCTAGTGTTGTTCACGAGCCGGCTCGGCTCGTGCACAACACTATTTCTCGCTCATTTTCTGTTTTTTTCTTTTTCAATTATTTCCTTCTTTCTTGATATGTTCCTCTTAAATTCCTCCTGTTTCCAGTGTTCTCAACGGGGCAGTCCGTCCGTCTTGGGCTAAGACTGGGACAGACGACATTATGTCATCCGTCAGTCCTCCGCCGTTACCTGCCGTCCTCTATCACCCCCAGCCGTCTTACGAAGGCACCTACCATCCCTACCCGAAATTATCTCACATCGTGAGGCTCCTCGTCCTTCATAATGACGGCCGTCCTCCGCGTTCACGGACGAGGATGGACTACTTGTACATTGTGCCGTCCCGTCTCGTTCGGGGCTCTTGGCAGTTCCCCCGCCGGGCCCTACCCGGGCCTGGACAGTTAAGAACACTGCCTGTTTCTCTATCTCTCTTTTCCGTACAAGCTTTAAAGGTGGTAGCGATCGTAGGCCAAATTGTAGAAAAAGAAGTTCACTGGAGGTGATGAGCAAACCTGAAACGTTATCGCTAGGTTATTGGTGTCGTATATAATGTCCTTAGAGTTAATTCTACCCTCGGTTTCTATTGCGAAAATTATATTGGTCAATTTATCCTTTGTTCAATATGTGATCGTAACGGAAAATCTCAACCCAAAGTCACAGTTATTAGCTTTGAATATCTTCAGTAGCTGAGATAGGGCCATAGGTTAATAGCCGTAGTTGATATTACTTCGATAGTGTTTTCTGGAATGACGTCAAGGGGCTCAGGGAGGTGCCGGTAATTTTAGATTCAGGGGTATAGTGGTAAGATTCCTTGAGAAAAGAAAATAATAATAATACAAGGATGAAGGTTTTATATTATGAAAAGAATAATTTCAAACCCTTACGCATCCCACCGAGGCGTACTGTACAGGTGCTATGAGTACGATAAAGTTTTCGTACGGGACAGGGTTTATTTCGCGGGTTAACCTAAATTAACTGTTGGGAAACTGTATCCTTGGCGCTTGTACTAGTGTGAACATTTCCAAAAAAAAAAAGCTCGGGACACCACTCGCCTATTGACAGAGAGTGTTGACCACCCAAAGCTGTATTTATCCTATGTACTTTCGTTCCATTTCCCAGCACGACACCCACACCGAACAACGAGCACCCTTTTTCTTTTCTTATCGTCTTCTCTCACCTTCTATCGTGGTTTCTCCCATCGCTGACTTTCGGTACCTGCCTTATTGATTCACCATTAAACGGGCTCCCAAGCAATTCCTCTACCGATCTCGAACACACCCTTTCTCGGATTTTCGTCTCTATATTGTTGAATCTACACGAATAGAAACGTTTAAGATTCGGCGATATTGGTTGCGCTGAGGTTGCTTGAAGACTGCAATAGCTTCACATCCACTAAAATCCTCTCGAAGGCACAGAATCCGAGTGTTTGTAGTATCGATATCCACAAGCTTCCCCTGTCCAATAGTCTACACCAAACATCCATCTTTAAGATAGATTAGATTAGTTAAGGTGGAAAGTTGTGATATCAACCAAAAAGACAGCATGGGTAATACACCTCTTGCGTGGGCTGCTGAGAATGGCCATGAGGGAGTGGTGGAACTACTACTCGGCCGGGACGACATTGACCCCAACAAGCCAGGTGAGTACGGCAAAACACCACTCATCAGAGCTGCTTGCGGCGGGCACGAGGGAGTTGTGAAGATGTTGCTTGGGCGGGACGACATCGACCCCGACAAATCAGATAATAAGGGCGAAACTGCGCTTTTTTGTGCTTCAAAGAAGGGACACGAGAGAGTGGTGGAAATACTGCTGGCTCGGGATGACGTTGACCCCGACAAAGCAGGTTTGGACGGCCAAACAGCACTCACTATAGCTGTTTTCTGGCAGCACAAGGGGGTGGTGAGAATTTTACTCGGACGAGACGACGTCAACCCCAACAAACACGGTCTAGAGGGCGATACACCTCTCGGGTTGGCCGCTTGGAATGGGGACGAGGAAGTAGTGAAAATGCTGCTTGCTCGAGACGACATCGAACCCAGCACCTCGGATATGCATGGCTGGACACCGCTCGGGTGGGCTGCTAGCAATGGCCATGAGGGAGTGGCGAAAATGCTGCTCGGGCTGGACGGCGTCAACCCAGAAAAGCCAAATAAGTATGGCCACACACCACTGTGGTGGGCTGCTAGGAGTGGGAGTGTAGGAGTGGTGAAAATGCTACTCGAACGGGACGGTGTCAATCTCGACACACCCGATAAAAACGGCCAAACGCCACTCTTTTATGCTGCCAGATATGGGCACGAAGAGGTGGTGAGAATGCTACTCGAGAGAGACGAGGTCAACCCCAACAGGCCAGATATGTACGGCCAAACACTGCTGTCGTGTGCCACTCGATATCGCCACACGGGAGTAATAGCTCTACTACAACCTCTAGCAGTTGCCACCCAGAGGACGGACTAAGCCCTTGGAGACATCACTCTCGTTACATCTTTCGAATACAGCACTCGTAGCCTCCATGTTCAAAAGGCTCGAAAGATTTTTATAAACGTGTTTGTCGCTACCGCTGCCTTTCCCCTCTGACCCCCACCCTATCTTGTTCTACATCATAAAGCACTAGCTTGTCGTAATTGCTGTCTTACTTCTCTTTCCACAGTATATCTACCACAATAACTTAATTTGATTCTTATTTCTTTTTCCCCTGTGAAACGAAATCATGCTTTAAGGGAATGCCCATGTCTATCAAATATCCCTCTAGCCCTAATCTAGATTTTTCTTATCGACTCAAGTTGGCGTGTGTGAGCTTCTGTTTTAAATCCATAGTCTAGCGCTAGGAAAGGGCTATTCCCCCTGCATTGCGATATGTCAGCGTGGCTTCGAAGTTCGAACATCCATCTCCCTTTTTGTTGCTTGCTGGATGAAAATCCTCTTTCCTACTTACAGTTCCCTTAGCTTTTCTAAAATATGATATTTTCTCCTTTTCTCTCCTCTGAAGTGCGTGCCGTGTATATATGAAGGAAAAAATATAAAATGTAGGTGGTTCTAACACCACTAGTAATGAAAAGCGACCCGTAGTTCCTAGCTGCAACTAAAGTGTAATTGCGATTGGTTTCTTTACTTGTATAGACATGATAGCGAAGATTACGCCTCTTTTCCACGGTTCTCCTAGTCTGTGATTAAAAGTATAGTTAGAGGTTATACAATGTCACAACCTTTTAGTCTTGCCATGAAGGAATATTTATGCATTAGGGATTCCTTTATCTGAGCAACGGACTCCCATTCTATTGGTATAGGATGGTGGGACTCGCTATGCTATTAGGCTCTTCATTCACCGGCGGAAACCTACATCCTTAGCAAGGCCTGCGATTCTGGAGAACAGTACTCAGCCTATGCTGGTACCCTTTCTCCAATCCGCCCACGCTCACCCCGGTCACTATAATACGCTACAAAGGTTGCTGAATAGGGCTGTCATAATCTATGCTTGCTTTGGTCGTAGGTTCCCAGTTCGAATGTATCAAAGTAGGGGGAATAGAATGAACAGCGAGAAGACTTTCAATGAGCTCGGACACTCTGTATGAAAGGTAGGAGGGGTAGCTTCCACAGCTTCATTCATCAAGGACAGACAAACGGCAATGCCTGGTATATACAACGCAATCGGATCCCCCCGAGCCCCCCTGTCACCGCATCTGTGCCCCCACTTTTCCTTATGTCCGCAAGCCTCCGTACGCACCTGTGATAGCAATGGAAAAACATGTTGGGAAAAAGATTCTCCGTAAACAACTAAAGCGCAAAAACAATCCATCACACTCCAGAACCATTTGTCATGCTCCCGTAACTTTCGGAACGAACGGCAACCTCTAGCCAAATGCTCGATATCATTGCCTGCATATAGTCCCTCGGTGAACACCTAGTTTTGCAGGTAGATCAGGTATTCTACCTGAATCTGCTGAGTGATTAAAAAGACCGCAGCTCTGCTCAATATCAACTTACCGACGAGTTGAGATATCCCATCTCTCCCAAGGCATCTTTTTCCTATAATACTGTTCGCCTCCTGCAAATCCCTCCCATGTTAAAGTTAGACACTACGGAAGACTTTGCCTTTGATGGCACGATAATCCCAGTGCTCGAGTAGTAGTAGATTGTTGTGATATTTGAAACGCTGAGGGGGGCGCAGGATATCGTAGAGTGCACATCTCTTCGTCTATACCGAAATATACTCAATTTTGTGCTATGATATGCAAGATTATCACCCTAATTAATTCAAATGTCGGCTATTTAGGGAATAAAATTACTCACCGGAAAGTTCTCCTAGCTAATCAAAGAACTTGACCTAGCTCTAGCCAAAGATAACCACTGTCCACACCATTCAGAGTCAGGAAGTCAAACAAAACTAGTGCCTAAAAACAGGTTAAGTAATTGGGTGTCTATTAGCGATTCGCTAGCAATCTCTAATAGAAAACGCATGCCTCTACATCTTGAGCTGCCTACATACCACGACCCTCTGCATAGCGCTAGGTTTCCTATCCGACATACCTTACTACACAAAGGCTATCTCAAGCGGAAAAATAAGCTCGAATTCTCTTTTCCGGGGAAGGGGGGTGGCCAATGTTGAAAATGGGCACGAAGGTTCCATATCTCTGACACCTACTACGACACTGGATCTTTGGATTAGGAGAGTATCGTTTTGGAAAAGGTTACGAAATTGGGAGTTGATGCGATGGTTGTTTGGACGAGAGGTTAGGTACAGCGGAGATGTTTTGAGAGGATGCAGGAACTCGCACTAGGGGTGCTAAGGGTTTGGAGCTAAGGTTAGCTAAGGGAAGGAATGATCAAGTGTCATATTACGATGATAGCAAAACAGATGAAGGTATCAGGAATGGAATGGTGAGGAAAACTCTGTAAGTGAACAAAACGGATCGAAGAGATTCAGGGACAAATTGTTTTGAAAGGAGTTTGCTGGGTGTGGTCTGGAAAGATAGCAAAGGAGATGGAAGGAGAGGGCACTTGGACGAAGACGAAGAAAGGGTTTTCCTGTAGTTAGCTTTTGTGTATATATAGGACACCGCAGGCGGTACACAAAGAATAAGAATCCCAAGGTACTCTCGGCAGATCATAGCCCATATTATTTGAGCCAAAACGCTTTAATGATCGATAGCTTAGGGCTGGGGGATGCTAACTAATATTGTGCAGTACAACGTAGGGTCTTATAAAGGGAATCGTGAGAAGAGCTTGAGGCTTAGTATGGGCACATTGATGTGGATTGGGCGTCTAGAGGGATTAAAGCCTTCTGAACTGCGATAGGCCATTGTGGCCGAGATAGAGCCACAGAACCTTAGTAGCCACAGTATTGCTTCAATAGTATTGAGAGTGGTGCCAATGATCGTACTGGAGGCTTTTATGAGATTTCGTGGGGTAGCACAAGGAGGTGCAAGTAATTTTATTGAGCGAAGCCCAATCATACTGCTTGCCTCCCCCTTCACCGTTCCGTTAGTCAGGTTATTGTAGTTAGGGTTACTAAAATAGCCGAAGATTGCCAAAAAAAAAAAAAATGTCAAATCCGCTTACATCAGCTACCACTCGCATTATCATACCTCAGAAGCTAATCAGCATTTTCTTTGATTTTTTGCTTGTTTTCCAGCATATATCATACCAATAAAAATATTGCAATAAAAGAGGAAAATGGTACACAAGAATACCACAATGCTAATGAAAAAAATTCAGAGGTGAAAAAATAGATCTGTGTTCGGCAAAGATTCCACTAAAATAAGTTGACCACCACAAGCTTTATTTAACTTAGGGCCCGTTTACCTAACCGCTTAGGTTTGAAATTTGGTTTTAAAACTACTTGAGTAGATGGTAGTATATCAATTAACACCCCTTTCTGACAGACGGTGAAAAAGTGTTTTTTACGTAATTTTCTACCGTCCTAAATTTTTGTATCGTAATATTATCGTATCATAGCTAGATGGTCAAAACGTGACGTTGCCTTGGAGGTGAATTTGAAAATCCTACCAAACACTAGACGGTATGCCATGGTAGGTAAATACCATCTATTTGCCCTTACCCTCTAACGGTCAAGCTCCCTTAGCGGCCCGCACCGTCTCGTGCGTCTAGCTGGCCATCCATAGGCAGACGGGCCCTTATTCAAGTTTTGTTTATTTTCTCGGTGCTTACATCGAACAACGAGCACCCTCTTTTTTTTCCAAGAGTCCTCTTTCCTCTTCCATCGCTGTTTCCCTCCCTCCCTGAATTTCTGCACGTGCGTTATCGATTCGCCATCAAATATTCTCTCGACCAATCCCTCTCTCGATCTCGAATCAGGGTTCCGAATGGTCCGACCGGTCAAGTCTTGGAGGCACGACCAGACGGTCAGTCTAAATTGATGTCCGTGACTAGACCTGGCCAATAAATGTAGTCAAGGACTGGT